>Ga0268298_10003990_pt1 | contig 14659 bp, 9 predicted proteins | sample WWTPWeurt_MetaG_FD_194462 | JGI IMG/M metagenome (GOLD analysis project Ga0268298, IMG submission 194462) | Activated sludge microbial communities from WWTP in Nijmegen, Gelderland, Netherland - WWTP Weurt | ecosystem: Engineered > WWTP > Aerobic digester > Activated sludge | place: Netherlands... | reverse complement strand
TACCCGGGCTGGGCTAAGTGCTTTGGAAATATAGATAGCGGGATCTGTATTCCACTCAATCACATCAATTTTTTCGTCATTGAGTTCACGCACAATCGCCTGGATCCGGACGCCGCGAATACCAACGCATGCGCCAACAGGATCCACTGCTGGCTGCAGCGCAGCTACAGCCACCTTACTCCGCTGCCCTGGCTCACGCGCGATCGAACGAATCTCGACCATCCCGTGATAAATTTCAGGCACTTCATTTTCCAACAGCCGCCGCAAGAAATTTCTATGCGAACGAGACAGGATAATTTGAGGGCCGCGGCCAGATTGCTTGGCTTCGATCAGCAATGCCTGAATTCGGTCATGCAGTCTGAAGCGTTCTCCGCGCACCTGCTGGTTAGGCGGCAGCAAACCTTCGGCCTTCATATCCAACCCAAGGGTGATCCCATTCGAGGTTATCGACTGAACTACCCCCGAGATGATTTCGCCAACCTGCTTGTTGAAATGGTTCATCTGTGTATCGCGTTCAGCCTCGCGTAAACGCTGCTGGATCACCTGGCGCGCAGTTTGGGCTGCAACCCGACCAAAGTTTTCCGGCGTCGATTCGACAATCAACATCCCGCCCACAATTGCAGATGAGTCAACTTTTACCGCATCAGCAATCGAAACTTCGGTGCGATCATCCTGCGCCTTTTCAACAATTTCCTTTTCAGCAAAAATGCGAACTTTTCCAGAATCTGGATCGATCCGACATTCGACATGCTGAGCGGTAGACGCATTGACATCTCGGCGGTAGGCTGAAACCATCGCCACTTCCAAAGCCTGCAAAATCACATCTTTGGGAAGCTGCTTTTCTTCGAGTACCTCATTAAAGGCTAATATAAATTCGTTCTTCATCCGTTCTAACTCCGCGAAAAATACAAATTGGAAACTCAATTGTATTTTGGCCTATTATGCAAAAAAGTTGGGGTCGCCCAACTTTTCTCCGAGACCAGCATCAATTGACCCAACTACAACAGAATGCATTTTAACATAGAAGCAATTTTATAGCAAGCTTCTTTTTGTTTTTTTAAATCTATTTTAGAAAAGCACTTTCTCCATTCGCCAGGCTGGTTCATGCACATCAATTCGCTTTCCTGTGTGATCATAATATGACCACTCCCCTTCATCCGCCGCAACCACATTATAGCCAAGGTTTTCATACAATTTCCAGGCACTCAGATTTTCTTGGGCAACATTCAAGGTGATTAGCCCATAGCCTCTTTCAGCCAAATCATTTTCAACGGTTTCCATCATCAAGCTGCCGATGCCCTGACTGCGAAATTCAGGTTTCACCCGAAAGCCATACAAATACGCCCGCATTCTCCCATCAGAAAGGTCTGACCGGCTGCTGCGCAGGGAAATGATTAACTGCCCAACCAATCCATAAACGGGCAGCTCGGCAATCCAAATCAGGCCAGTCCCGCTTTGCATATGAACATAAGCATCCTGGAAAATTCGCCTGAAATGAATCAATTCTCCGCCCCATTCCATCCGCTGCAAATCCTGACGGTTTGCCTTTCTGACCCGAACTTGCGCTAATGAACTAACAATAATTTTATCCATAGCTCGCACTTTTCTTTACATCCGAAATGAGGCTGGCGAGCAGTGCTCTTTCATCCTCAACTGTGTGGATAGTTCCATCCAATAATCCCATTCGCAGTGCACCCAAGATTTGCTTGAAAACTGGGCCTGGTTTTATTCCCGCCGCAATCAGATCACTTCCATGAAAATGCGTTTGCACCTTACTGTAATGAGTAAGATATGCAGCTAGAATCTCCTTATCTTTTGAGTTGTCTGACCCAGTCAATGCGATCATGACAGCCATATTGGAAAAAACTTCAAGCTGCTGGACGATACCACTCGGCGCTGCGTTAATCAACCCAGGCAGGTGACGCCGGATAAACTGTGCCTGTTGAATGTGTTCGGTTTCAGATTTTGGGTGGTGGATGCGGTCGGTCACAGTGGTTAAGGATTCTGATGACAACTTCGAAAACCAAACCCCAAAAATCAAATTGTTTCGAAATTTAGGCCAGGGTTCGTTGGATATGTCTTGAACAGCAATATTCATCAAATGAGAGGTTGCATCAACAGGGATAACGGTTACCAGATTCGACATTTGTGCATCCCAGGTCAGATCCGGGTGAACTGCAGCCAAAACTCCCAGTTCACTCAACCTGGCAAACATTCTGGCGCTGTTCGCCTCTTGCAGACAATGGTCAAATTCATGGTGAATTCGGTCGCCTGTCAACTTTTTAATTAGATCTAACGCAGATTGGATCAGGTGCAGGGTCTTTGTCTCAAAATTGAAGCCAAACCGTTGTTCAAAGCGAACTGCACGCATAATTCGGGTTGGATCATCGATAAATGACAATGAATGCAAAACACGGATAACCCCATTTTCCAGGTCGCTGTAACCACCCCAATAATCCAGCAAGTCGCCATAATGATCACCATCCAGGCGCAAAGCAAGTGTATTTATGGTGAAATCACGCCGATGTATATCTAATTTAATCGATGCCCCCTCAACAGTCGGCAATGCTGAAGGCTCTGTGTAAAATTCTGTCCGAGCTGTCACCAGATCCAAAAAATCTGGAAACTTGCTCTCATCCACCTGACTGGACAATTGACTACCGCTGGAGTAAACAAATTCACCATCCACAAAGGCTAAATCGGCTGGTAAAAACCATTTGGCTGTACCAAATCGAGCGTGGGTCGTTAATTTGCCGCCAATCCGTTTCTGCAAGCTGCGCCCAAGATCGATAGCTTCTCCTTCAACGACAATATCGAAATCCAGGCTGGGCGTTTTTAAGATTAAATCTCGGACAAAACCCCCAACAATATAAACCGGGAACCGCATCTCGCTGGCCTGGCTTGCAACCAATTTTATCAATCCAAGCCTGTTTTTTGGGATGAGGGTTTCCAGCAAAAAAGCAAGATTTCTCTTGTACTTCAAAGGTTGAGAATTTGCTTCAAGAGAGCGGATCAAATCGGTGCGGGTTACGATACCGATCAATTTCCCGGTCTGAGGATCCGCAACGGGAATTTGGCCCCAGCCTGTATCCGTCATAAGCTGGCTGACTTTATTCACAGAATCTGTCGGAAAAACCACATAATTACCCGGTATCATCAAACTGGATGCGGGTAGATTGAGTTTATGTGAAATTGCCCGATCCACCGCCCGGCGCGTTAATAATCCCAGAACAAGATTGTTCTGAACCACCGGAAAGCCCTCAAACCCATAGCGATTTATCAACTCCACCGCATCAAAAGCCAACAGACCCGGTGAAACAGTTTGTAAACCAAGCGACATCAATTGGTTGACAGAGACAGCCGACAGCACAACTCTCCGGAGTGTATCAATCAAGAGCGTCCGAACCTGGTCAATCGACATTCCTGGAATTTTTAACATTGCAGCATCACGAAATCCGCTGCCCCCAAAAATTCGAGCAACAGATGACACATCCACTTGATCGGAGCTGGAACGCCCTATTAGCAGGACACCATCTCCGGTCGTAACCAATAAAAATAATGCTCCTGGCTGATAACGTTCACCCAGTTTTTGAACAATACTGGAAAAATCCATTTCGGTGGCCTGATCTAAATCTCCACAAGCGATGAAGATATTTTCAGAAGAAACCTGATGTGTCTCAACCGTCTTAACCAATTCAGCATAAATTTTTTGCTGTTCCGAAGATAATGGCTGAAATAACATTTGCTGCACCAGACCTAAATTCGCCCCAGAAGACAACAGATAAGCTGCCGCCTGCAAATCTCGAGGGCTGAGGTCTGGTGACATAAACGAACCTGTTTCGTCATAAATTCCAGCCAACAGCAGTGCGGCCCGCACGGGTGAAATTGTCAACTCCTGTTTCTGGATTTGTTCAACCAGAATTGTTACGGCAGCGCCGACAGTCTCGACCCAATAAGTCCAGCCGGTTTTTTTGCCCGATTGTACTAATTTGTGATCAATGCAAACCACCGGGCAGTCAAGAATCCTGCCATTAACTGCCGGCAAATCATGCGTGGCAACCAGAGTTAACCTTTCAACCCCCTCTGCTGGTAAATTTTTCATTTCCACAAATGGAAATTCTGCACCATAAATCGCTAAAAAAGAACGCCCATTGGGGTTGATATTGTTTGGCAAGACAGGCAAAACCTCACTGTCCAACAAATTCACCGCCAAAAGTGACGCCAGCGCATCAAAATCTGCATCCTCATGGGTCAGTGCGATCTTCATAATCGTATTCTAATCGAAAATGGGTTTTGAAGGAATTCCCCCACTGAGTAAATTCAACGTCAGTTAAGGATAAGAGATTTTTGGGTGTTTGTGTGTTTTGCTAAAATTCTACAAATCAAAGAACAGAACAGCCAGGCCCAATGACTTGAAATTCATTCTCATCGGAAATTACCATTTTTTGAATAGACCAATTTATCCGACAAATAAGATACTAACAATATTATTAGGTCAAATTGTCCAGAATTATGCTAATATTCCGGGACTAATAATTTTCTAATCTTTAATCCTGTAACTTTTTTGCGATTTGCTATACACTAGATAAAAGAGTTTTAATCTTTCAGATGAAATCAAAAAATTCAATTTCCTCAATCATCTCTACCGCTTCAACCATTATCCTGATTTCCGGTCTTGGGTTGTGGCTTTTCTTGGGTGGAGGCATGGCATTTAATCCTGGCCCTCTCACCGCTCATGCCGCAGAAAATAAACCGGAAATACAGGGATATCAAAACCATGCCGAATTTGAATCCCAGTGCAACTTGTGTCACATGCCGCTGAAAAATGACCAGGCTGAACTTTGCTTACAGTGCCATCAAAATATATTTAAAGAAATATCTGAGCAAACTGGCGTTCATTCAAAAATCCTTGAAGTCCGAGCATGTTATGTCTGTCACCCAGATCATAAAGGCAGAGATTTTTCTCCAGCTCTCTCGGGTGCGGAAAAGTTCGACCATTCAAAGACGCGTTTTGTTTTAATCCACCATCAGATTGATTTCGATGCCACGCCGCTCACCTGCGACAAATGCCACCTCGGCATCCGAAGATCCGTGTTCGCATTCGATCCGACAGCCTGCACTGAATGTCATAACGAAAAAGAACCCGAGTTCATAACCTCTCACATTCAAAGCTATGGCAATCAATGCCTGGGATGCCATGAAGGCAGCGATAAATTTGCTGAATTTCAGCATAGCGAAGAAAATTTTGCTCTGACTGGACGCCATGCGGCAATCAACTGTGAAGATTGCCATTTAGATGTTAATAAACAGCCTCGCTTTAAAAATTTGTCTAAAAACTGTACCGGATGCCACACTGAACCTGCTGTCCATGCTGGCAACTTTAAAGACCAGTCGTGCGACACTTGCCATACCACCACCGGGTGGAAACCAGCCCTGATTGATGGCGTTAGCTTTGAACACACTGCCAATACCGGGTTTACTCTGGACAAACATGCACAGAGTTTCGACAAAACAGCGATTACCTGTGCCGGCTGCCACGGCAGCGACATCCATAACAAGACAACAAAGTTATGCTTTGAATGCCATCAACTCATGAGCCCAAGCCACATGGATAAGCATATTGTCCAGTTCGGCGAGGATTGCTCAAAATGCCATGATGGTGTAGATCGCTATAAAAACTTTGATCATGCCAATTTCTTTTTAATCGATGGCGCCCATCTCGGGCTGGATTGCGTGAAATGTCACGGGGAAGATATCAACCTGGCAGTTTACCGAGGTCTTGGAAAAACATGCGTAACCTGCCATTCTGAACCCGAGATCCACATTGGTTTCTTTGGAGTTGCCTGCGAAAACTGCCACTCAACATCTGCATGGCAGCCTGCATTCCTCAAATTACACAGTTTTCCGCTTGACCACGGCGGGAGCGAACAAGCATGCACAACATGCCATCCCAACAATTATGCCAGCTACACCTGCTATTCTTGCCACGACCACGAACAGAGCAATATCGAAGCCTTGCACGATCGGGCCAATATCAGCCGGGATGAACTGGATAATTGCACCAGCTGTCACCGGACGGGCCTTCACCAAGACTGGATAACCCCCTAAAAAGGAGATCTTATGCGCCAATTTATTCTATTTGCCCTTATTATTATTTTTGCGGTATCAGCCGCCCTGGTTGGATTTGGATACGTTTTAGCATCGAATCCAATCTTTACCCCAGGAAGCCTATTCTTCCCTCTCCAGGATTTAGCTGAGCAGGTCAACGTTTCGCTTTACGGATCGCCCATTGAGCGGTTTAATGAAATGCAAGTTATCGTTGAACGCAGGTTCGAAGATTTAACAATCCTGGCAAAAACTGATAATGAGTCGGCGGCTCTGGATGCACTGAATGACGCATTTGATCATCTGCTGAACGCATTTGCCGAATTTGACCCAAACGACCTGCAATCAATCGCAGCAGGCCGGGCGGCAGTTCTGGTTATTTTGGACCGGATAGACCCCTTTATGAAAGCATTGGGGGACGCAAGTCCAATGGATCGGGCTCGTTTTGAGGCCATGCTGACAAAATTGAATACACTCCGAATTATGCTTTCAAATCCCGAAAAAAGCCCAAAAGCCATTTTGTCTGCAATTGCTCCAACCAGTTCAAAAAACGCCAACAGCGCTACAAACTCATTCCCCACCCAGCAGCCCAATGTTGGGCTTGTAAATGTCACCCCTCATATCGTGCTTTTTCCTCCGGGGAGCGCTGGTTCAGAACACAAATTCTTTCCTCTGACCGGAAAACATGCCAGTCTCGACTGCATTTCTTGTCATAAAAATGGCATTTACGGTGGCACAGCCAATATTTGCATTGCCTGCCATGAGGATAAACTCCCCAACAATCACTTTCCTGGCGCATGTTCAACCTGCCACAGCACAGATGCCTGGAAGCCAGCCACTTTTAGCCATCAGGAAGCCGACATAAACGACTGCTCAACCTGCCATGAAGGCAATAAACCAGCCAACCATTTTGAGGGGCAGTGTTCTTTGTGCCATCTCACCACCGGTTGGAAACCTGCAACGTTTAATCACCAGGCTATGAAAGCAGTTGACTGCCAGAGCTGCCATATAAGCAACAAACCAGCCAACCATTTTGAGGGCCAATGCTCACTTTGCCATAACTATACAGCCTGGAAACCAGCCAATTTCAGCCATACAACCGGCAATATTGCAGACTGCCAGAGCTGCCATACCAAGAATAAACCAGCCAACCACTTTGAGGGCCAATGTTCTTATTGCCACAACCCCATTGCCTGGAAGCCTGCCGATTTCAACCATGCCGCTGCAAAAGCAATCGACTGCCAGAGCTGTCATGAAAAAAACAAACCTGTTCCCCATTACGAAGGACAGTGTTCAAAGTGCCACGTTACCGAATCGTGGGTGAATGCCACCTTCAATCATGTCGCAGCCAATGCCACCGACTGCCAAAGCTGCCATACCAAGAATAAACCTGCCAATCACTTTGAAGGCCAATGCTCGCTGTGTCATTCTTCAAACAGTTGGCTGCCAGCCGTTTTCAATCATGCAGCCGCCAATGCGGTCGATTGTCTCAGTTGCCATGTCGCCACCAAACCAGCCAACCACTTTGAAGGCCAATGTTCTCTTTGCCATTCCACTTCTGGTTGGAAACCGGCTGCCTTTAACCATACTATTGCTGGCGCTGTAGACTGCCAGAGCTGCCATACCAAGAACAAGCCTGCCAATCATTTTGTTGGACAGTGCTCCTTATGCCACAATACCACCGGCTGGACTCCGGCTAACTTCAGCCATACTGGAACCAGTATGGACTGTCAATCCTGCCATACGATTAACAAACCAGCCAATCACTATACAGGTCAATGCTCTAACTGTCATTCCACAACTGCCTGGAAACCCGCCAATTTCAATCATACTGCCTATGGCGCTGTAGACTGTCAATCGTGCCATACAAAAAATAAACCAGCCAATCATTTTGCCGGGCAGTGTTCTCTATGCCATACAACAATTGGCTGGACACCTGCCAATTACAACCATGCTGGAGTAACCAGTTGCAATTCTTGCCATGAAAGCAAACGCCCAGTCGGCCATTACCTTGGCGATTGTGTTCTCTGCCATGTTACAACAGGTTGGGGCCCAGGGCATTTCGATCACAATTCGACCAATACAACTGACTGCCAGAGTTGCCACACAAAGAATAAACCAGCCTATCATTGGGCGGGACAATGTTCAACCTGCCACAATACAAACGGCTGGACACCTGCATCTTTCAGTCACGCGGGTGTAACAACCAACTGCGCCAGCTGCCACGAAGGCAACCGTCCGAGCGGCCATTTCGGCGGTGACTGCTCTGCCTGCCATACCTCGTCAGGCTGGACACCGGCCAACTTCAACCATACGGCTGCCAATGTCACAAACTGCCAGGGCTGCCATGAAAACAAGCGGCCCGCAGGTCACTACAGCGGAGATTGCGTTGCCTGCCACAGCACCACAGCCTGGAAGCCAGCAACCTTCAGCCACAATGGCATTACCAGCAACTGCTCAAGCTGCCATGAAAACAAACGCCCTGCTGGCCACTACAGTGGCGATTGTTCAGCCTGCCATAGCACAGGCGCCTGGACTCCAGCCAACTTTAGCCACAGCGCTGCTGGCGCTACGGATTGCCAGAGCTGTCATGAAAATAAACGTCCAGGCAACCATTGGTCGGGGCAATGTTCACAGTGTCACACCACAGCCTCCTGGTCTGGTGGAAGCTTTAACCATTCTGGGGTTTCAAGTTGTACGAGCTGCCACGAAAGCAAACGTCCTGCAGGTCACTTCAGCGGCGACTGTGCCGCATGCCACAGCACAAGTGCCTGGACTCCGGCAAATTTCAGTCATAGCGGCATCACAAGCGGTTGTACAACCTGCCACGAGAAAAACAGACCAACCGGTCACTTTGGCGGTGAGTGTTCTGCCTGTCACAGTACCAGCGCCTGGAAACCTGCCTCCTTCAATCACGCGGCTGCTGGCGCTACGGATTGCCAGGGCTGCCACAGCCGTCCATCTCCTCACTTTGGTGGGCAGTGTTCGCAGTGCCATACTACGAGTGCATGGTCCTCTCTCAGCTTCAATTTTAACCACAACTTCCCAATGAGACATGGTGATGCAAACTCTAACTGCTCTTCTTGCCATCCAAGTTTAACCAGCGATTGGACTTGCTACGGATGCCATGATAGGAGTAAAATGATTACCAAGCACAATGAAGAAAATATTACCGATATTGATGGACGATGCATGGAGTGCCATCCAACAGGACGAGACTAAATATGGATTTTTTTAGCGCCTTTAAACACGAGGATCAACGTCGTGAAGCTTTATATAGCGGTTTTGTTGTCCCTGATACAGCCCGCTGCGTTCAATGTGGGGTTTGTTCTTACAACTGCCCTATTGGGATTGATGTTCGCCGGCATGCCTGGCTGAATGAACCGGTAAAAGATACTCGCTGCTTGACTTGTGGCGAATGCGTCCGGCGCTGTCCACGCGGCGTTCTTCGTTTTGAACGTACCAACCTCTTCAAAGACGAAACGATCAACCTGATCGGAGGTTAGGATGCGATATGTGATCGTTGGAGCTGGGGCGGCAGGTGTCGCTGCCGCCGAAGCAATTCGTTCGCGCGACAATTTGAGTGAGTTAATTATCGTATGCGAAGACACTCATGGATACTATTCACGCCCTGGTTTGGCTTACTTTTTAACTGGTGAGCTTCCAGAGAAAGCGCTCTTTCCATTTCAAAAACGCGACTTTGACCGTCTGAAAATCAAATGGGTCATTGGAAAGGCTGTCCGGATTGATCCACCAAACCATGCGCTTTATATTCGGGTTACAAACCAGACCAATGAAACCAGCCTTAAATACGATAAGCTGCTTATTGCCAATGGCGCTTCAGCTGTTCCATCAGATACGCCTGGCTCAAACCTTGAGGGAGTTTTCAAACTCGATAGTCTGACTGATGCGCACAACATCCAAAACCTTACCCGCAAAGCCAAAGCAGGGGTTGTGGTAGGGGGCGGCATTACAGCCCTCGAGTTGGTTGAGGCCCTTATTGCGCGTAAAATTAAAGTCCACTATTTGCTCCGGGGAGATCGTTATTGGAACAATGTTCTGGATGAAGCCGAGTCGCGAATTGTTGAACACCGTCTGAAAGAACACGGGGTTGTCATCCACTACAAATCTGAACTTGCTGAAATTCAAGGCAAAAAAGGCAAAGTCGAAGCTGTAAAACTTAAAGACGGTTCGATCATTCGCTGCGAAATGCTTGGAGTGGCCATCGGTGTAAAGCCGCGCATGGAATTAGCCAAATCCGCCAGCCTCACTAGCGATCGGGGAATACTGGTGAATGAACGGATGGAAACATCTGCTGCCGACCTTTATGCGGCGGGAGACTGTGCACAGGTGTTTGACCCAATTTCAAAGAAAAGCGTGGTCGATTCACTTTGGCAGCCAGCCCGAGAACAAGGGCGAGTTGCAGGTCTCAATATGGCAGGCGAATCTTGTATTTATGTTAAGGCAATATCCTTTAATGTAACCCGTCTGGCCGAATTGACAACCACCATCATTGGGAACGTCGGTGGGGGTAAAGACGAAGATATGGTTGGTATTGCACGCGGTGACAGCGAAACCTGGCGTCAGCTTCCCGATGCGATCACAGCCCAAACCGGATTTGAAGTAAACCACATCCGGTTGATGGTCGGAGATCGTTTCTTACTTGGCGCGATCATCATGGGTGACCAAACGCTCTCCTTTCCCCTTGAACAGATCATTTCACACCGCGTCGACATCAGCTCAATTCGAGATCAACTGCTTGCACCTGGAGCAAAATTTGGAGACTTGATTATTGATTTCTACAATCAATTACAAGTAGAATATAGTTGAGGCTAATATGATAACTACCCATAGTAATCGAGAGTTATGGACATCTTTCTTTGCCGTTTTAGGGATAACCCTCCTCTATCTCTTCGTCGTCGCCATTTTGCAAACCGTACCTGCCGCAAGTGATTTTTTTGGGCATGCCCTAGGGATTGTAGGATTTCTGATGATGATTGCAACGGAAATCCTATATACACTCCGCAAGCGCAGTCGCAGCGCTCGCTGGGGAAAAATGGCCTCCTGGCTACAGTTTCACATTTTCACCGGTCTTGTGGGTCCTTATATGGTTCTGCTGCACTCGTCGTGGAAATTTAATGGACTTGCAGGTATTGTTACTTTATTTACCATCATTGTTGTTTTAAGCGGTTTTGTTGGTCGTTACATTTACACCGCCGTCCCCAGAACTGCAGATGGGATTGAATTGGAAGCCGGCGCTCTGGCGATAGAAGAGCAACGCCTGCAAGCAGCGATCGATAACTGGCTCAAAACCCAATCACCCGAAACACGTCTTTTAGCCCAGAGATTGGGTTTAAAAAGCAACTCAGCCTCCGCTTTAAGTTTAAGTCGCGGTTTTCAAGAATTTTTTGATCGAATCCAGTGGTTTTTTGAAGCGAAAAAAATCGACGCTCCAACGCGCTTTAAAGTCGATGAACTTCGCCGGATCATGCAGCGCCGCGAGACACTTCGTGCGCAGGTTGCCTCGCTTGCTATGGCCCGTAGATTGCTGGCTATCTGGCACACAGTTCATGTTCCCATCGGTATGGCTCTCTTTACCGCAGCAGTCATCCACATTGGAGCTGCAATTTACTACGCCACTCTGCTTCACTAGATCTGCCCTGTTTAGTTTGTTGCTTTTCCTCTTTTATTGTTAAGAAATCTCCAAATCCTTTTCTCTTATTTATTGTTTCGTATAAAATTAACATCATCTCAATAAGTATGGAAGATAGGTATTTTTTGTAAGAGATCCTACAAAAACACCCATCACCAGGCCTGATTGAGAAGGTACTAATTATCTGCATTGTCATTTACCAAACCTGCGGATGATGCGCCACCATGATATAAACCACTTATTATTCGTCCATCGCACAAGCAAACACCCTTCTGGGCACTTGGGACGGGGAGAAAGTTTTCATGAATAACAATACAAGATTTGGCTGCCTAACACCGATGGGAATAATTGGTGCGCTGGTTATGATTGTCTTTATCATTGGGGTCAGTGTAGCAGAAGGTGGAGCATTATTTTCACCTGGAGAATTGAACTCACAACAGTCAGGCACATTGCGCGGAGGCGTTGCTTCACATGCAGATCTAAAAGGTGATTGTGCAGCCTGCCATACAGCGATCTGGGAAAAAGCACACATGATTGACCGCTGTCTCACCTGTCATTCTGAAGTGGATTTATCCGAAAAGACATTTCATGGCGTGATGAAAGCCCAGGGAAAGCTAAGCGGCTGTATAGGCTGCCATACCGACCATAACGGCCCCACCAGCGCTCTTACTGTATATGATACGACAAATTTCCCACATGAAATTCTGCGGTTTTCCCTGGCTAAACACCAAAAACAAACAAACGGAGCCGATTTTCTCTGTTCAGACTGCCATGGTGATGTAATTACAAAAATGGATCTCGACCGCTGCCTGGTTTGCCATGAAAATATCGATCAAGTGTTCACTGAAAGTCATGTAATGGAATTTGGTTATGACTGCCTGGTATGCCACGATGGAGTTGATCGGTTTGGTAAAAGTTTCGATCATCAACTAACATCTTATCCGCTTCTGGGCAAACACCAGACAGTCTCTTGTGTTACATGTCATCAGGGTGTGTCCAACCCGGCTGATTTTGCCAACGCTCCTCAAAGTTGTTACGACTGCCACATTTCTGCAGATATTCACAACGGCAGCTTTGGTCAAAACTGCGCTACCTGCCATGCCCCAACAGGCTGGTTACCGGCACAGTTTGATCACACCAAAACCAGGTTTGCCTTGCTCGGTGAACATCAAGAAGCTGAATGCGAAGAATGCCATGTCAATAACCAGTACACAGGTACACCGCTGGATTGTTATTCCTGCCATAAAACTGATGATAAACACAATGGCGAGTATGGACAGGATTGTTCAAGCTGCCATACACCAAACAACTGGGAACCATTTGCGGTCGATCATGCTCTCTTCAATTTTGAGCTGACTGGAAGTCACGCCAATGCTAAATGTACAGATTGCCACACAAACAATCAGTATAAAGGCACACCCACAACCTGCTTTGGCTGCCACAGCACAGATGACGAACACGGCGGTTTGTATGGGCAAGATTGTTCAGCCTGCCATTCAACCAATGCCTGGGAGCCAGCTACTTTTGATCACTCCATGTCAGCATTCCCGCTTACAGGCAAACATCAATCAGTTGAATGCGCCAATTGCCACACAAACAACACCTTCAAGGGTACTCCTACTCTCTGTGTTGAATGCCATGCCGATCCGACCTACCACCAGGGATTATTTGCCAATCAATGTGAAACCTGCCACACTACATCGGCTTGGAGCCCTGCGGCATACAATCAGCCCCACCAATTCCCACTCAACCATGAAGATGTAAAATCCTGCCGCGATTGCCATACAGACTCTCTTCAAACCTATACCTGCTACACCTGCCATAACAAAAATGAAATGATCTCTGAGCACAGCGAAGAAGGCGTCCGGAATATTGATAATTGTACAGAATGTCACGCCGATGGAAGAGAAGGGGACGACTAATGAGCCATAGTACTTTTTATTACAAACCACTATCTTAATTTTTTAGTTTGTGGTAAATTGTTAATCAATCTATAATCTCGGACACTTGTTCGTTTAATAAAGATCAGGAGCTGCGCATGGATAATCAGTTTGAAATACCCGATATTGTTGTTGGCAGATTGCCACTTTACTTGCGTGCACTTCAGCAAATGGCACAAAAGGGTCAGACTGTCACTTCATCTAAGGAATTAGGGGAACGCCTGGGTATTTCGGCTGCTCAAATTCGCAAAGATTTATCTCAGTTTGGCGAATTTGGTAAACAAGGGACAGGGTACCAGATCGAATTTCTGGTCAAGCAACTGCGTTCGATTCTGAAAGTTGATCGGGTCTGGCCGATTGCTGTTGTGGGCGCTGGAGATGTAGGCCGGGCTCTTGCCCGATATCAAGGCTTTTCAAACCGGGGATTCCGAATCGCAGTAGTCTTTGATAGTGATCCAGCCAAGGTAGGCCAACAGGTCGGCGATTTTACAATTCAGGATACCAGCCAATTGGCTGAAGTAATCCAGGAGAATCAAATCAAAGTCGCCATGCTTTCGGTGCCTGCCGCTGTTGCCCAACAAATTACCGATGAATTAGTTAAAGCTGGCATTCAGGCAATTTTGAATTACGCTCCGGTCAACATCATTGTTCCGGCTGGAATCCAGGTTCAGCATATTGACCCAAGTATCCATTTACAAAGGATGGCATATTACCTGGCATAAGCCGGAGCACAAATAGCTGTAAATGATTCTATCCGATTCGGGATGGATTTGCCGAAAAGAAAAAGGAGAGTTGCTTGGCCGAATGCCAAACAACTCTCCTTTTGATGATACAACAATCGATCTTTTAGGTTGGCGGCAGACTGCGCCGGATAAGATTATACATCTCCAGACCGCGAGCCGCCCCTTCAGCCGTGCAAGTGGTCGGGTTATCTACCATATATGCTGGAACCCCCAGTTCC
>Ga0268298_10003989_pt1 | contig 14660 bp, 16 predicted proteins | sample WWTPWeurt_MetaG_FD_194462 | JGI IMG/M metagenome (GOLD analysis project Ga0268298, IMG submission 194462) | Activated sludge microbial communities from WWTP in Nijmegen, Gelderland, Netherland - WWTP Weurt | ecosystem: Engineered > WWTP > Aerobic digester > Activated sludge | place... | reverse complement strand
GCACCGCACTGGCTGCTCGACGCGCTGTAGCGCGGCGGCGCGGCGGCGGGTCAGGCGGCGGCGAAGTTCCAGGCCTTGACGACGATCGCGTGCGCGGCGAGGTGGGCGTCGAGCGCCTGCCAGGTCGGCGTGGCGCGCGCGACCGCCAGCGCGTCGAGCGACGGCGCATCGACGGCGATCGCCACGTCCCACTTGGCCGCCGAGTCGTCGGCGGGGACGCCCAGCCGCAGCGCCAGGCCGGGCAGCGCGGCCAGCGCGCGGGCCACCGCGAGCGCGGCGGCGCGGCCGGCGTCGTTGGCGTCGGCGGGCGCGAGGCGGACGAAGCAGTGGTGGGTGATCATGGCGGTGGCTCGGCGCTGAGGTGCTGGGACCAGGTGGCGAGGTCGTCGGGCAGCGGGCTGTCCCACGCCAGCGGCGCGTCGGTGATCGGGTGGCGCAGCCCGAGGTGCGCGGCGTGCAGCGCGAGCCGCGGCGGGCGCGGGCGGAACTTCCGCGCGACCTCGCCGCCGTGCTGGGCGTCGCCGAGCACCGGGTGGCCCAGCTCGGCGAGGTGCAGGCGGATCTGGTGGCTGCGCCCGGTCTCGAGCTCGAGCGTCAACCGCGTGGCGCGGCCGCCGGCCAGCACCGCGCGGTCGCGGACGTGGGTGATCGCGCGCTGGCCGGCGATCGGGCGATCGATCGTGCCGACCTCCGCGCCGACCGCGCCGGCGACGAACGCCAGGTAGCGCCGGGTCAGGTCGTGATCGACGAACCGCTGGGCCAGCACGCGGTTGGCGTCGGCGGTCTTGGCGAACACCAGCAGGCCGCTGGTCGGGCGATCGATGCGGTGGACCAGGAACACCTCGCCGGCGCCGGGGCGGCGGCGCAGCCGATCGAGCGCGTCGCCGCGATCGCTCTCGGGCGTCGGCGCGGTGACCATGCCGGCGGGCTTGTCGACGACGATCAGCTGGTCGTCCTCGTAGACGATCGGCAGCGGCAGCTCGGGGCCGGCCGGCGCCGCGCCGACCGCGCGCTCGAAGGCGCCGCCGAGGTTGGCCTCGACGGCCTGGCCGGCGCGGACGATCCGCCCGGCCTGCTTGCAGCGGGCGCGGTCGACGAACACCCCGCCGAGATCGATCAGCACCCGGGCCCGGCGCCGCGACAGCCCGGGGACGCCGCGCGCCAGCGCTTGATCGAGGCGCGCCCCGTCGCCGTCGGCGGGGATGACGAAGCGCACGGTGTCGGCCATCGCGGCGCATCTTGCGGGCGCGATCGGCGGCGGTCAACGTCAACGGCCCCGGTGCGACGCCGCGGCGCGCGGGTTTCGCGTTAGGCTCCGCGGCGTGAAGACCCTCCTGCGCTCCGTCCTCGTCGCGGCGGCCTCGCTGTCGCTGGCCGCTTGCATCGTGCACACCAACGGGGGCCCGGCGACGCCGCCGCCCGGCGATCGCCCGGCGACGCCCGACCCGATGCTGACCACCGACGGCCAGCACTTCGCCGCCAGCCGCACCTACCAGGGCGAGTGCGCCCCGGCCGGCAGCCGCGGCGGCTGCTACTCGGTCTCGCTCGAGCCCGACGGCAGCTACCGCCACATGCTGCTCGACGCGCCGATCACCGGCACCTACGCGATCGCCGGCGACAAGGTCAACTTCACCCCGGCCGGCGCGGCGCCGCCGTCGACGATGACGCTGTCCGCCGACCGGACGCGCCTCGACGACTACGTCTACCAGCCGCCGACCCAGCAGGTGCCGATCGTCCAGTAGCGTCGGGCTGGCGTCGGGCTACCTCGCCAGCGTCGCCAGGTCGAGCTCGGTCAGCTCGGCGCGCGCGGCGTCGACGACCACCAGCCGCTGGGCCGCGGCGTCGAGGCCGAGGCCGGCGATCCGGCCGACGCCGAACCGCGCCAGATCGTCGGTGGCGGTGAGCGTGTAGGTCGTCAGGTCGTAGCGGTACAGCCGGCTGCCGGCGCCCAGCAGCAGGCCGTCGGCGTCGGCGACCATGCCCCCGGCGTCGAGCTCGTCGGGCAGGCTGCGCCACGCGACGTCGGCGCCGGTGTCGGCGGCGTACGCGGCGACCTCCGAGCGCAACAGCGCGCCGGCGGCGTCGAACGTGCGCGGCTGCGCGTACAGGCGGGCGGCGACCGGATCGTAGGTGACCGCGGTGGTGCGCTGCTCCTCGTCCTCGGGGAAGCCGCCCGGCTCGTAGCAGAAGTACTGGCGCATCGTGTCGGCGCCGAGATCGAGCAGGTAGCCATCGCCGATCGCGGTCAGCGCGAAGCGGCCGTCGCCGAGCGCGACCACGTCGGTGAACGGCGGGCGCACCGGCACGTCGGGCGTCGGCAGCGCGGCCAGCGCGCGCACCAGCGCCGCGGTGCCGTCGGGCGCGACCCGGTACAGCCCGGCGGCGTCGTCGAGCACGAGCCGCGACCCGTCGGGCTCGATGGCGACGCCGGCGAGGTGCGGCGCCGCCAGCCCCGCGGCGCGCAGGTCGACGCGCCGCGCGACCGGCTCGGGTGGCGGATCGGCGCACGCGGGCACCAGCAGCGCGACGACGAGGAGCGGGCGTGGGGACGGCATTCGGACGCTAGACAGCAACCGCCGTGCCGTCGTCGGTGGCGTGGGATGTCGCGGCGTTCGCCCGGCGTCGCGCCAGAATCCTGCGGGCCCCCTCGAGAATCTGTCGAGGCCACGCGCCGCCCCGTGTCGCGATAGGCTCGCGGCGTGGAAGCCATGCCGGTGCTGCTCACGCTGGGGTTGATCGGGTTGTTCGCCTTCTTCACGCTGGCCGCGCGCGGGCGGCGCAAGGACGTGCTGGCCGAGCTGGCCAAGCACGTCGACGGCCAGGCCGGCAGCAACGACGTGCGCGGCACCCTCGATGGGGTCGACGTCCACCTGCAGTTCACGACCCGCGGCTCGGGCTCGTCGTCGACCCAGTGGACCTACGTCGACTGCCCGCTACCGCCGGGCTACCCGCTGACCATGCACCTGCAAGCGCACGGCTGGTTCGATCGCGGCAAGATCGAGCGCGGCGACATGGTCGACGTCGAGGTCGGCGACCCGACGTTCGACGAGAAGTTCCGCGTCGAGGCCGCGCCCGCCGACGTCGTGCGCCGGATCCTGACGCCCGAGGTGCGCGGGTATCTAGTGGTGCAGGGCCAGGTCGAGGTCACGACCACCGACGGCGTGCTGCGCCTGGCGGTCCGGGGCTGGCTGGTGCAGCTCGCGTCGGCGCGCGAGGCGATCGCGACCGCGGTGGCGATCGCGCGCGGCGTCCGGCCGGCCCACGCCGCGGCCGACGCCGAGGTGCCGCGGCCGATCGTCGGCGGCGCCTACCGCGGGTTCGCCGACGAGTCGCCGGTGCGCGCGGCGCAGGCGGCGCGGGTCGACGAGGTGGCGCGGGTCGAGGCGGTGCGGCGCCAGCGCTCGGTGACCCAGACGATGATCTGGGTGCTGGTCGTGATCGGCGTCGGCGTCGCGTTCGCGGCGGCGATCGCCTCGCGGTGATCCGCGTCCCGCGTCAGCCGCTGCGCAGCCTTGCGTCGCCGTGGCGCATGCTTACGTTCTACGACAATGGTCAACAACCTGGGGTTCCTGCTGCTGCTCGCTGGGCTCGGGATCGCGTTGGTCGGTGGCTGGTGGCTCGAGCGCCGGGCGCGGCAGCGCATCGCCGCGGCGCTCGGCGGGATGGTCGTGGGCTCGTCGGTGGTCGCCAGCCGCGACGGCGTCGAGCTCCGGGTCACGCGCGCGACGCGCGGTTCGGGCAAGTCGAAGGAGCACTGGCTCTACGTCGATGCGCCGCTGCCGCCCGGCGAGTCGTTGACGCTCAACGTCGTCACGCACGGCGTGTTCGAGCGCGGGGCCATCGCGCGCGGCACGATCATCGACCTCACCACCGGCGACGAGGCGTTCGACCGGCGGTACCGCGTCGAGGCCGCGCCAGCCGACGTCGCGCTGCGTCTCCTCGACGCCGACGTCCGTGGCTACTGCAACGACCGCGAGGTCGAGTTGCTCACCGTGGACGGCCGGCTGCGGCTCGCCGTGCGGGGCCGGCTGGACGTCGACAAGACCGTCGGCGCGGTCGATCTCGCGCGCTCCATCATCGCGAGGCTGCGCGACGCGCACGCCGAGCTCGATCGTCAAGCGGCGCGGCCGATGATCGGAGCGCCGCACCGCGGCATCCCCAGCGACGCGGCGGCGCAGCGCGCCCGCGACCTGCGCGCCGACGAGGTCGCGCGCCTCGATCGGCTGGTGCGCGTGCGCGCCCGGCGGTTCGCGGTCATCCAGGTGGTCGCGGGCACGCTCTGGGTCGCCGGCATGGTCGTCGCGTTGATCCAGACGCTCGGCTGAGCGGTCGCTACCCGGTCGCGAACGCGACCCGGCGGATCGCTGCGGCCAGCTCGGCCGGCACCTCCTCCTGCAGGAAGTGGCCGGCGTCGGTGCGCGTCACGCGCGCGGTCGGCAGCTCGCGCTCGAGGTGGCGGAGCACGCCGCCGAGCACCGGATCGCGCGTGCCCCACACCAGCTCGACCGGTCCGCGGCACTCGGTGGCGCACGCGTGGGCGCGCTCGAGCGCGGCGATCGAGACGTGGTCGGGGCCGTCGGGCACCATCTGCGCCAGCGCCAGCGGCGCGACGCGATCGCGGAGGTGGCGCAGCGGCCACGCGTAGGCGAGGGCGGTCGCGCCGCGGATGCTGCCGCGATCGCCTTGCGCCAGGTGCAGCACCGGCAGCGGGAAGCCGAGCCCGCGGAACAGCGCGGGCGCGATCACCGGCAGTCGCGCGAGGCGATGGAACGCGGTCGGGCGAAAGCCAGGGCGCGGCGGGCCGATCACCGTGTTGGCCAGCACCAGCCCGCGCAGCCGCGTGGCGCGATCCGCCAGCGCGGCCAGGCCGATCGGCCCGCCCCAGTCCTGGCCGACGAAGCACAGCGGCCCCGGCGCGACCTCATCGAGGAGTCGCCCGAACCAGGTCGCGTGCGCCGACAGCTGATGGGCGGCGGCGGCGTGGGGCTTGTCGGACAGCCCGAGGCCCACCAGATCCGGCACGACGATCCGCAGCGACGACCCGGCAAGCTCGGCGACGACCTTGCGCCACAGGAAGCCCCAGGTCGGGTTGCCGTGCAACAGCACGACGGTCGGCCCATCGCCGTCCCAGATCATGACGTGCATGCGCACGCCGCCGACGTCGATCATCCGGCGCTCGCGGCCGGGCGGCAGGCGGCGCTCGATCCAGGCCGGCAGCGGCGGGGCGTGCATCGCCGCGATGGTACCGCCGAAAACGCAGCGGGGCGCCGCGCGGCGCCCCGACGTCATCGCGATCGGCGGATGGCCTACCAGTCGTCACCGTCGTCGCCGCCGCGCCGCTTACCGCCGCCACCGCCGCGGCGACCTTCGTCGCGGCGACCACCGCCGCCACCGCCGCCGGGCTTGCGGCGATCATCGCCGCCGCCGGGGCCGCGCGGCGGACCGCCGCCACCCGCCGGGCGCGGCGCGCCGAAGCCGCCGCCACCACCGCCGAAGCCGCCGCCGCCGCCCGGCGGACCGCCGAAGCCACCCGGGCGCGGACCGCCGCCACCGAAGCCACCGGGCCGCGGGCCGCGGGGATCGCGCTCGCGCGCCTCGTTGATGCGCAGCGCGCGGCCGTCGAGGTCGGCGCCGTCGAGCTCCTGGAGCGCTTGCTGCGCGAACTCGGCGGTGGCCATCTCGACGAACGCAAAGCCGCGGGACCGACCGGTCTCTCGATCCATGATGATCGAGACGCTCGCGACTTCGCGGCCGTTGCTGCCGAAGAGCTGCCGGAGCGACTCCTCGTTCGTGTTGTAGTTCAGGTTGCCCACGTAGAGCTTCGTGCCCATGGAACTCTGAGTCTCCTGCGCGGTTGCCGTTCAGTTGGGGTGGTCGGTCTAAGTTCGAGTAGGCGTGGGCCGGCGACGGCTCGGCCGCCGCCCTCGGTAAATATCGCCAGAACTTCCGGAGCCACGCAACCGGATCCGACGCGGTCGTCGCGACATGGCTGTCGCGGCGGCGGGGCATGCCCGCCGACGGCCTGAACGTAAACCCTCGACATGCCTTGCACCGCGCCGGCACCAGGCTTGCGATACTGGGCGCCATGGCCCTGGAAGTCTGTGTCTCCTGCGACGGTCTGGTCCCGGCGCGCGCGACCGCGTGCCCTCACTGCGAGCGACCGCGCGGCGGCGGTCGCGGTGCGCTGGCCCGGGCCCTCGGGCTGGTCGCCAGCGGTGTCGCCACCGTGACGCTGATGGCCTGCTACGGCGGCCCCGCGTACCTCGACGACTGCGTCGATCAGGACGACGACGGCTGGTTCCCGGCCTGCTACGCGGCGGCCTGCGATCCCGAGGTCGATCCGAACTGCGACTGCGACGATAGCCGCCCGGACATCTTCCCCGGCGCGGCGGACTCGCTCGGCGACGGCGTCGATCAGGACTGCTCGGGCGCCGACGGCCCCGGCAAGCGTCGGGTCGACGCGGCGGTCGACGCGCCCGGTGATCTCGACGGCGGGCTCGACGGGCCCGGCGATCTCGACGGCGGACCCGACGCCGCACCGTGAGGTGATCCCGCGACCCGCGCCGCGCCGGCGCCGCGCGGCCCGTGGTACGAGTCGCGCGTGATCTACCGCGCGCTGTTCTGGCTGGTGCTGCGCCGCCTGTCGGCCGAGACCGCGCACCGGATCGGCTTCGGCCTGTTGCGGGTGGCGATGGCGGTGCCCGGGGCCAAGGCGATCGCGCGCTGGCTGTGCGGCGCGCGCGATCCGGCGCTGCGGCTGACGGTGTTCGGCCGCGAGGTGGCGTCGCCGCTCGGCCTGGCCGCCGGCTTCGACAAGGACGGCAAGGGGCCGGCGGCGCTGGCGGCGCTGGGCTTCGGCTTCGTCGAGCTCGGCACGATCACCGCCCAGGCACAGCCCGGCAACCCGCGGCCGCGGATGTTTCGGCTGCCCGCGGATCGCGCGCTGATCAACCGGCTCGGCTTCAACAACGACGGCGCCGAGGTCGCGGCGCGGCGCCTGGCCCGACGGCCGCGCGGCGTCGCGCTGCTCGGCCTCAACATCGGCAAGACCAAGATCGTCGACGAGGCCGGCGCGCTCGCCGACTACGCGCGCTCGGCGGAGTTGCTGGCGCCGCTGGCCGACTACCTGGTGGTCAACGTCAGCTCGCCCAACACGCCGGGGCTGCGCGACCTGCAGGCGGTCGACAAGCTGCGCCCGCTGCTGGCCCACGTCCGCGCGACGATGGATCGCGCGTCGCCCGACCGCCGCGTGCCGCTGGTCGTGAAGATCGCGCCCGACCTCGCCGACGACGACATCGACGCGGTCGCGGCGATGGCCCTCGAGCTCGGCCTCGACGGCATCATCGCCACCAACACGACGATCGCGCGCGGCGGCCTCACCACGCCGCCCGACGCGGTGGCCGCGCTCGGCGCCGGCGGCCTGTCGGGCGCGCCGCTCAAGGCCCGCAGCCTCGAGGTGCTGCGCCGGCTGCGCGCGAAGGTCGGCGACCGGCTGGTGCTGATCGCGGTCGGCGGCATCGAGACCGCCGACGATGCCTGGGCGCGCATCACCGCCGGCGCGACGCTGGTGCAGGGCTACACCGGCTTCGTCTACGGCGGCCCGCTGTGGCCGCGGCGCATCCACCGCGGCCTGGCGCGTCGCCTGCACGCCGCGGGGCTGGCGTCGCTCGACGCCGCGATCGGCGCCGACGTCGCGACGCCGCGGCGCTGATCGGCTGGCGACCTCACCGCCGCGGCGGCGGTGGCTGGGTCGGCACCCAGGTCGGCAGGCCCAGCTCGCTGGCCAGGAGCGCCGCCAGGGCGTTGGCGTCGTCGAGCGAGTCGGTCACGGCCAGCAGGAAGTCCTGGACGCCGGCGCGCACCCGCACGTGCCAGATCACGTTGGACCACGAGCCGTCGTAGACGCCGACGCAGAAGATGTGCGTGACGGCGTCCTTGGGCAGCGCGACGCCCGTCGCGCGGATGTGGGTCGGCGTGATCGCGATCCGGTTGCGACGGCGCCGCAGCAACACCGACAGCGCCGTCGGGGTACCGCCGAGCAGCAGCGACCAGCCGACGCCGGCGACGTTGGTCACCGCCAGCAGCCCCCACAGGCTCGACCACACCACCGCGCCGACCGAGACCCGGCCCTCGCCGCGACGGCGAGGGAAGGCGATCTCCAGCGCGCCGCGCACGCGCCGCTCGATGAACGGGTGGGCCGAGCTGCGGAACGGGCCGTCCTCGGCGAGCACCGGCGGCGGGGGCGGCGCGTCGGCCCGCACGATCGCCATGCCGGCGGGTGGCGGCTCGGGCTTGGGGAACGTCGGGACCAGCGGCACGAACATCGGCGGCGGCATCGGCGGCGGCGGCCGCTCGAGCTCGACCGGCACCGCGCAGTTGGGGCACGCGATCGCGGTGGCGCCGGGCGGCACCTCGGTCCACGGGAACTCCCGGTTGCACAGCGGGCACGTGCCGGCGATCGACAAGACGGACGAGTCTAGTGCGCAACGCGCGAGGGTGGCACGGCGACGCGATGGCAACCGATGACGGCGCGCCGCCCCAGGGCGCGCCCGCGCGGCGCCCGCGTCAGCGCCGGACGCGCTCGGCGCAGCTGGCGGGCGCGTCATGGCAGGTGTCGAAGGTCTGCCAGCCTGGCAAGCGTCGACCGTGCCGACGCGCACACCCCCACGCGTGGCGCGCCGTTGCGCGGCTCGGCCGGCTGGTCCTGGCCTTGCAGCATCGCCCGCGCATGCCGTCACCGTCGCCGCGCGCTCGCATCGAGGCGCTGACCGTCCGCGCCCACGCCGAGGCCTGGTCGCCGCGCACCGACATCGACTGGTGGGGCGGTGGCCCGCTGGTGCCGGCCGGCGTCAGCGCCGCGGCCTACGTCGACTCGGTGAGCCAGCTGTTCCACGCCGAGCGGGCGTCGTGGCGCATCGCCGCCGCGTTGGCCGGGCGGCTCGGTGACCCCGCCGCCGAGGCGTTCCTCGCGACCCAGATCGCCGACGAAGATCGCCACGCCCAGGCGCTGCGCGGCTACCTCGAGCGGCTGGGTGACGTCGCGCCGGTCGATCGCCACCTGGCCGCGGTGTTCGTGCACGCGCGGCGCGCCGACGTACCGCCGTGGGTGCAGGTCGCCGCGCTCGACGTGATGCTGGCCCACGAGGTGATGCCGCTGCAGCAGCGCCGCCTCGCCAAGGGCCGCTGCCCGCTGATGCGCCAGCTGCAGACCCGGATCGCCGCCGACGACGCGCGCCACGCGGCGTTCGGCGTCGCGTACCTCGAGCAGACGCTGCCCACGCTCGCGCCCGCCGAGCGCGCCGCCGGCCAGGCCTGGCTCATCGAGCTGTGGCAGCTGTGGACCGTCGCGGTGATCGCGCGCGCGCGCCCCGCCGGCACGCCGCTGCACCCCGATCGCGGCGCGCTGGCCGCGCTCGCCGCCCACGCCGCCGCGCTGTTGCGCCAGCTCGGCCTCGGCGGCGACCTGCCGTCGCTGGCCCCGGCGCCGGCGTGAATCACGCGAGGCGACGGTAGGCCGCGAGCAGCGCGCCGATCGCCGCTGCGCCGCCCTCGCGACGGGCGTCCTCATCGAACGACGTGCGGCCGCGGAACGCCTGCTCGAAGTACGCGGAGATGCCGCGGCTCCAAGGGTCGGCGAAGTGCTGTTCGAGCCGCGCGACGATCTCGTCGACCAGGTCCCCACGCGCGCTCCGGCAGGCGACGAGGTCGTCCCCGATCACGTCGGGATCGAGGCTGCGCGCGAGCCAGACGACATCCTGGGCGTCGCGCTGCCGATCGAACGGTCGATCGAGGAATGCTTGCAGCTTCATCGCGAGCATCGCGGTGATCGACGCGATCGCGACGGGCCGCGTGGCCCCGTCATCGAGCTCGATCATCGCCGTGATCGGACGTGCGAGCGCGAGCTCGTAGCCGCGGTAGAAGCGGGCCGGGTCGTCGTGCAGGAACGCGCGTGCGAAGGCCACCGCTGATGCGTCGCCGCGCTCGACGCCCGTCGGGACCGGCATCGCATCGACGAGCAAGCCGCTCGCGTGTCGCCAGCGGAACTGGTGCACCGGCCGGAACGCCATGCCGAGCATCGCGGCGCGACAGGCGTCATAGCTGGCCGCGCTGGCGTCGGTCAGGAACGCCACGTCGCAGTCGTTGGTCGTGCGTGGCGCGAGGTCCGCCAGCGCACCGGGCGCGAGCGTCGCGACCAGCAGCGGCGGCACCAGGCCGCCGACCAGCACCGGTCGCCCACCGTGCCGGGACAGCTCGTCGAGCACCGCGAGCAGCAGCGCGGTGTTGGCGGCCGAGAGCGGCAGCCTCATCGACCGATGCTCCGCTCGAGCATCCGCGCGCGGACGAGGTCGCCGGTCTCGCGCTCGCGGTCGCTGTGGGCTGCCAGCAGATCGATCAACGCCTGCCACGGCGAGACCATCGGCGGCGCACCGGGGCGGAGTCGGTGCAAGACCGCCGGCTCCATCGGCTCGACCAGGACCAGCTGCGGATCGCGGTCGTCGCGGTACGCGTCGCCGCGGAGCGCGTCGAGGCCCGCGAGGTTCGCGTATGCGTAGGTCGGTCCCCCGACGAGGTGATCGCCGCCGAGGTCGCGCACCGCCGCGGCGCCGGTGATGGCGAGGATCCGCCCGTGGTCGGTCAGCCGCTGCCCCAGGCGCGCCGCTAGCTCGGCCGGGTTCCGGTCGGCGCGCAGGCCGAGGGTCGGACGCGGCGTCGCGCGCTCGGCGGCCCGCCGTGCGGTCACGAGGTCATCGAGGATGCGGTCGCAGTTGCGCACGACGAGCGGGCCGCGGGGCGACGTGCGCCGCAGGTAGCCGCGTCGGACCGCCTCGTTGACGAACCGCAACGTGGGCGTCTTGGTGCGGCCCAGCGCGGCGACCAGCTCGCCGGGCGTGACCTGGGCGCGGTCACCGCGGTGCAGGAGCTCCAGGCACAGCGCGTAGCCGGTGCCGCGGAAGATCGCGACGCCGGGGGGCCGACCGCGGCCGCGGCGGAGCGGCTGCGTCGACGCCCAGGCCGGGTTCAGCCGGGCCAGCGCGTCGCGGAACGCGGGCGCGAACGCCGCCAGCCCGCCGAGGTCGAGTTGCTCCGCCAGCGCGACGCCGTCCACCGACGGCGCGAAGCCGCGGCCGCCCGGGATGATCCGACCCGCCAGCCACGCGGCGGCCGTCGTCTCGGGCGGCACCTCGTCAGTCCCGAGCACGGCGCGGTTGGCGTCGGCGTCGCGGGTCAGCCACGCGGCGAGGGAGGGCGCGATCGGGAGCGGCACCGCGTCGTCGATCGCGCCGAGCGGATCGATCACGCACGGCGTGGCGCCGTCGTGCGCGAACGCCTGGGCGTGGCGCTGCTGGCTGGCGACGTCGCGCGGCACGCGGACCGCGTGCGTCTTCACCCCGGCGCGGCGCAGCAGCGTCGCGACGACGGTGGCGACGCCGAGATCGGGGCCGAGCACCGCGACGGTCACGGCGCCTCCACGAAGTGGCCGCCCTCGATCAGCTCGCCGAGGTCGCCGCTAGCGGCCAGCCGCGCCAGGTGGGGATACGCGCGCAGCGGCGCGATCACGCTGCCGTGCGGGGTGTGGTGACACAGCTGCACCTCGTCGGGCTGGGCCGCGCGCAGCACGCGCGCCGAGTGAGTGGTCACGACGATCTGCGTGCGGTGCGAGACGCTGCGCATCACCTCGAGCAGGCGCAGCGCGAGATCGCCGTGCAGGTGGTTCTCGATCTCGTCGATCGCGACCAGCGGCGGCGGGTCGGGCGCGAACAGCACCGCCAGCAGCTCGACCACCCGCACCACGCCGCGCGGCATCACCTCGAGCGGACCGCGGTGGCGGCCGTCGTCGATCACCACGCCGTCGCGGTCGACGACCAGGTCGCGGATCCCGGCGACGCGCCGGGCGACGTCGAGCAGCGGTCGCAGCGCCGCCGGATCGCGCTGGTAGGGGTGCCAACGGCGATCGAGGCCGACGTCACGACGTGCGTCGGGCGTGGCCGGTTCGAGCTCGATCCACCACTGCGCGAGGTGCTGACGCAGCGCGATCAGCGGCCACAGCTGGGTGTGGTGGTCCGTCGCCGCGTGCAGCGCCAGCTCGTCGGGGCGCATCGTGTGTTCGACCTGCGTCCCCGCCGGGCCGCGCCACTGCCCGACGCCGCGCGTGAACCCAGCCAGCTCATCGCCGCGCACCACCGCGGTTTCGCCGCGAGCGTGGAGTCGCCCGGCCCTGCCGGCGACCAGCTGCCACCCGATCGCCGCGATGTCGTCGCGGCCGGCGTGCGGGCGCTGCAGGTCGGCGTCGACCGCGAGCACCAGCTCATCCGCATCGGCGCGCCACCGCGGGGCGAGCCGGTGCAGGCTGGTGAGGCCATCCGCAGCGACGTCGCGCAGCCCGGCCATCGCAGCGAGCGCGGTGGTCTTGCCCGCGGCGTTCGCGCCGACCACGAACGTCATCGCGCCCAGGTCGAGCGTGGTCGCGCGCGCGAATGGACCGAGGCCGCTCCAGCGGACCTGGCGCGCGGTGGCGTGGATCGGCAAGCGCTGGTCGCGGGGGTCAAGCGGCGCGACGCGCGCCGGCGCTCGCGGACCGAGGGCGCGCGCCAGGAAGCGTTCGTACCGCGTCCAGAACAGCGCGTCCGGCTCGACGCCGATCCGGTCATCGCTCGCGCCCTTCCACAGTTCGATCGCCTGGCGCAGCTGGCGCTCGTCGACCCTCAGCGCGGCGGCCACGTCGGCGACGGCGTGCGCGCGCACCTCGGGATCGTAGTGCTGGTGGAGGTAGGTCGCGACGCGCTCGATGATCTCGAGGTCGTCCGCGGCGTCGGCGTGATCGCGCAGGTGGATCGCTGCCGCGATCGTCGGGGTCAGGCGGTCGTCGCGGACACGGAGCAACGCGGGCGCCGGGGCGTCGTTGACGAGCGCCGCCAATGCGTCCGCTGCGGCATGCACATCGACGCCTTGCCGCGACAGCTGGAAGATTGCGCGCTGCTGATCAATTGGCCGACCTTCGCGCCATGCGGCATACAGGAGCGCGAGAGCCTTTTTCTCTAGCTCATCGAGCCCGCGCGTCTGCCAATTTTCGTAGCCCGAGTACATTTACGCAGTCTATCCTGCGATCGGGCCACGCTAGTTGCAACCTATTTCTTGGTCACAGCGGAATATCGAGGCTCATCGGAGCGATGGACCACGAAATTGACCCGTTCACGCCGCGGGCGTCGGCGCGGGGCGGCGGCCGATCATCAGCGCCACGCCGAGCGCGCCGACCGCGCCCAAGAGGTAGGCCCACAGGTCGCCGTGGCCGTGCTCGATCAGGTAGCCGGCCAGCGGCGGCGCGGCGATCGAGGTGATCGACGACAGCGACTGGGTGATGCCGAGCACCGTGCCCTGCTCGCTGGCGTCGGCGGCGCGGGTCACCAGCGCGGTCAGCGCCGGCCGGAGCAGCGCGTTGCCGATCGACGACACCAGCGTGGCCGCGGCCAGCACGCCGATCGCGCTCGACATGCCGAGCAGCGGGTAGCCGATCGCCGCGGTGACGAACCCGACCAGCGCCAGCTTGGCCTCGCCGTGCTTGGGCACCAGCCGGCGCATCAGCCCGCCCTGGATCACCAGGCCGACCAGCGCCGAGCCCGCGAACGCGAAGCCGATCTCGCGCGGCCGGAACGGGTGGCCGTCCCAGGTGTAGTGGCGCTCGGCGAACAGCGCGAAGCCGCCGATGAACAGCGAGAACGTGAACATGTAGACGAGGAACAGCAGCAGCAGCCAGCCCAGCGTCGGCCGACGGAAGAACGCACCGAGCTGGCCCAGCGCAAACTTGCGCGGCGCCGCGGCGGCCGGCGCGTCCTCGCGCGGCAGGATGAAGAGCGTGCCGGCGATCGACATCGCCGACAGCGCCGCCGCCATCCAGAACGGGGCCGCGAGCGAGTGGTGGGCCAGCCAGCCCGAGATCACCGGGCCCAGCGCGAAGCCCAGGCCGAACGCGATGCCGATCAGCGCGAACGACTGCGCGCGCTTCTCGGGCGCGGTGTGATCGGCGATGTAGGCCTGCGCGATGGCCAGGTTGCCGGCGGTCGCGCCGTCGAGGATGCGGCCCAGGAACACCATCCACAGCGCATCGGCCTTGGCCAGCATCACGAAGCCGGCCAGCGTCCCGAGCTGGCTCACCAAGAGGATCGGCCGTCGGCCGAAGCGATCCGACAGCCCGCCGAGGATCGGCCCCGACACCAGCTGGCACACCGCGAACGACGACACCAGGAGCGTCGCGGTCAGCGGCGACGCGCCGAAATGCTCGGCGTAGATCGTGAGCAGCGGGTAGACGATCGTCATCCCCAGCACGTCGACCAGGACGATCAGGAAGATCGGGAGCAGGGGCGAGCGACGCATCGGGGGCTGTATTCCTACACCAGCTCGGGCTCGCGGCCGGTCAGATCGATGTCGCGCCAGCGCCCCGAGCGGAAGCGCCAGGTCATCGCCGCGGCCAGCGCGGCCAGGTAGCCGACCAGGCACAGCATGATCGCGGTGGTGCCGCCGTCGGCCAGGTACACCACCCCGAACGACGCCGGCACGAACACCATCCACGCCAGCGCGACCCGCGCCCACAGCGTCCACGCGGTGTCGCCGGCGGCGCGCAGCGTCTCGGACACCGTCAACGCCACCGCGTCGAACAGCTGCCA
>Ga0268298_10003987_pt1 | contig 14670 bp, 12 predicted proteins | sample WWTPWeurt_MetaG_FD_194462 | JGI IMG/M metagenome (GOLD analysis project Ga0268298, IMG submission 194462) | Activated sludge microbial communities from WWTP in Nijmegen, Gelderland, Netherland - WWTP Weurt | ecosystem: Engineered > WWTP > Aerobic digester > Activated sludge | place... | reverse complement strand
ATTGATTCTCAAAAAGCTTCTTCAACGTCCAATGCCGCTACCAGCGCACGTTCGATCCGCTCGATGTCTTCGCGCAATATGGCGGCTCCGCCAGTTGCAAGCGGACCTGATATGGGTGGGCTTATGGGCTCAATCGCCAGCATGTTCGTTGGTAAGCGTGACCCTGATCAACCTGTCCAGCAGTTAGTCGATCCCAGCACGACATCGGCAAAAGCGGCCGGAGCGCTAGTGATGATGGCGGCGCTTGTAATCGGCGGTTTTTACTGCCTCTATAATTTCATCCCCAGAAAGTTGACTCCAGAGCAAGCCTTTCTGGCCATGCAACACAAATATATTTCTGTTGATTCTGCCAAGACTTTCAATTTGCTGGACGAGTCGACTTGCGAATTCACGATTGGTGAAAACAAGCTGAAAGCGAGGTTGCGATTCTATCTCGACGATTGGCGTGACGCTGTCGATCTTTCATTAGGCAAAGCCGGACAAAAGCAATTTTGCATGTACAAGACTGATGACGGTCTGGTTGATGAAGATGATGCGAAATTGTATCTGCACGGCGGACCTGAAATTCAGATCGCCAACAAGCTTGATATTGTCGGCCAATATGCCGGTTTCGTTTTCACCAGGACGAAGAAATATCCTGCCAGTGGCACTTTGATAGGTGGCGCCGCCGACCTTCAGTACTTGAACCCATATTCGAAGAAGAAAGAAGTGCCGACATTTCACTCTATAGTTGTCGGCAAGGGCATAACTGTTTCGCTGGACGCTGATCATGCTCGCACCAAATTCTATGACGAACTCCTGTCCGGTGCCATTCCTAAAGACACTCCCAAGGCTCACCCCGGAGAGATACGCTGTTATGCGGTTGATTTCCTCAGTCCGAGAGGCACCATACAAGCCTTCATTGTTCAACTGATAGGCAAGGATGGACTACCCATCCGCAGTGCTAAGGGCAAAATGGCTTATTTATACGCCCTCGAAGATGGCAAGGAATATAAACCTATCGGAGCGCCTTCATTGCCCTACAATGGAGAGCAGGGAATGCGACCGATTGTCGTCTGGCTTTTGATGGACAAGCTGGACTCCAATTTCGTGCTGTTTTTGACAATGGCTCCGGTAGTTATATTCACCATTCTCTCGTTTATCTTCCTGGTCCTTTCTTTCCTTATTCCGAAAGGATTTGGGCGCGCTGTTGCAGTTCTGCTTTTGGCAGCATGTGCGATTCCTGCGCTGACATTCTGTTGTGTGAAATTCTTACCCTAGGGTTGAGAGATTCTTTCAATTACAACGGCGGTTCCATAGCAGACGATCTCGGTGCCGAAATCATTTGATCCGCCCTGAAAAGCGTCAGAATCGTATTTGACACCGACAATTGCATTGCATCCTTTTGAGAGAGCTTGTTGAACCATGGCGTCATAGGCCGCCTGGCGACCGGTTTCACAGTTGCGGATATAAGAGTTGATTTTGCCGCCGAACATTCCTTGAAAGCCGGCTTTGAACTGTTGAATCGTATTCGGCTCTCTCACCATGACACCGCGCACGATACCGCGATATTCTCTTATCCTGAATCCTTCCAATGACGGTGTAGTCGACACAATGATGCCACCGGCAGTGTTGGCAGTATCTATAGTGGCTTGAGCTATAGCTGCTCTGTCTGAGCCTTTCGAATCATCAGCCTTGACAGGCTGAGTGAAAGTCAAGCACGCTATTGCTAACAGTATTGCAAAACCGTTTTTTCTCATGGCGGTACCCGCTTGTTCTGAGGTGAGGACGAAATTATAAGCCATCGCGTCTATTTTTGTCGCTGTGCCAGACAACTGCTGCTCCCGGTATTTTGAAGAAGCAGTCCGGAGTAAAGAGCCTTCTTCCACAAACTGTGCGCTCTTCGACATCAATGCCTGAATGAAGGAGCGCGCTTGCTACCAGACCGTTGCAATTGCCTGCATGTTCTCGAAAAGAAGGATCGTATAAAGTACCGAGTTTTCCTCGAATAAAATCGATCGCCATCTGTGACTGTTCCTGATTTTTGTAAGGCGGTCTTATCAGTGCCAGTCGTGTAGATCCCCAGTCGAGATAAATATCCCAGTCGGTTTCGATTGCTAATTTGTGCACAGTCAAAATTTGCTTGTCGTCGCCGACGAGTGCGGCATGCACCCAGGATGTCCTGGTTGTCGCCAGACTGAGCGCCATCCATTGCCACCCGTGTAGATTCGATTCGATCAAAACATCACCGGGCCGGCTCAGCCGGCGAATTGCCGCCAGTTCTTCTTCGTTCGTATCCCAGGGCAGTCGCCACGGCCACAGTTTTGTGCTGAAAACTTTGTTTCTTACAGGCGGTACAAACAGTGCAATAGCCAGTGATCCGCATACCAGAGTAGTGAGCGTTGCAAGAACTTTGAAAGCTGTGCGGAATTTCAATTGATTTCCTTTTTCTTGTAATACCGCGATTGCTCACTTCCTTTTGGAAAGAGAGTAACGTCTTTGTTGATGCCCAGGCGCTGTTGCTTGTCCGGTGATGAACCTGCCGGCGGATTGCCGAATCTCATTTTGATCTCTCGCCAGGCCAGTGGAATTTCTTTCACAAACGGGCTGCCGCGTTTCACTCCGTAAGCCCGATGCTTGCCGGGCTGGACTTTCCCCTTGTTTTGCACAAATGCGATAAAGCGTTCTGTCCAAAGGTCGAACTCTTGCATGAATGTGCCGTCGTTAATCATGTCCTCTGCTTGATTGTCACTATAGTTCTTGCCCGCACCACCTACGGTGTAAGTCCATAGCTGGTCCGGAACTTCGATGCCGCTGTAGCGGCATTGCCAGACAAGCGGTGCATAAGTGTCACGTTCATTTTCAAAAGGCTCTTGATCAGGATTGAAATAATCCTTGTGCTGGAGAAGTTTCGGCCTGCCGTCCTCGTCTATTTCAGTGCCGCCTCTGTCACCGTAGCAATAGAATGCAGCGGTCCTTCCTTCCAGATGATTAGCGGTCAGTTCTTTCCATCGTGGGGAACTTTCAAGTTGCATTGCCAGCTCAGGATTCTTGTGTTCTATGGAATCCTCGTCCGGATTGCCACCGCTCATACAGACAAGCCTGTCGAACATAAGTTTCAAGCTGCTGCTGGGCCCATACCAGTTGACCGGTCCGATAATCGCCCACGCATCCGCCAGATCAAGACGCGCGTACATGTCGAGGTTCCACATCAAATCGGGCTCAGCCCTGTCATTCGGACGATAGCAATTGCAGGGCCAGACACATAAGGCCATCGATGTAGAAACGCAGGAATTGCAGCTTTGAATACGTTCCTGCCCGTAAACATTGCCCAGGTCCTCCAGATCTATCTCCCAGTCTTGCGGTAGTTTCTCTACCATCCTCAGCATCAAGGCGCGCGCCTTTGAATCGACACCGGGACAGTTGTACTGGCGCCGATTTGATCCGGCTATGACAAAAACGCGAAAAGGGCGCTTATCTGGGGGAAGGTTTCCATTCTTGTCGTCAGGCTTCATTATTGTCTTTTTGAATTTTGCAGGCGAATTTCCAAGTCGGCTTCTGTCTTTTAAAAGGCAACTCTATCATCGATATGAGGCCGACCTCGGTCTTTTCTCGATAAGCGGGAACCCCTATCACTATCTTTCCTGACTGTTTCTCGCTGAATGCTCTATAAGTCCCATGTATCTTGTCCCAAACGGTTAGCCCGCTTGACCAATTGGAATTTGTTTCTTCCTCGATCACCGAGTGATGAATTCCGTGCATGCGCGGCGTAACAAGAATTGCATTCAACCGCTTTTCAAACGCAAATGGTAGTCGAATATTGGAGTGATGAAACATTATGCAGAACATCAAAAATGCTTGCCATGCCAAGAGGCTCGCTCGACCAATGCCTAGAAATCTTATTTGCACGAGGCGCCAGGCGACTGAGATGCCCATTTCGGCGAAGTGAAATCGCAAGGCTGTCGAAGCGTCCATATCGAGATCTACATGATGAACAACGTGAAAACGCCAGAGTGCCGGAATTTTATGATTAATGACATGCCAGATGTAGAGCGTGTAATCAAGCAAGGCAACTGATAAGGGTATGCACAGCCAGGCAGGTAAACTTTTGCCGCTGAGAAGACCGAGCCGCCGGGTTTCGACACGTTTCGTCAGCCAGAGAGTCAGTGGCAATTCGGTCAATTGAAGCAGAATACCCGCCAGTCCGGCGATTGCAATATTTCTGGCCATACGGCGTCCCTTGGGCTCGAGGCTCGGGCGCAGCGGGCGCTTTGCTTCTCCCCACAAAAGAACCAGAAACCAGGCTGCCAGGGATAGTCCCAGGACGGATTTTAACTTCATGAGGACAGAGACTGCCGAGCAAGGGTGAGGTTCCTCGGGTCGCATTTTGATTAGAAAATAGAACCCGCGCCGGCTAAATTTCCTCCCCTCTAACGCACGGAAAGTCAAGCTCTGCTAGCATTATTAAGTTTCAGAGTGCGGCTTCAGCCGTCTAGAAATGAATCTCGGTGGTCTGGTTAAACGATGGCTCTACCCCATCAAGTGCCTTTATTCAGAGCTCTAGATGCTGTAGAAAGCCGTGATTTCGACACGGCTGAAAAGGAAGTCAACCATTTTTTCGCCGCGCTCGAAAGTGATCCGATAGCTCTTGATTGTCGCCGTCAGCATTCTTACCGACAGGTCTTCGAAGCAGATTTTCTGAGCATTCTGACTAAAGAGGAAATCGATGCCTGGGGAATTCTGGCTACGATAAAGCTTTCGCGCGACGACCTGGAGGGGGCGCGAGCAGACTGCTATCGAATGATTGAATTGATCGATCAGTATTACGGTTTCGACACGCCTTCCTGGGAATCGCCGGAAGCTCGCATTCCGATAAACCCTGAATTGATGAGTCGTTACTTTCAGATTGCCGGCTATCTCACTGAAATTTATGATGCGCAAAACGATCTGGAGATGAGCCAACGCTGGGCGAATGTTCGCAAGACTGCTGTGTCGGACATACAGCACCCTGATGAAGTCTGGGGACGTTGGATTTCTGATGAAAACCCGGCGGGACCAGTAGGCATCACCATCTATGAGCTTTCTGACTGGCAGATTGAAAAGCGCGAAGTTGAGGGCAGAGAATGGCTGGTAAACATTTATCGCTCCTTGAGCGAGCGTGTTTCCCCTCTGGAAATGAATTGGCTTGTCGCCGTGCACATACCGACAGATGATAAAGCCGAGGTTCCTTCCAAGTCGATGCGCTGGAAGATCTGGAGCCTGCGTCTGGCGATTGCCTCTCGTTTTCATCGCGCCGGTGCCGGCGCATATTTTGGAGAACTTCAAACGAGGGGAGAGAGGATTTTGCTCTATTACGCATCTGGCGATGAAGATGCAAGAGCGGCTCTCGGACGTATTCTCGAGGATGCTTCGGAATTAAAACCTCGGCTCGAGATACGCCATGATGAAGGTTGGAGAGAATATTCAAAATGGGGCAATAGCGCGGTCATAGTAACGTCACCAAGTGTGGTGGCGATGCCGGAGCCCTGCGATGATGAACACGAAAACGATAAATTGTTGCGCGGGATTTGGTCGGCTTCTGAATCTATCCATGATGCAATGAGCCGGTTGTATGCCCTGGTAAACGACTGCGCCAAGGTGCCACCGCAAAGCCCTGAATTCAAACGTTTTTGCATTGAATATCTGTTCGGTCTTAAGGACAAACTGAAGGACAAAGACAGGACACGAGCGCTTGTCCATTTGATGTGGTATCTGCCCAAAATCGACGGCGATGCCGCTGTGCGCGCGTTCAATGAACTTTGGGTCGAGCCTTACCCGACCGAAGACGATACTACGCTCAATCTTGCTGCCTGTGAATTTGCCGATGTGGCTCCGCTCAAAGCGCTCGAAATCACAACATATCTGAAAAGCCGCAATTACCCGATCGTGCATACCGCTCTTGCCAAAGTCGCCCAGAAATTGGCTGAAGAAGACCCGAAAGCGGCTATGGAAATCGCCCAGGACGCTAGAAAAGGCATTATCGAAAGCGGCGATCAAGAATTCGGCAAAGCAAATTTTTTGATGGAATTGGCAGGTGACATAGCTCAGCTGTCTCCTCAATTCGCACGTGAATTGCTGATTGAGTCAGAGGCCTACTTGCAGGACATTGAAATGACTGATGCCAAAGATCAGACTTATATGAGTCTGCTCAGTCTGGCCAAAAAGCACGCGCCCGATAAATTGCCTGAGTTTTGCAAGCGTGCTGTGGAAAATTCTATACGCTTGGAAGAAAACGACCCGAATGATTTCTGGGGATTTGGCGGACCCCAAAGAGCCCTTCTCTCACAAACCATTCTTGTGCCATACGTGGTCACCTACGACAGATCAGAAGCTCTCGAACTGCTGACAAGAGCTTTCAATCTGCTAAAAGAAATGGACGAGGATGCTTTTGGAAGAATTTTGCATCTTTCCAATATTGCTGAAGCTGCGGCCTCTCTTGATCATGATGACAATAAATTCCTGGCTGAAGAGCTCTGGGATGAACTGCTCAAGAACATGGAAAATATCAATGCTCAAGACTCGTACTACCTGAGCCAGAGAATGGAAACCGGAGCCGATAGTCCGATAATTCCATTCGTCGTTATGAATCCCAGAGTCGCAGACGACAGGTTTACATCGGTAATAAAAGTCTGTCTCTCTGCTACATTACCGGAGCGAGTCGTCACTCTCATGTGTACGTTTGCGGTCGTCTTTAATAACGATTTCCCGCGCAGAAGCAGAGAGCTCATTGCTCTTGCATCCGAACAGGCGACGAAGTGTTCTTCAGAACAGTTGTGTGTGAAAGCTTGCATGCAAGTGGTGGCAACCATGGATAAAGTCGGTCTACAATCCGACAATGAATTCGAACATGTCTTGGATATGATTCGAAAAAATCAAAGTGAATCTATGAAATTTCATTTGCTGCTTGAATGTGCGGCATTGCTGTCATCGTCCTCTCCAGCAAAATGTGCCACCCTTTTGGAGGATGCAACTGAGACTTTCGAGTCTAACGAGATCGAATTGGGAGATGCTCTCGAATTGATCAAGCAGCTTCCTGCCAGGCAGTGCAGCAAATTGCTCTTTATGGTCCTGGACAAACACAAGAACGAGACGCAAAGACGCTCGGCCTTGAGCTGGTTATCGAATCAATTCGGCAAAGAAAGCGCCGACGACCTTCGTTCATAATTCAGTGCGGTTTAGACGGGGGAGCGGAAAGAATCAGATCCTTCCCGCTCCAGTGCATCTTCATGACCGGACTCTGCAATTCGCCGCGATCTTTTAAAACTTCGCTGACCACTGAGTCTTTCAATTTTTCGAATGCTTCACCGAGGGCAACTTTCCCGCCTTTCGCTCTTAGTGCCTGGATTAGTTGACGAGTAAAGACACCATTTTCATAGCGTTTGGATTCCCACGATACCTGGTTTGGTTCGCTCGAGCAAATAATCAACTGACCGGTTCCGAGCAGCAATGAATTGCTGTCGAAATTTCCTATTCTTGTCAGTCCTTTTGCAGGATTTGCCGCACCGCTGTGGCAAGCATCCACTATCAGGATTACTCTATTAGCGTGCACTCTCTGTTTGACGGCTGCCGCCAGATCTTGCAGCGGAAGACCAGTAGCGTAAAGGCTGGCTGGATCAGTGTCGTGCATTACGAGATAGTTGAGACCCTCTAAATCGACACTGGAAGGGCTGCCGTGAGTGGATATGAAGATAAGGACAAGGTCGTTGGGATGAGCAACTCGCGGCAACCATTTGTCGCCTATTTCAGCCAACACATTTGCTTTGGTGGCTTTTTCGTCGGTCAGAAGTTTCACATGATCGCTAGAAAAGTTCGCTTCTTTGATAAGAAATTCTCTGAGATCAGCGGCATCTTTGGCTGGATATTTGAGATTTACTTCCGGTTTTTGAAACTTGCTGATACCAATTATCAGTGCCCATTTGTCGTCTATAGGCTTGTTGACACCTTCATCAATCTTGTCCGGGAAATCTTTGATTTGTACTGTGGTTGTCTTCGAGTCGGATGTTGTAGAAAATGCAGACCGAGATGCCGACGGGGCGGCCGCGAGCATCGAATTATCCGAGAATGCGCTGCCGTTCAGAGTCAATTTGTAATTGATATGCACACCTACATCGACTGCAAACATGACCTGCATGACCAAATTTTGTTTAGCTGAAAGATGTACCGTTGCTGTTTTGGCAGAGTCATCGCTTATTGCAGGAAATGAAATATCTGCAAGTTCGCGTGACTTTGTGTCGCGCAAAACCACTCGCATGACAGTCGAATAAAAATCGGTAGATCCTTCGATCTTGATGTTGACGTCGCCAGGACCGGCTGTAAATGAGTAAAAACGGCTTTGACCCTTTGGTTCTTCTTTGCCACTTATTTGTTTATCGCAAAGAGCAATAGGTTCGCTCGCGTCTCCTTCGGCTGCCAGAGCGCTGCTGCCTGTGAAAAAACAGAGGGCAAGAGAAAAGAAAACGCTGGATAAAGTCTTTCTCGTCATGAATTCAAGATGTAATGTGATGTCATATTTTAATCGATTGCCTGATCTTTCGCACTGGCTGTGATTGACTGCCTGGCTCTGATTGCATCGCTGCGTTGTAAAATCAATTGCTTTGGCGCGGGCTCTAGGAGTGAAGGATGCACTGCATTGGCATAGACATCGGCGGCACCAAAATAGCCGGCGGCATAGTTACGCAAGATGGCAAGGTTGTTGCTAGGCAAGAGAGACCCACGCCGGTTAAAGAGGGTGGAGTTCAAATACTTGCAACTGCTGTTGCTGTGGCTAAGTCCTTGATGTCGTCGGCGAAGCAGCCGTTAGAGGCCGTAGGTATCGGAGCCGGAGGGCAGATCGATGCTGTGCAAGGAACGGTATTTTCTGCAACAGATGTGATCCCTGGTTGGAAGGGGATGCGTATCGCTGATGCATTCCAGAATGAGCTCGGCATTCCTGCCTCGGTTGATAATGATGTCAATGTTCTTGCTCTGGGCGAAACCAAATTTGGTGCGGCACGCAATTGTGCAAACGGCACAGTTGTTTTTCTTGCTCTCGGCACAGGCGTAGGCGGTGCGCTTTTGACCCGAGGCGGGCTACATCATGGTGCACACTGGAGTGGCGGCGAATTCGGACACATTTTGCTTTCGATTGATCCGGCTGCCCGACGTGATACAGGCGGAGCGCGTGGCACTCTGGAAGCTTATTGCAGCGGTCCGGGTCTCGTTGAGACCTGGAAGGAGTTGTCGGGTGATAGAGACGTTGCCTTAACAGGACATGATGTTCTCAAAGACGCGCGCACAAACCCTCAAGGCGCAGGAAGGAAGGCTATAGAGAAAACCGGCGAATATCTGGGCTATGGTTTGGTGAGCCTGGCGAACGCACTTGATCCCGATCTGATTATCATTGGAGGCGGGCTTGCTGAGCTTGGCGACTGGCTTCTGGAGCCGGCACGCGCAGTACTGAAAGAGCATGCCCTACCAGGGCCTGCCGCTTGCAGCGTGGTCTGCGCAGAGCTTGGTTTGGACGCTGCAATTGTCGGTGCTGCCAGTCTCGTACTGCGGGGACAGAACGGCGCGGCAGTTTGCTGAAATGTGAAAGATTAAATCCCGGAATGCCGACAGGTTGAGGCTTTGCTATTTATGCATTGCCACTGGGATGTCGGGGGTATAAAGGTAGAGATGTTTCTACATCCAGGGCGCCCTTTTATTCTTTGGAGTGCAATTGCAGCACAAGTAATTTCTTGATGAGAGTAGATAATGCCGAGTTACGATCTCACTAATGCAACATTCGACCAATTTATTGATTACATCTTTGATCATCCCGTTCCTGCAAATGAAGATGATGAATACTGGTACTGGTCGGATGATCTAGACGTCACGTTTGAGCCGATAAAGCTTGTCGATTATTACACCAAGCTGTTCAAACAACCGCAGGTTTTGATCGAAAAATTTTCCGATGAACAGCTCGAGCAAGGGCTTGCCGCAATGCGTTCTTGCCTCATGCCTGGGGCAATTTCGGAGGTTCTCTGGGAAGAGGAGATCCCCTGTGACGTGCGAGAAGAATGTGTGAGGGCGATGTACTTCCTCTATAAAGACCTGTTTTCGATCAAACCGCTTCACACGGCTTGCTTCATGTGGTGGGACTCCTTCACCGATGAATATTCAATCACTCATGTGCACTCGGAAGAAGCAGAAGGTCCCAGCATTCAAAATGTGATGTTCGAAACTCTCTGCCAGACCTTGAAACTCGACACGGAAATATGCCAGCATGGTGCTCTACATGGTCTTGGTCATCTGCGTCATCCTGGCACTGAAGCGGTCATACGATCATGGATGGCTTCCAAACCCGAACTTGATCCGCAGAGCACAGAATTTGCCGAAGAATGTATCGTAGGCAATATCGTGTAATGGCATGACTGCTAATTATGCTGCACACTTCTGCTCTGGGGAAAATAATTTCGGTTGAACGTGCTTCGGCTCTACCGGCAGCAACGTAATTAGTTTTTCTCTTGTATTTATCTGTCTTATCGAGTTAGAAACCGATGCGGCACCTGCCGCATACCAGATAGCAGCATCGAGTGTTTCGAAGCTGATGTCATTGTCGTCGTGTTTGACCGTCCATTTCTTTTTGCCAATTTCTTGTGCGTTCATAGCTTTTGTTTCCATTGTTTCCCAATTAATACCTGAATGAGGTATGGTGCTGCTTTTCTCACGCGGGGATCATAGATTCGAATTCTTTCGATTCTTCCATATGTTTGTCATCACGCGTTGTCGATTCTACGTCGCCGGCTGCGCTGCTCGCTTTATCCTCGTGCATGTCTTTTTCATCCATCACGTTACCTCCATTGGCAATGTGTAGACTCTCCGCATTCTGTGCGGTTCCTACCAAATTCGTATGCTGGCGAGAATTTAGGAACTCCACTCACGAATTTAAGTCTCGTGGGTTTGGAAAGGTAATTGACTCAAGAGAAAGAGAGTGTCGAATCGCCAGTTAGATAATCCAAAAATCGAAGCTCCGAGGACTCAAGAAGCAAAGGCTGAACGCAATCCTATAAAACGGACGTTCAAAATCATGAGGCCAGGTCTGATTACGGGCGCCTCGGATGATGATCCGTCCGGAATCGCTACTTACTCAACGGTGGGAGCAGGCTATGGTTACAGCTGTTTGTGGATGGCGCTCTTCACCTTTCCACTTATGCTCAGCGTTCAGTATATCTGTTCCAAAGTTGGATTGGTCAGCGGACGCGGGCTTTCCGGAGTCCTTAAGCGGCACTATCATCCCGCCATTCTCTGGTCGTCAATCGTTCTTCTTGCTGTGGCGAACGTGATTAATGCCGGTACTGATATTGGTGCGATGGCGGCAGGAATAAATTTGATTTTTCCTGCTATTTCTCCGAAGTTGGCAATAATTCCTATTTCTGTAATTCTTTTGGTATCGCTCGTCTTATTTTCCTACAGAAGTCTTGCCAACGTCTTCAAGTGGCTTACTCTCAGCCTTTTCGCGTATGTGATAACGGCGTTCTTTTGCAGAATCGACGGTGCTACCGTGCTTAAAGACACTTTCATTCCGAATATCAGCTGGAAGCCAGGTTATATAGCTGCGCTGGTGGCAATTCTCGGAACGACTATTTCCCCTTATCTGTTTTTCTGGCAAGCAAATAGTGAAGTGGATGAAGAAAAAGATGCGGGATTATGCAAGGTCGAAGATCGAAAAGGTGCTTCCGACGCTGATTTGAAGTTTGCTACAGCCGATATCGCGGCCGGCATGTTCTTCTCCAACTGCGTGATGTATTTCATAATAATGACTACTGCGGCCACGCTATTCAAGAGCGGTCAATTTCAGGTGGAATCGGCGGCACAAGCTGCTAAAGCACTGGAGCCGCTGCTGGGTCCGGCAGCGAAGTATCTCTTTGCCGCTGGTTTTGTGGGCACAGGATTTTTGGCTGTTCCGGTTTTACTCGGCTCTGCTGCTTATGCAATTGCAGAGGCATTAGATTGGCCCTGCGGCTTCAGCGAAAAATGCGTCGATGCTAAAGGATTTTATTGGCTGATTGGCATATCGATTGTGTTTGCTATGGTCTTGAATTATCTCAATGTGAATGCCATGCAAGCGCTCTACTGGACGGCTATTCTCAACGGTGTACTCGCGCCGCCTTTACTTCTGATGCTGATGCTTGTTTCAAACAATCAGAAAATCATGGGCCGCCGCACGAACTCTATGCTAGTAAACATCGGCGGTTGGACAACATTTGTATTTATGACCATTGCTGCATGTCTTTTCTTTTGGACGTCCTTCGCCAAGTAAATTCCACAGGTGATTTCAATGTCTGAGTTAGAACACTCCGCAGAGCAGTATTTGCCTGAAAGGAGGACTGTTACGGCGCTCAAGAAAGCAGCCAGTGATTGTGAAGGCTGCGAGCTTTACAAACATGCTACTCAGACTGTTTTTGGCCGAGGCAGTAAGAACGCTTCGATGCTGACCAGGCCTATTTTACAAATGCAGTCTGGGCTCTTCTGCAACTTTTGCTATAGCCGGAAAATCCTATGCCACACTATGCAGCCGCTGATTTGCCCGAAATATCAGAAGTAAGAGGCATATTCACGATCGTGCCGTCGTCGCTGTGTACTATCACATCAAGGTTTTCTATTTCGGCTGCGTGCAGTGCTGCTACAACAGCTTCAGTACGTGTATCGAATGTTTCGTCTTGATTATTTTCCGGTGCCGGAGTAATTTGCCAACCTTCGGCTGTGGGCACGACATGTAGTTCGTTGTTTCTCATTATCCTGGTTTCCTTCAGTGATTCCGCTGATAGGACAAAAAAATCGGCGAAGAGTTCCGCTTTCAAAAGTTTTTCCTGCAAATCGACTGCGAGTTGACGAAGAAAAAAACTCTACGGTGGGGTACCCCTACCGCGTGACAGCAACCCGCTAGAGGTAGCTCTAGTGGCATTTCCTTTGGATGAAAAAGTTTACAGAAAATTTTTTGCTTCACTGGAATCGACCAATTGAATACAAAATGACGTGCTCTATCGTGTACAGCGAAAACCTCCAAAGCGCGTACCTGGCAGCATTGGTGATGTAATTAGAGCGAACTTTCTTCTGGAGAGAAGCATTTGCTGAAATGATTCAATCTTGGAGGGCTGCGACTACAAATTTGTCATCAGGCAATTGTTGTTCGCTAACAATTGGTGCTTTGCCAGTCTGCGTGTGGCTTTCGGTGTGTTCTGCGTTTTCAAAGTCGGGTGGATTATTCTGTAAACGATCTGCTTTGGCGACAAAAATCTAAGCTCAGAGCCTTCCAGTGCGCGTGCGAAAAGCCCCACAGGAACAGGCGTTGCGGTCTGTTCGCTAGCGAACATTTTTTGGTGCGTAGAATGGCTTTTTTAGCGTACCGATAGATTGAAAAACAATGTACACTGAATGTGTTCAAGCCTTTTCCGTTGTTGTTCGACGCCATAAGGCGATTTGAACATTTCTGTCGTAATTACGAATACATGATGACAAGCCAGTTTCCAATGATTGAATCTTCAAGTACAAGTCAGAACCAAGCCCCCGTTCGGAATGCCCTTCTGGAAAAACTTACTTCTGATGAGCGTTCGTCCCTTTTTCCGAGTTTGGAACTGATTGATTTTTCCACCAAAGAAGTAATCTATTCTCCGCGTCAAGCTCTTAATAACGCTTATTTCCCGGAGACATGTGTAATGTCGCTAATTACAGTTCTGGATGATGGAACTGAGATTGAGGCTGCGACTATAGGCAACGAAGGAATGATGGGTATTCCACTTTTGTTAGGTGGAAAGCAAATGCCGTCCAAAGTTGTCTGTCAGGTATCAGGTTCTGCTTGGCGCATAGATGCCGATGAGCTGGTGAAATCCATTGATGAGAATCCAGGTCTATTTGCGAATTTGAAAAAATATGCCCAAGCCTTGTTTGATCTTTTAGCTCAAAGCACCGCTTGCAATCGGCTTCACACTATCGAGCAGAGATGTGCTCGATGGCTGCTTTCCACTCATGACCGAATCGAGGGTGACACGTTCTTTCTCACGCACGAGTTTCTCGCGACCATGTTGGGAGTTCGTCGTCCAGGAGTAAGTCTGGTGGCCAAGTCGCTTCAGGATTCAGGAATGGTCAGCTATAAGCACGGCAAAATGACGATCCGAGACCGTAATGGACTGGAAGGTGTCAGTTGCGAGTGCTACGCCGCAGTCCGCGATTCTTTCGCTAAGCAGAATTGAGCAGTCGGTTCAAAGCGAAACATAAAGATGACGCAGCGATCGCTTCGTCATCTTTTTAGTTAACGTCAATTGATAGGCCGTTTTAGACCGTCACCACTACCGACTCACTGGATAAGTGAGAAGCGCGAGCCTGCCGTGTAGCTTCAACCTCGGCGCGATAATCGCGAAAGCAAGTATTGCAGTATGTAGGCTTGTAACCTAATGGCTTGAATGGGAGCATGAATTGAGACTCGCATTTTGCGCAAATTGCAGATGTGAGCGTCTCTAAGCTGCGTCCGGAGCGACGCAATCGAGTAACGACTCGGCAGTTAGAACAGCGCTTTGGTTCGTTGCTCAATCCTTTACTATGGAAAAACTCTTGCTCGCCTACTGTAAATGCGAAGTCTCCAGCGCAATCGCAACATCTCAAAACTCTTTCTGTAAACATCTCGGTTCTCCTTGC
>Ga0268298_10003986_pt1 | contig 14672 bp, 16 predicted proteins | sample WWTPWeurt_MetaG_FD_194462 | JGI IMG/M metagenome (GOLD analysis project Ga0268298, IMG submission 194462) | Activated sludge microbial communities from WWTP in Nijmegen, Gelderland, Netherland - WWTP Weurt | ecosystem: Engineered > WWTP > Aerobic digester > Activated sludge | place... | reverse complement strand
CAGTCGCCGGCTCGCGCATCCGCCTCATCGGTCCGCAGACCTCCGACGCCCCTTCGGAAAGGACCGAGAAGATGTCGCCGACCCGCCGCGCGGGCGCGCCGAGCACGCGGGCGAGCTCGTGGGTGTCCTTCCACTGCTCGTCCGCGAGTTCGGCCAGGATCCGCTGGGTGAGCGAATCCGGGTCGATCGGCCTGCCGCGCGGCATCACCACCCGCCCGGAGCGGCGCCGATGACCAGGCACGCCCCGCGCCCGACGATCGCGTCGGCGGGCAGGTAGGACGCGACTGAGGCCTCCACGGCGATGTCGGAGGCCTCAGGAGGAAGGCGCAGCACCACCGGCAGGCGATCGTCGACCTGTCGCAGCAGGCCGATGAGCTCGCCTACCGAACCGAATCCGACCTCGGTGGGCCGCGCAGAGACAGCATCCAGCAGAGGCCCAGGAAGGCGCCCACCGGTGCCGCCACCCACCACAACCACAGGTCGAACGCCGCGGCCAGCAGTTCCAGCGGGTCGATCCACCAGAACGGCATCAGGCGGCGGGCGTCGCGGGGCCGGCGGGCGCCGGCGCGACCACCTTGCCGTTCATGATGTCCTGCGTCGCGGACAACATGCCGGGGAAGTTCGCGTCGCGCACCGTCGCGTTGAAGCGGCCCAGGCGCTGCAGCGACTGCTGGATGATCGGAACGAACGTCTGCTCGAGCACCGCCGCTTCGGAGGCGCCGAGCGCGCCGATCGTGGTGACGGTGCTGGACTGCTGGCCGTTGTCGAACTCGTGGACGAGGCTGATGGTGATCTTCGCCATGGTGCTACTCCTTGGTGTGCACGGGGCGTTCGGCGCGGCCCGGACCGCAACGAACGGAGAGGGGCATGACCTCCTGCGCGGCGTCCGAGAGCGCGTACAGGCGCCCCTGGAAGCACACGACGAGAAGGTCCGCCGGGATTTCGGGCTTGCAGACGGGGCACGGCGCGGGCGCCGCGCACCCGGCGATGAGCAGGGCGAGAATGGCTGCGCGCATGTTCGGGCCCCGGAAAGAAAAAGCGCCCGCGCGCGGCCTGCCGCCGGCGCGGGCGAACACCCGACGAGGGTGAGGAGACGCCTTACTGCGACACCGATCGCACGTGCGCGACCAGTGCCGTGAATCGGGTGCGACAGCGCTCGTAGAGCGTGCCGCGTTCGCTCAACGCGAGGGCGACGGCGCGCTCGCTGGCGCCGGAACCGTCATCCTCTTCGGCCGCGGCGGCACGTCGATCGGGATCGGCGGCAGCGGCGGAAGGTCCGTCAGGTCGAGCATCGACGGCGGCGGCAGTGCCGGGCGCACCAGTTCGACCCGGGGAGCGGATGGGGGACAGTTCGTTGAGCAAGCGCACAGCGGCAGCGCCGACAGCGCGATCGACAGCAGACGTGCGTGAGCGGATCTCATCGTTCAGGTTCCTCTGCAGGGTCGAGATGCGGGTGTTCGCCGCGAGTAGGTCGCTCGCCAGCTGGTCAGCCTTCAGGCGCCCGGCCTCGCGCACCGCGACCGCCTGGCGCTGCGCCTCCGACTTCTCGGCGTTCAGCGCCAGGATCTTGGGTTCGAGCTCGCGGCGCGCCGCGGTGTCGCCGTCGAACCATCCCTTGCGGTATCCCAGGCCCGCGACGACGGACGCGATCAGCAGACCGGTGAGGATGCGGAACCAGATGTTCATCGTGCGCTCCAGAGAACAGAGATGAGGAATGCCGCGACGATGCCGGCGATGCCGGCGGCGACGCCGATGGCGAAGGAGATGAAGCGCGCGCGATCGTCCGCGAGCTCGCGGCGGTGGGCGCGCCACGCGGCGACGAAGTCGTATCCGTCCATCAGGCGGCTCCCCGCAGGCAGACGTCGCGCTCGGCCGCGCGGCGCCGGGTGAGCCCGGGCAGCGCCACCATCACGCCGGCCACGCGCGCCTTGTCCCAGCGCAGCAGTTGGTCGCAGGCGTCGGCATAGCGCCGGGCCGCCAGCAGGCGAGCCGCGGTCGAGCGCGTGACATCGCAGGCGACCACGGGGCCGACGTTGTAGGCCGCGTCGGCGAACGCGGCGAGCACCTCGACCGGGAGCCCGGGCTGGCACCGGTCGACCGCTTCGACCGCCTCGAGCATCTCGCGCGTGAGCATCTCGCGGCACTGCTCGACCGTCGCGGTGTCGCCCATGCGCACGCCCCGGGTCGATCCGAAGCAGATCGTCGGTATTCCCTGTGCCGGGTCACGGTAGGCGACCTGGCGCAGCCCTTCGGCCGGGATGGCGAGCGCCGTCGCAATGGCCGCTGCGCCTCCGATCTTCTGCGCGCGCGTCGCCATCAGACGTCCTTCTGCGCGACGAGCCGGGCGACGAATGCCGCGCTCACCGCGACGAAAGAGAGCGCCGCGAACACCCCGCGCGGGAACCAGTCTTGGACGAACGGCAGCACGACCTCGACCCCGGACAGGATCCCCGCCACGACCATGAGCCGCACGGACCAGGCCCTGCGCAGGATCGTCCGCCAGTTGTCGTAGAGCGCCATCATCGCTGCCTCGGTTGCATCTCGACGAGACGGTCGAGCTTGTGTGAGAGTTCCTTCACGTCGTCGCGCATTCCAGACACTGCGGCGGTGAAGCGCTCGTCCTGGCGGCGCTGATCCTCCATGAGGATACGGATCTGCTCCTGCTGCACGACGAGACGACTCTCCACTCCGATGCCCCAGATGAACAGCGGGATCACCACCGGCATGAGCGCTGCGCCAAGCGAGATGAAGAGGCGCAGATCGAAGTACCGGTGGAAGATGTGCTCATCCTCGCGATTGAACCCCTTCACATTCATCAGGCCCCCCTTGTTCAGTTCATGTTGTAGGGATCGTCCATGCGCTGCTACAACTTGAGCGTCGGCGGGGGAAGGCCCTGGGAGGAGGCGTACTCGACGAGCGAGCACGTCCCGTACTTGGCGATCAGGCGGTCGCGCGGTGAGTACGCGACCTTGGCCTTCTCGTCCCAGCAGTACACGCCCGGCTCGAGTTGCACCATCGGACGCCACCACTCTGGGTCGGCGCCCCACTCTGTCTCTCGCAGCGCCTGTTCCCACGCGATCGTCTCCGCGCCGTACTGAGCGATTCGGCGCTTCTGCTCCGCGACAGGGTCTTCCGCGATGGCGACGCCGCGCGAGTAGCGCACCGCCCACTCGTCGTAGGTCGGCAGCAGCGCGAGGTCAGCGCCCTCGCGGATGATCCTGTTCGGTCCGTCCATCACGGTGAAGGCGTCGCGCAGAGGCTCCGGGTACATCCAGACCCCGGAGCCGTCTCCGCGGCTGATGCGCTCCCAGCGTTCGGCTGGAACGTACCCGTAGAGATCGAGGTACTCGGTTGCCATGCTCATCTCCTGCGCATGTTGATGTTGACGATGACAAAGCGGCCGGTCGCGACCACAGGGCACACCAACCCGGTCACGGTGTCGTGATCTTGGAAAAACGTGAAGTCGGTCGATGGTGGCGTGCCACCGAAGTCGATGGTCGCGATCAGGAAGAGGTCGAGATACCCGTCCGCGATGGTGTACGGTGACGAGAGCGTCAGCTTGGAATAGCTGGCTGTGATCCAGCACCCATCAAGCCCTGTAAGAGGCGTGAATGGCCCGCCGCCAGCTGACCCAGGATGGCTTCCGTAGATGGATGGCTCAACGTCCAGAACGCACCCCGCCGGCTCGACGTTGAACACAAGTTGCGTGAGAGGGGTGGCGACGCCATCGAACGTGAACGTCCAAGGAGAATCGTAATTCGGGCCGGTATTCCCGTCGCACGCGATTGACCATCCGGTGCCATAGCACGCTCCCGCTGTGCCGCTTGTGGCCTCCCATGTGACCGTCTCAGTGAAGGCGCCGCTATCGAAAACAGCAGTGACCTCCATGCCGGCCAGCGTATCGGCAGTCACCAGTGATGTGATCGTGTCGAAGTTGCAGACCGTCGATGTGTCTTTGACAACTTGAACCGGGGACCAGATTGAAATCTCAGCAAAAGCTTCGCCGACGTTCACGATCCAATGCTCTACGAAACGGTCGTATCGCTTGTGCGTGAAGACGTAGAAACTGCTCGATCCGTTGTTGTTTGTGTCAGGGATGCGCTCGATCACATCGAACGTCGTGGGGTTGATGACCACAAGCCCCCAGTTAGGGGTCAATCCTGCCCCGTAGGACTCACCTACAAATGCCCCTATGTCACTCTTGTACCCGGTTGTCGTGAGAGACGTCATCAGCGAGAACGCTTCCTCCGATGGGTCAATCGGAGCTGAGGTCGTCGCGCCGGCGATGTCGTAGATGTACCACTCCCACCCGTAAGTTCCGCCAGTCTCAGCAAACCATCCGATGGTGTGCGCAACCGGGTCGTAAAGCATCACCGGCTCCGCGCGTTCTGTGGAGCCGTCGTAGATCGTCGACTCCGCGTCCCCGGCAACGTCGTAGAGGATCACGCTGCCGTTTGACCCCCCGTCGGAGCGCGCGAACCAAAGGTTCCCGTCGTTGTCGAGAATCAGACAGCCATCCGAAGCGCCAGTGATTTCGTGGATGTTTGTCCGCGCCCCGGTGGAGACGTTGATCGAGGCGATGTAGTAGGTCGACCCAACCGACCGGATGCAATACAGAGTCGTTCCTGCCGCCGGGTTCGATGTGAACGCACGGCAGTAGTCGTCGGAGTACAACCCGATGTCGACCTGAAACAAGAGGTTCCCAGACAGGTCGTATCCGAAGAGGCATCCACCAGCGGGATCGGAGCTTAAGTTGAGCCCATATCCGACGACGATTTCATTGGCTGCGTCGTAATAGGCATGGGTGATCAGCCCGGAGTACCCGGTCAGCGCATCAACGAACGTCGGTTCGCTGTTTTCGCGGTCGTGCACGTCGCACTGCAAGAATGGTCCGGGCGTTTCGTGCCCCTGGAACCAGAACGATCCGTCAAACGGAACGTAAACGCACGCCCCTCCAGACGAGTAGTAGGAGGTCGAGTGCAGGTCGTTGTAGACCGCGAACGGGTTGAAGGCGTGGACAGGCATCAGTACCAACCCACCACAGATCCGGTGATCCCAGCGAGCGTCGCGTCCGCCGTCCCCGGCGCAGTGAACGTCAGCACGTCACCGACCTCTGTGATCACCGGGTCCGCCATGTCGGCGACAGTCGCCGCGCTCGACGCCGCGCCGTAGGTGACGGTCGCGAGCGCCGTGCCGTTGAGCGTGACCGCGATGTCGGTGTCACCCGTCGCATCTGCGGTCGCAGTCCACTGCGAGCCCGCGAGTTGCGCGTCGAGATAGATCGGGTACGGGCACACGAACTGGAACAGCACCTCGCTCGCGTCTGGCACGCCCGAGACGAAGAAGCTCAGACAGAAGTCATCCGCGATCACCTCGCCGCCAGCGAGCGTGCGGGAAGGCCAACCACCAGACAGGTCGATGGCAAGCACTGCATCTGCGGTGCCGGCCGCCGCGATGGAGGCTGCGAGCGCCTTCCACCGGGCGTTGCACGCGATGACGTACCCGAGCATCCCCCGCACGATCTGGGACGACAGGTCGTCCACCAAGGGTCGCTTGAGCTCGTGCCACGTTTCGTCTTCGCTTGCCCACCAGACGCTCGTCTCGTCTCCGGTGAGAAGCGCCCTGTACGCCGCCAGCAGCGATCCGCGCGAGGTTGCGTCTGTCGCGAACACTTGCTGCGTCGCGGGAGCAGAAGGCAGGAGATCGTCGATGATGACCCCGGCCTCGATGCGCGCGGTCGCCACGCGCTCGAGTTGCTCGAGCCACGCGGAGCGCGCGTCGCCGACGCTCGCGAACCCGTAGAACGCAGCGTCCAGCGGCATCAGATCGTCTCCTGCAGCGCGATGGAAACGTGCCGGCGCTTGTACGACGCCGCAGTCATCGCGTTCAGGTTCGTCAGGCGCCCGGCGAATGCGAGCAGCTGGATCCGCTTCGGATCACCGGTGGTCGGCAGATACAGGATGTCCTCGACCGTGCGGTTGTAGCGGAACAACTCGCGCAGCATGTATTCGTCCGCGCCGTCCTCGATGAGCGGGAGCTCGAACTGCACGTTGCGGGCCGCGCGCTTGCGGCTCGAGGCCTTCCCGCCGTTGACCAGCGCTTGGGTGGACGAGTAGTCGTCGTAACCCTCTCGCACGCCGTAGATCGCGCCCATCGTCGGGCGCCACATCGGCGACATCCACAGGTTCCCCAGCTGGATGTCGGTGTCGGTGTTCGTCGTGTCGTTGTACTCGAACTGCCAGTAGCGCGCCGTCACGTCCTCCGCAAGGATGCGCACCGGGTTCCACGGCACGCCGTACACGCTGGAGTCCGGGGCGTTGCCCCACCACGTGCCGCGCGTGCGCCAGGTGATGCCGTAGTCCGTCGGGTCGAATGCCCAGACGTCGTCGGTGCGGTCGAGGATGTCCGAGGCGCCAGCCGTCGAGCCCGCCATGATCCGGCGCGTCGCCGACAGCGACAGCGTGCAGTTGATCTCCGAGACGACGCGGACCGTGACCGCAGCGTCGTAGACCGCGCGGATCTTCGTGCTGCCGGTGGTCGCGTCGACGGTGCGTGCGATCAGCGTCGGGGTCGGGTCGTTGAGGTTCGTGATCGGGTACGCGGACTCCCAGGATCCCTGGCTGAAGGTCGCGGTCGGCGCGTAGTTCGGCCAGCACAGTGCGATGTTCGCGGTCATCTCAGCCCCACAACGTGAGCGTCGCCGTCGGGAAGCCGCCGAGCTCGTAGCGGATCGCAACGACCATCATCTTCTTGCCGGCGTCCAACCCGTAGCGGTCGAACGTGATCGTGCCCACGAGGCCCAGGTCGACGTCGTAGAACAACTGGGTCGTGAACGGCACCTTGACCTCGATCCAGTCGCGCTGGCGGCCGAGGATCACGCCGATGTCCTCGGAGGGCGCCGCGGTGCCCGTCTTGAGCACGCCGGTGGAGGTGACGCGCCGACCCTTGGCGAAGGACTCGATCACGAAGTCGGGAGCGTTCTCGAACTGCGTGAGCGTCGGGGTGAGGTCGTCCGCGTTCAGGCACGCGTAGACGCTCTCCTTGGGGTATTCCAGGCCCACTTCGGCCCGGACCTCATCCGGAACCACACCGAACAGGTCCGAGCCCTTCTGGGGCGTCCAGTTACGCGGGTACTTCTGGACGATGCGGCCGAACGGCTGTCCACGGCCGGCGTCGCCGCTGGTGACCCGCGCGATGCTGATGATCTGGTCGGCCTCGATGGTGAACGACGAGGCCGAGCCCGCAGGGTCCGTGACCAGGCCGACCGTGAACTCGCCGGACCGGTTGAACCCAACCCACGCCCCGACTGAGCCAGCAATGTCCGAGAGCGCTTGCGCGAAAGTGGTGCTCGAGTCCTTCGCGAAGTAACCGACACGCTTCTTCGGCGATGAGTCCGCCCAGGTATGGAAGTCGATCCACGGCCATGTCGAGAACGTAATCGTTGGGTCAGCGTCTTCGGCGATGTCCCGCAGCACCGCGGACACGAGGGAGCGCTCCGCCTCGCCCGGGCTGTACTGCATCGCGTCGACGGTGAGCGTGCCGGCCAGCGGACTTCCGAGCTTCAGGCACCCATCGGACGTCCGGGTGATGTAGTGCCCGATCGGAACCTCGTAGGCTGCGAGCGCGGCGTAGTCGACCACCGCGTCGAGCTCGATGTCCGGGCCCGTTCCGGTGAGCGCCCGCGCGATGACGCTCCCGCCGTCCTTCGCGAAGTGCCCCGACACCGAGTTGCGCGCGCTGACCATGTAGATCAGCTGCTGCTTGTCGATCAGCACCGGGCTCACGTTGTACGGGGCGCCGTAGACCACCGGTTTCGGCGTGCCCTCCAGTTCCGCGTACCCCTCCTGATCGCCCGCGCCGGTGAAGTTCGGGCACATCGGCTTGTCGAAGGCGCCGAACTTCTCCTTGACGTTGAAGATCGTCGTCTTGTCGTCCTGCGTGATCGACACCAGGGTCGCGGTGCCGATCTGCGTCCAGGCGCCCGGGAAGTACGAGACGTCCGTCGCCGGGTGGTCGGAGTCGATCGCGAAGAGCTCGATGTCGCGGCCCGCGATGCCGTAGGTCGGCAGGAGGTCGAGCTCGCCGTCAGGGTTCGCCGCCTTCGCGGCGCCACGTGATGACTGCGTGAGTCCGAAGAGCAGCTTGCCGGCGGCCGTAGACGCAGAGATGGTGCGCTCCCAGAACCCGGGGTCGATGAGCCTTCCGAGCGCCGTCGTGTTCGCGGGAGAACCCGTCGGGCCGACGACGAACGGTTCTGTGGCGATGACGAAGGTCTGGACGGTGCCGGCCGCGTCGACGAGCGCCGTGAACCTGATCGCGAACATCATGGCGTCACGCGCTCATCAGGTTGACTTTGTTCTCGATGTTCGAGATCGCAGTCTCGATCGTTTCGATCTTCGTCTTCATGGTGCCGACGTCTTCCATGGCTTTCGTCCACTTCGGGCCCATGGTCGTGCGCTCGAGCACCCGGTCGGCGATGTCGTTGTTGATCGCGATGACGAGGTTGTCGATGGACGTGTTCTTCTCGTCGATCAGTCCGTCAATCGCGGTGCCGAGATCCCCGAGCGCGTCGACGGTGTCTGCCGAGTAGTCGATGAGCGTCGTGCCTCCGTCGACCACTGCGTCTTTGATCTTGTCGAGGTCGTCGAGTTGCGATTGGGCGAGCTCAAGCTGCGTCGGGACGTTGGCGAGCCCGTCGGCGAGTCCCTTGAGGTCGCCGGTGACCGTCCCGAAGATCGACGAGTAGTCGCCGCCGGATCCGTAAAACGACCTGGCCTCGGTGAGGTACGACGTGCCGGACTTGGAAATCTGCTGCAGCGCCTTCAGGTCGCCGCCCTGCGCCCGGCGCAGCACGTCCGCGTAGTTCTCGCCCTGCGCGGTCATCTGCAGGTACGGCGGCAGCGCGCTCAGATCCCCGCTCTTCAGTTCGAGGATCGTGCTGTTGAGGTCGTCGAGAACCGATGCGAGATCCTTCAGGCGCGCGATCTCGTCGCGCAGGCCCTTCTTGCGCTCTTCCCTCGACTCCTTCTCGAGCTTCGCGAGATCCTTCGCGTCGTCGATCGCCTTCTGAGCGTCCGCCTTCGCGAAGTCAGTCTTGATCTTCGCCTCGCGCTGGATGATCTGGATGATGCGAGCGGCGTAGTCGGTCGGGTTCTCGGACAGATGTTCGGTGAGCCACGTCTTCATCGACCCGGTGAACGCGAGGGCTCCCGCCTGGTCGCCGCGGTCGATGAACCCCTGGAGGATGGTACTGTTGATCTCGTCGCGAATGTTCCCGCGCACGCCGATCAGTTGCGATCGGTCCTGGCCGGCGGTGCGCAACTGCTGCGACAGCGTCTGAGGCGCGCCGCCGAGCACCTCCAGCAGAACGTCCTGCAGATCCTTGATCTCGGTGCCCAGACGCAGGAACTTGTCCGCGACCGTCTCCAGCGGGTTCTCGAGTTCGTCGAGCGTCTTCGCGAGGTCGCCCCACGTCGACGTCATTGAGTCAATCTGATCCTGCAGACCCTGCTTCTCGGTCGTCAGCCGCTGCTTCTCGAGCTTGTCAGCGGCGTCCGCGGCCGCCTTCGCGAGCGCGTCCGTCGCGTCAATCCACTTCGAGAGCGGGTCGGCGAGCGATAGCAAGAGCGCGTAGCGATTGCGCTCCGCCTCGGTGGAGTCCTTGGTGACCTGTGCACCCTCGACGAGGTTGCGGTAGAACGCCGCGATCTCCGCCGTCGGAAGGGACAGATCCACGCCGACGCCAGCGTCATTCAACTCCTTGGACAGCTTGCGCGTGAGAGTCTGCTGCTGCTCCTGCGGAGAGAAGAAGTTCTCGTAGTACGCGGCCAGGTTCGCCTGCAGCCTCTCCATCCCGCCGGACGCGTTCGCAAGGTGCTCGACGGCGGTAGCGCTGAGTTCCGCCAGGCGCCCGATGGAGCCCGGCATGCCCTCCATGCTTTGCCCGAATGCCTTCAGCGCCTGGGCGAGCGCGATGAGGTTGTCGATGGCGTCTGGGGACGCCGTGGCGGGGTCCAGACGCCCCAGAATCTCCGCGAAGCCATTCTGGAGGTCGGCGGCCTGCAACGCGGCCAGGAGCACCCTCTTGGACTCCGTGGCGAGCTCTGTGGTGATGTCCTTCGGGTCGCGGCCGATGTTGCGGCCCGCCGAGTTGTCCAGGGTCGTCACGCCAAGCGCCGAGATCACGCGCGACGCGATCCTGTTCTCGGCGCTTCCGTAGGGGTCGGTGTCGAATCCAAGGCTGATGGTCGACCCGGCGGTCTTTCCGCCGAAGGAGGTGGCGAGCGTGTTCGCGTTGCGTACGACGACGTCGCCGATCGCGTTCACCAGCGGGTCGTAGTCCGCCGGGGTGAACAGGCGCTCGCCGGTCGTGGAGAACGATCCGCCTCCCTTCGGCCCGCCGCCGCCACCGTCCAAGAACGAACCGAGCACGGTTCCGGCGAACGTCCCGATGGGGCCGGCGATGTAGGTGCCGATCGCGGAGAGCGCGGCAGTCGCGACCTTCCCGTCTGCGAGCGACGCGAGCGACGCCACGTACGGGAGCGCTTCCCCGACTGCGGTGCCAAACTCGTTGACGTAGGAGATCGACTTCGTGAGCTCCGACGTGATCGTCTGCCCGCCGATGACCTCCGTGATCGTCTGCGCCGGGATCGAACTGCTCAACCCGAGCCACGAGCCAACGGACGACTTCGCGAACTGCGCGAAGAGTTGGTCGTACCCGTTGTTGAACCCAGAGACGATGTTCGCTAGCCCAAGCGCACCTCCCGCGCTCGAACCACCTGTGGAAGCCGATGCCGACCCGAACCCGAGCGCCCCTCCCAGACCAAGCGTCAACGGGGAGATGATCGCCTTCAACGTGGGCGTGAGCACCATCGACTTGAAGAAGTTGCGGATGTACTCGCCCGCGCTCTTGCCGCCGTTCATGATCGCGTTCGACAGAGACTGGCTCACCTGATCCGCGGTGCGCTCCCAGTCGGCGGCGGCCTTCTTGGCGGCCTCCTCATTCGCTTGTTGGGCTTCGCCTCCACGCAGAACAATCGACAATTCCTTGCGCGCCTTGATCTCCCGTTCGATCTCGCGCATGCGCGGAGAGTCCTCGGTGACCTTCCACTTCTCCTCTTCAAGGCGAAGGATGATGTTCTTCTGAATCTCCGAGCCGAGCTTTGATTCCGCCCCAATCTTGTCCCGTGCCGCGCGCAGTTCCTTCTCGGCGGCGTCTGCGGATGCCTTTGCTCGTTCCTCTTCCTTCTCGACGAACTTGTCGATGTCCTCGTATTCCCTCTTGCGCTCTTCGGAGCGCTTCTTCGCGAGCTCGAGCGCGTCCTTCTCGGTCTGTGCGAGTTCCTCCCTGCGCTGCGCGATCTCCGCAGCTGCAAGGACGTCGGCCTGCATCGCGGCGGACATCTTGCCGAACGCGCCGGAGTCGACCGCGGCGTTCAGCGCCTGCTGCGTCTTCGTGAGGTTCTGCTCCTTCGCGTCGAGATCCTCGGTGATCTTCGCGAGCGATTTCAGTAGGGACTCGTATTCCGAGAGGCCCTCGACCTTCACCTTCCCGCCGCCCTTGTTGTACGACTCCTTGATCTTCGCGATGATCTTGTCGAGCGCGGCCTGGCCTCCGGGCTCATTGAGCATCCCAGACCGCCTGAACGAGTCCGTGGCCTGGGCGATCTCCTTCGCCATCTTCGCCTGGTCGGACATGTACTTCTCTTGGAGCTTCAGCACCTCTGCCGTCGCGGCGGCGGACGTCGCACGCTGCGCCTCGGCACCGGCGAGCCGGCCCTCGATGCGGATCTGCTCCTCCAGGGACTCGATGAGCAGTTTCTGTGACGCGATGTTCGCGTCGTCACGAGCGTTGAGCGTGCGGCCGAGCAACCCTTCTCCGTTGCGACCCCGCGATACCTGAAGACGCTGAAGTTCCGAGCGCGCCGCTGCCAGTTGGTCGACAGTCGCCTTCTCGCGCCCGACGTTCAGGATCGCGTCCCATCCAGCCTTGGCCGCGTCCTTGACAGCGATCCACGCACGCTCGACCGTCCCGAGGCTCGCCTCGAGCGTCTTCATGCGCTGGTTCATCGCGTTCGCGAACTCGGTCTGCGCGGTGGCGGCGGCCTGCGCGCTCTTGCCCTGGTCTTCCAGCGACTTGATCTGTCTCAGCACGCTCCCGGTCAGGATGTTGTACTGCTCGTTCAACTTGACGGCGGACTCGAACGGAGACTTCGCCAACTCCTCGAACTGCTTGCGCGTCTCGGAGAACGACTGTCCGATCACGCGCTCCATCCGAACCGCGGCCTCGCCCAGCGCGCCGAGCGCGCTCACGCTGATCTTCGTGCTGGCGGCGAGCTCCGCGACTGCAGCGGCGGCGTTGTGCTGCGTCCCGACCACCGAAGAGATTGAGCGCGCGACGCCCGTCAGGTTGCTCACCGTCGCGCCTGCGGCGTTCCCGGACAGGATGAGCGACTTGCGGAAGGCCTCGGCCTCGCTAGCTCCCTGGTGGTACGCGAGCGCGAGCACGGCGATTGCTGCGGCGCCGACCGTCAGCGGGTTGATCATCGACGCCAGGTACGCGGCGGTCGCGCGGGCGGCATTCCCAATACCGCCGAACATGTCCTTCAACTGCCCACCCTGCTGCAGGAAGACCACCGCGGCGTTCTGCCCGCTGGCAAGCGACGTGAAGATGTCGGTGATCTGCGGCGCGACGAATCGCATCGCTAGCGCAGTGTCCTTCGCGCTGCGCCCGAGGCCTGCCATCGACTGCTCTGCCTCGCGCATCTTCGCGACCATCGGCGCCGCCTGCGCGCTCACCCCGAGCATCGCGGCCTGCATCTCGAGGAGGTCTGCCTTCGACTTCCCGAGGCTGTCGGTCTGCACCTTCAATCCGGCCAGGAACGACTGCTGGTCGGCCAGATCCTTCGTCGCCTTCGCTGCCGCCTTGGTCTTCTCGGTCAATTGCTCGAATTGCGCAAGAAGCGGTTCGAGTTTCGTGAGGTCCGCGCCACGCAGTTGGGCGAGGGTGCGAATGTAGTCGACGGTCCCCTTCTCTCCAGCGCCCATCAGCGCGATCTGGCGCTGGAGCATCGTCTCAAGGTTTCGCGTGACTCCACGGGTCGCTTCGTCGGCGCCCTTCGCGCCGGCAGCGATCTTCTGCATGCCGGCCTCAAGAGCCGTCCCCATCTGGTCGGCTGACTTCGCCGTCGACGAGAGCTTTTCCTCCAAGGGAACAAGGCCCGCGTACGCGTTGGCCGAGTCGATCGCGACTTGGATCTCAAGTGCGCCGACTACGTTGTTTCCTTCAGCCATCGCTTGCCTCTCTCATCGTGGCGAGCGCCTCGTCCTCGAGAGTGCGGATGTCATCCCACATCTCGATCCACGCCGCGTCGTCTAGTCCCATCCGGTCCATGACACGGAAGAGCACTTCGTAGTTCATGCCGACGCGCTGCCCATCCATCCCCGCACGCAACCACTGCGTGCGGAGATCGATGAACAACTTGACGGTCTTGACGATGCTGGGCCACACCTCGACAGGCGGGCCTTCAACGTCGCCGACATCAAGACCCCATGCCTGGAGTTCTCGCGTGTCGGCAGGTGTGGTGTATAGCCTCCGCGCTATTTCGCGGAGGCGCCGAGCTTTGCATCCCAGTGCTCCCTGCAGTACGTCAGGTAGCACGCGGTGCCCGAGCCCGGGTAGATGCGGAACATCTCGTTGATGTGCTGCTCGTCGAACGGCACCTCGAGCGCCCACCCGGTGAACATGTCGAACATGATCGCCGCGGTCACCCCCGTGGTCGGGATGTCGAGCCCCTTCTGCCACTCGTCGAACTCGTCCTTCGGCCGGAACTTCGCGGTGAAGTCCACGGGCGTGTTGAACGCCGCGCCAGGCTTCGGGATTCCGACGGTGCACGTGAAGGTCGGGTCAGCAACGAACGAGAGCTTGTTCTTCGCCATGATGGCGGTCCTTTCAGCTTTGGGGGTGGGAGAGAAGCGGCCCGGCGATCAACCCGGGCCGTGCTACATGGAACCGACCGCGATCAGCTCGCGTAGCGAACCGGGCGGGACAGCAGGTTGAAGGTCGCCCTCAGGCCCATGACCTGGTTCTTCTGCATCGTCGGGGTCGTGTTGAACCCGACGTAGCCGTTGTAGAGGATGATCGAGCCGTCGGGCATCACCGCCTTCAGCGCACGGATGGCGCGCGCCTCGGCCGCCGCGGCGAGCGCGGTGTACGACGCCAGCGCGGGGTCGTCCGCAATCGTCATCTGCATCGTCATCGGCGAGGCCTGGGTCGGGATCTGCGACTCGTAGTCGTTCTCGAGGAACGAGTACGTCGTGAACGCCAGGTCGCCACCGGAGGTCGACAGATCGAGGATCTGCAGGATCTGCTGCCACGCGGTGATCTTCTTCACCGTTCCGGTGCCGGACCCGGACGGGTAAACGTCGGTGTCGGACGAGTCGATGCCTTCCATGTCGAAGTTGTCGGTCGCCACATCGGTCACGCGCACGACGCGGTCATTAAGGCGCGACCAACCCGACGTCACTGCGATGAAGTCTCCGTTGCTGAACCCGTGCGCGGTCGAGGACGCCTGCGCGTACGACGCGGCGTTCGACAGCGCGGAAACGGTCTTGTCGGCGCCGTACGTGGTCGCCAGGAACAGGGTGACGCCATTGGGAAGTTGGACAGCCAT
>Ga0268298_10003985_pt1 | contig 14673 bp, 13 predicted proteins | sample WWTPWeurt_MetaG_FD_194462 | JGI IMG/M metagenome (GOLD analysis project Ga0268298, IMG submission 194462) | Activated sludge microbial communities from WWTP in Nijmegen, Gelderland, Netherland - WWTP Weurt | ecosystem: Engineered > WWTP > Aerobic digester > Activated sludge | place... | reverse complement strand
GAAACCGTGTCTGGCAGGTTTACAAAAAAGGCTGTGTCGAGGGCTGAAACACTGTTGATATATGTTTTTCCATCAGCGTCCTGAAAGAAAATTTCGCAATCAGATTTTCCATCGAATAAAAGTTCATAGTAGCTGGTAGTCCAGGTTAAATCCTGATTATTAATTTTCAATTCACAGGACGATGGCAACTCAAGGGTATTATATGGTCCAGGTATATAAAAATAGATCGGATCCATAAATGCAACTCCTGCAGTTGTTCTATTTGCAGTTGCATCATATAGTATTTCAATTCGGGTTGTAAATTGATCCTGAAAATCGGTTGTAAACTGGCGCACATCTTTTCTGCAGGATGCAAAAAAAGCACTCGCAGAACAAATCAGAATTAGTTGTTTCATAAAAATCAAAAACGTGATTTGTTACAAGATAAAGAAAAAAACAAACAGATGCTTATTTTAATCTGGCAATCACATTCTCAATTTTCGATGAATTATCAAACTTGGTTAAGGATGAGACTGGAACTCCCTCCTCAACTTTGAAAACATAATTGAATCCCCAAATTGATCTCCGGTTAACCAATGTTCACGCAGCACTCCTTCTCTGACAAATCCAAAATGATTCATGATTTTGAGTGAGGGAATATTCTCAGAGCCAACCAGCGCTTCAATGCGGTGTAATTCCATTTTTTCAAAACCATATGTCAGAATGGCTTCCACTGCTTCGGTCATAAACCCTCTTTGTTTGAATTGTTCTTCTTCCAGATGATAGCCAATTTCTGCACGCTTATGATCAGCATTCCAGTTGTGTAAGCCACATCTGCCAAGAATTGTTTGTGTTGATTTTTCAATTAACAGAAATAAAATGAACCGGCGGTTATATGAAGAGTATCCGTTTTTTTGTTTGTCGGCTTCTTTTTGAAATGCTTCATCACTTCGGTGCCCAAGCAGTTTCATGATTTCTTCTTTTGGAAGATTGGTGAAAATGTAGTCCATGTCTGAGTGGGTGAGACCTTTTAACAGGAGGCGGTTTGTTTCAAGCAGATGTGTGGTGAACATAAATCCATTTTATCAGTAACAATTAAAATCGCTCGAAGGTACAATGAAAATGAATTAAATTTATTGTAAATCTAATTCATAGAAATAACTGGAGCCACCAAGTTCCTTGATAAAAAACAGGTGTGTTCCATCCCAGGTGTAATGGTATTTTCCATCCAAATAAAGATTCCAGTCATAAATGGCAGTCCAGTAGGTGTTTTGATCAAAGATCAGCGTATCATCTGTACAAGTGAGAGTTCCTTGTCCGCCTAACGGAATCTGATCCGGACTTTGTGCATTGAAAAAATGTGTGGTATCAATTATCACCGAAGTTTGATTGGATAAAGTATCATTTGGATACCACACAGTGAAAGTTCCTTCATATTCTCCACTTGGCAATTGAAAAGATTTGGGAATATCAATAACAGGTTGAACAGTTTCATCTTTTCCGCAAGAAACGCAGATAATAATCAGCAAAAAGTTAAACAATATTATTTTGTTCACGACTGATGGACGAATTATCTTTAGAACAGGCTGCATAATATTCTGCGGAACCGGATGTTAAACTAAAGCTACGATTTTTTTTGATACTTAGCTCTAATATCTTTAAACCTGCTTACTCAATATCCGCCAGTTTTTTGGAAACAGATTATTGGAACGATTTCCAATGTTCTTAATAAAACCCAGCGGATAATTTTCAAATGTCACCAATTGAATTCCCGTTGCAGGATTAGTGCTTACTATGCTGTCTCTTTGCAAATAGCGCAGGGCGTTTTCTTGATTTACTTCACTTATTTCAAAGGCTTCCTGATTCAAGTGATTGCTTAAAGCAAGGGCTTCTGCCGGAATAAAATCTTTTCCTTTCAGTTCGCCAATTTCGGTTCCAAAATATTTTACGTAGAGTTCTTTCAAACAAACATCCAAAAAATCAATTCCTGATTTTGGAAAAATATACTGTTGGTTTTTGAATTCAATACCTGAAAAATTTTCGGAATGAGTAATGAATTTTTTCCAGTCTAAATGATCTTTTGTTTTAATTGTTGGTTTATTTCTGCGGTTATTTTGTGATTCTTTTTTTCGAATGACAGTCAGAAAAAATCCTTCCGAATCCGTAAGGTGTGGCATCATTCGATAGCCGTGGACAGATTCAAAAAAAGATGATTTGATTTTCCAAGATTCGTCCAGTATCAATGGCGTAGACTCACCTTCATTTTCATTTAAAAATTGACGTATATTTTTTTCATTCTCATTTAAATTGTACGTACAAGTGGAGTAGAGCAGCAGTCCATTTTCTTTTAGTGCCGGCCATGCAGATTCAAGAATACGTTGTTGTCTTGCCGCACATAAAGACACATTTCCCTCACTCCATTCATCAGATGCATGATCATGTTTTCTGAACATACCCTCTCCGGAACAGGGAGCGTCAATGACAATGACGTTAAATGATTCGCTGAAATCTGAAAATGCTTCCGGATCATTTTGGGTAATAATAAAATTAGAAGTTCCCCATTTAATTAGATTTTGCTCCAGTGCCGCAATCCGAGTTCCAATTACTTCATTAGAAACTAAAATACTTTCATCTGAAATGAGGGATAATAAATGAGTAGATTTTCCACCTGGCGATGCACATAAATCCAAAACTTTTAAGGGCTCATTTAAATCTGCATGTTGTTTTAATGCCTGTTCAATGAGCATACTGCCTGCCTCCTGTACATAATAGGTGCCTGCATGAAAAAGTGGATCAAACGTGAATTTTTTTCTTTCTGGCAGGTAGAATCCCGTTTCGCACCAGGGAATTTTTTTTAAATCAGGCAACGATTTGCTTTTAATGGGATTGATGCGAATACTGGTTGGTTTTTCACTTTCCAAAGCGTCAACAAAGAGTGAAATTTCAACTTCTGACAAAATATCTTTGATTTGCTCTTTAAACGCTTCAGGTAAATTCATCGATGTAAAATTAGAGATTTATAAGCTAAATCAAACAAGTATAACGTCATTTGAGTGTTGCCATAAGCCTTCTGAGAACTCTTCTCCAAGCACTAACTACTAAATAATCCTAAATCCTTATCTTTGCTCTCGCAAATGAAAAAGCTCTACAAATTTTTACTGAATAAACTGCCTCGTCCGCTTTTAATCCGGTTGAGTTATGTGTTTCGCATTTTTGCTCCGCTTGTATATAAGGGAGATAAAGTGGAGTGTCCGGTTTGTGAACGGAAATTTAGAAAATTTCTTTCTTACGGTTCGAATGTTGCGCACCGTGAAAATGTTTTATGTCCGTATGATCTGACTTTAGAAAGACACCGTGTAATGTGGCTTTATCTGAAACAGAAAACCAATTTTTTTACCAAAGAAAATTTAACGGTGATGCACATTGCACCGGAGCAGTGCTTCCATAAAAAATTCAAAAAACAAAAAAATCTGAATTACACTACGGGAGATTTGGTTTCACCCATTGCTGATTTGCATTTTGATCTGCACAAAATTCCACTGGAGGATAATCAATATGAAGTGATTTTCTGCAATCACGTGATGGAACATGTGAAAGATGATTTGCAGTGTATGAAAGAATTATACAGAATCATGAAGCCGGGTGGCTGGGGTATCATGCAGGTTCCGATTGATTCCAAAAGAAATGAAACGTATGAAGACTGGAGTATTACTTCAGAGGCTGAGCGTGAAAAACATTTCTGGCAAAAAGATCACGTACGTTTATACGGATTAAATTATCCAAAACGTTTGGCAGAAGCAGGTTTTCAGGTAGAGGTAGTGGATTTCAGCAAAGAAATGCCTGCTGCACAATTTGAGCGTTATCGTGTTCCGAAAGAAGAATTACTCTACGTAGTCAGAAAATCTTAATCATTCAGCGCCCAGTCGTAAGGAAGATATTCAACTTTGGCTGTTTCCAGAATTGTAACGCTCGCGTATTTATTCAGAAAATCAATCAATGTTTTTCCGTTAAGAGCAAAATCGGGCGCGTACCAGTTAAACAGTTCAGATATTTGAATTTTTTTCTCTGTTATTTTATTTTTTGATTCGTCGCTTAGAAAAGTTTTTGTTGCCTGAGAAAGTTGTGTGTTTAATTTATCCGCAACATAAGCGTGGTTGTACAGTTTAGGACAAGAAACCGCTCCGCAGTTAATCGCAAAATGAATTCGTGGGTCTCCCATTTTTCTCAGAAAATCATTTTCAAGCTGGTTAAGTGTATAATTGGTTCCTCCAATATTGGCCATTCTGAATGTCCACAAATCTTTTCCACTAAACGTAATATCCTTTACAGATTCAACCGGATATTTTGACAAAATAAATTTGATAGTATAAGCGTTGTAAGCATTAATGAAATAAGCCATTTTTTCATCATCAGACCAATCTGCCTGCGGTGATTTGTCTCTGATTTGCAACAAATAGGCGTCCAGCGTATCCATTTCTAATTTCATGGAATTATAATTTACCTTTCCGCTTTCTGAAACATATTTTCCCAGATAACGATCCCATAATCCGTGATCAGGTTTTCCAGAAGCTAATGAAAGAAGTACATTAAAAATGAATAGAAGAGAGAAGGAAAATTTCATATACCAGTCTTAAAGGGTTGAATCAAATTTAATCAGTTCATCTGAACAGAGCAAGAATCGAACCAGATTTTAAAATGGAAAAATTATTTTGTGAAATTGAGAATGCGCTTTGGTGTGATGCAGTGATGCAAGGCAATATCTGCTGCATGAACATCATCAATTTTTTCAAATTCATCAAAATAATGTAAACCAATAAAAAGACAATCGGGTTTGCATGATTTCAGAAACCGGTCATAATACCCTTTGCCATAACCAACTCTGAATCCTTTTTCATCAATTGCAAGCAATGGAACAAGTACCAAATCCAATTTATCTGCTGAAATTGTATTTCCAGTTTTGGGTTCCAGAATTCCAAACGAATTTTTTTTGAGGAATTCTTTTCCATCATATTTGACGTGAATTAACTGATCATTATCCGTCATGACGGGCAAATAGAAATCTGCCTGAATAGTATCCAGTATGTGCCAGGTATTGATTTCATTCAGTCTTTCAATTGGAACAAAGCAGGAAATTTTTTTTCCTGCAGGATTAAAGTGTTTTGTGAATAATTCTGAAACGTTAACAGACAATTGTTCGCGTTCTGCATTCGAAAGCATCTTTCTTAAATTCTTATATTTTTCTCTGATTTCTTTTTTATTCATTTTCTTAAGATAAGAATCCGGCAGCCAGCGCAAAACCAAAGCTAATCATGGCAATTGCAATTATCACAGTAAGTATTTTTAAATCTATTTTTTTTAGAAAATATTTACCCGTAACTGCACCCGCAAAAGCGGCAAGCAGAGAAGCAAAAATCAAATGCAGGTTTGATTTTATCACTCCGTAATCCATTGAAATAAAATATTCGGTTGATCGGGCAATGTCAACGGCCAGAGCAATAACAATTCCGGTGGCAATAAAAACTTCTTTATCTAATTTATATTTGGTGAGAAAAGCCGTTCTGAGTGCCCCCTGATGACCGGACAATCCTCCAAAAAATCCACTGATTAATCCTCCTACCCAAAGAAATTTTCGGTTCAGAGAAATGATAAATGAAGGAACTAACTCTATAACCGCGAACACAATTAATAATCCGCCAAAGATGAGATTCATGAGCTTTAATTCAAAAATTGAATCGCTGATCGTGTATTCTGTAATACTAAAATCTTCATAATGAATCAGCAGAAAAGCGCCAAAAAAAGCCGCTGGAATAGAAGCAAGACCAAACGGCAAGGCAATTTTCCAATCCACTTTTTTCTGCATGAGCAAAAACTTAAAAACGTTGTTTAGAAAATGAACGATAGCAGTTCCTGCAATGGCTAATGAAAGATCAGCAAAAAGGAAATAAAAAACAGGAGTCAGAATGGTTCCCAAACCAAATCCGCAAAAAAAAGTCAGCCAGCTGGCTGCAAACGAAATCAGAATGAGATAAATAATCTCCATATTCAGAAATTAACTCAATTAAAAGTAAACGTTAATAGACTTGAACTTGAACAAATTTAAGAATCTGTAGAAAGAGGAATCTTATCTTTGCATCAAATATCTGAATTATCATGCAGTCAATCATTGAACAGGCCTGGGAGAACAGGTCACTTTTGGAGAACAAAGAAACACAAGTTGCGATTAATGCAGTCATCGCAAAATTGGATGATGGCTCATTGCGCGTTGCTCAACCAAATGAAGATGGAACCTGGCAGGTGAATGAATGGGTTAAAAAAGCAGTGGTACTTTATTTTCCAATTCGAAAAATGGAAACAATTGAAGTGGGTCCGTTTGAATTTCATGATAAAATGGCCCTTAAAAGAAATTATAAAGAAAAAGGAGTTCGCGTTGTTCCACACGCTATTGCGCGCTATGGTGCATATGTTGCAAAAGGAGTGATCATGATGCCCTCTTATGTGAACATTGGCGCGTATGTAGATGAAGGAACGATGGTTGACACCTGGGCAACGGTTGGATCATGTGCTCAGATTGGAAAAAATGTTCATCTCAGCGGGGGAGTAGGAATTGGCGGAGTTTTGGAACCGCTTCAGGCTGCACCGGTTATTATTGAAGACAACGCTTTTATTGGATCTCGATGCATTGTAGTAGAAGGTGTGAGAGTTGGAAAGGAAGCTGTTTTAGGAGCGAATGTTGTTTTGACAAAATCGACAAAAATAATTGACGTAACCGGTGAAAAACCAATTGAAATCAAAGGTTATGTTCCAGAAAGAAGCGTTGTCATTCCTGGTTCATACACAAAACAATTTCCTGCCGGTGAGTATCAGGTTCCATGTGCGCTGATTATCGGAAAAAGAAAAGCAAGTACTGATTTGAAAACATCCTTGAATGATGCGTTGCGTGAAAATGATGTTGCAGTGTAAATAAGTACTGAAATCAAAAATAGATAATTAGACTTCTGCGGAGACTAAACGCGGTCAGGCAGGGAAGACTGAATTTCTCTACAAGTGCATCAAATCTTTCTTTGCCAAAAGAGTTTCAACAGACTCACGGTGATCTGCATCATCCACACAGCAGTCAACCGGACAAACAGCCGCGCATTGCGGTTCATCATGAAAACCTTTGCATTCTGTGCATTTATCCGGAACGATGAAATACACATCCATATTTACCGGAGTATTATTTTTATTGGCGTCTTTTTCTGATCCGTCCAATAATTTGAACAGCCCATTAAGAGACGTTCCGTCTGAATATCTCCATTCTGCACCACCTTCATAAATTGCATTATTCGGGCATTCTGGTTCGCAGGCCCCGCAGTTGATGCATTCGTCGGTAATTATAATTGCCATTGTTAGTAGACTTACAATAATTAATTTTGCAAATATACTTGGTCTCTGAATGATATTGAATGAAAAAATAAAATTATTGTCCAAATTGGGCGGAATTCTTGATTCACTTGCCGAAGGCAAACCCTGGCCGGGATTTCAGATTGGGTTGAGCAAATCAGAATACGAAGAGTTTGACGCGCTGATGAATAAAGTTCAGCATCACAACGGCTGGTTCACAAAAGAGGCTGTTAAAACTGCGTTTAAAGGCATTGCATCCTGGCTTACTGAAGACAACCTGACGCACTGGGTGAATCAATATTCGTTCAAAGTGACCAGTCCTAAACGGGTAGCTATCGTAATGGCAGGCAATATTCCACTGGTTGGATTTCATGATTTTTTATCTGTTTTTTTAAGCGGACACAAAGCGATAATCAAGCTATCTTCCAGCGATCAGCATTTGATGCGCGCAATCATTCATTACCTCAAAGTGATGGATGCCCGCATGGATGATTATGTAGAAATTAAAGAACAATTTCTGGGAGAATTCGATGCGGTTATTGCTACCGGTAGTGATAATTCAGCCACTTATTTTGAATCTTACTTTGGAAAACATCCGCATATTATCAGAAGAAACAGGACTTCAGTTGCTGTGATTGACGGAAGCGAAACCAAAGAAGAACTAATTGAATTAGGGAAAGATATCTTCACCTACTTTGGATTGGGTTGCAGAAATGTTTCTCAACTCTGGATTCCAACTGATTTTGATTTGAACCGTTTTTTTGAGGCTATTTATTCTTATAATCCAATCATCAATCATAATAAATACGCCAACAATTATGATTATAACAAGGCGGTTTATCTGATGAATAAAGCAAATCTTTTAGACAATGGTTTTTTGTTGCTGAAAGAAGATTTTGCTTTGAATTCTCCTCCGGGTATGTTGCATTACGTAAGATATCAGGATTCTATTGATGCTGAACATTTTCTCAAAGAAAATAAAGATAAAATTCAGGTGATTGTCGGCAAAAACTACATTCCTTTTGGTATGTCTCAAAATCCGGGATTAACTGATTATGCAGATGGTGTAGATACCATGCGGTTTCTGGAAGCGCTTTAAGAAATGTTTTCATTTTGCTGTCAATAGGGTAGTTCCGTTACAATTTCCTATTTTCGTAGAGAAATAAACTATCATACTTTTTTAATGACACCTATCAAATTCGGAACTGACGGCTGGAGAGCTATAATTGCTGAAGACTATACAACTGACAATGTTGCGCGCGTTTCTATTGCAACGGCAAACTGGGTAAAGAAAAATTTTTCGCAACCTTCCATTGTGATTGGACATGATTGCCGTTTTGCCGGAGCACTTTTTGTTGAAACGGCAATAAAAATTTTTATAAGCAACGGTATCAAAGTATTCACGACAGACAAAGGATTTGTTTCTACACCTATGATTTCACTTGCAACACGCGAACTGAAAGCTTCATTAGGTGTAGTAATTACTGCATCTCACAATCCGCCATCATACAACGGGTATAAATTAAAAGGCCATTTTGGCGGACCTCTTTCACCTGAAGAAGTGGATGAAATTGAAAAAATGATTCCGGATTTGAATTCTATAAATCTCAAATCTATTTCTATTCAAAAAGCTGTAAAGGATGGATTGATTGAATATCATGATTTCGAAACCCTTTACTGCGATAAAGTAAAATCTGTATTTGATTTGGAATTAATCCGCAAAGCGGATATCGGTCTTGCCTATGATGCCATGTATGGTGCAGGGCAAAATGTTTTGAAAAGATTAATGCCTGAAATTACGTTTTTACATTGTGATTATAATCCGTCTTTCATGGGACAGGCACCTGAACCTATTGATAAAAATCTGCAGGAATTTTCAAAATTGATCAAATCAAATGAGAAAATTAAATGTGGTTTGGCAACAGATGGAGATGCAGACAGAATAGGTTTGTATAATTCCAAAGGAGAGTTTGTCGATTCTCATCATATCATTTTACTCACTATTCATTATTTGGTTAAATACAAAGGACTAAGAGGAAAAGTGGTAACTGGTTTTTCTTCTACTCCACGTATCAAAAAACTTTGTGCCCATTATAAATTGGAACATGTTGAAGTGCCAATTGGTTTCAAATACATTGCAGGTTTAATGGCTGATACTGACAATGACGTTTTGCTCGGAGGTGAAGAGTCTGGGGGAATAGCTTTGAAAACACACATACCTGAACGTGATGGAATCTGGATGGGGTTAACCATCTGGGAATTTATGGCTAAAACCGGAAAATCATTGGAGCAGTTGATTGATGAGGTTTATTCAATTGTTGGCCCTTTTGCTTTCGAGCGCAGTGATATGCATATCGAAGAAAGTAAAAAACAACAGATCATTGAAGAATGTAAAAAAGGATCGTATTCTCTTTTTGGAAAGTACCGAGTACAATCAACTGAAACGATGGATGGATTCAAATATTTTTTTGATGAAAACCGCTGGCTGATGATTCGTCCATCAGGAACAGAGCCTGTGCTAAGAACATACGCTGAGGCACCTACATTAAATGAAGTGAGAACAATTTTGGAAGCATGTAAACTGACCATCGGAGCTTAATAAAATGGCAGGAAATTCTTTTGGAACGATATTCAGACTGACCAGTTTTGGTGAATCACACGGCAAAGCCATTGGAGGAATCCTTGACGGATGTCCTGCCAACGTTGAACTGAACTTTAAAAAGATTCAGTATGAATTGAACAGAAGAAAACCAGGTCAATCATCCATCACAACGCAGCGCAATGAAAGTGATGAAGTAGAGTTTCTTTCAGGAATATTCGAAGGAAAAACCTTGGGCACACCAATAGCCTTTATTCTAAAAAATTCTGATCAGAAAAGTGAAGATTACGATCAGCTAAAAAATGTGTTCCGCCCATCTCACGCCGATTTTACGTATCAGGAAAAATATGGGATTCGTGATCACCGCGGTGGAGGAAGAAGCAGTGCCAGAGAGACTGCAGCCAGAGTAGTTGCAGGGGCAATTGCAAAACAGATACTTGCACAAAAAAATATTTCTGTTTCTGGATTTGTCAGTCAGATAGGGTCAATAAAAATGGATAATCCCAATGCAAATTTTTCATTGGATGAAATTGAAAACAGTATTGTGCGATGCCCTGAAATTGGAACCACATCAGAAATGGTAAAACGCATAGAACAAATCCGAGATGCAGGTGACAGTATTGGTGGTAAAATAATTTGTAGAATAGAAGGGGTACCCGTTGGTTTAGGTGAACCTGTTTTTGATAAACTCAATGCTGATCTGGCTAAAGCCATGTTTTCAATTAATGCCGTGAAAGGTTTTGAACTGGGAAGTGGTTTTGATTCAATTGAAATGACAGGCAGTCTCCACAACGATGAATTTCTTCCGGGCGGAAAAACAAAAACAAATCACTCGGGTGGAATTCAGGGAGGCATTTCAAACGGACAAAGAATTCAGTTTGGTGTTGCATTTAAACCGGTTGCTACCATCGCGCAAAAACAAAAAACAATTGATTCATCCAATCAGGAAATCACGCTTGAAGCTAGAGGAAGACACGATCCCTGCGTTGTTCCGCGTGCCGTGGTTATTGTTGAGTCTATGGCTGCTTTGGTAATTCTGGATCAGCTGCTGCGCCGCAAGGCAAATTCGCTCTGAAGGTAATTTCAACTTACATCCTGTTGATTTTTTTTTACCTTTACTTAAGCCTAATAGCAGATAAATGTCAGACAGATTTTATACAGTAGAAATTTTGAATGAGCCAATCAGCTTTGAAACAATTTCTTACATCAATTCAGTCAAGCTATCTGAGTATGCTTCCAATAAAAAAATCAGAGAACATAAATTAGGATACCTCACGCGTGAAGATATTTATTTCAACATTGAACGAGGCTATGAAGTGAATATTGATCAGGCTTATGTGAAAGACTTTTCGCTGGCTGATTACCGGGCATCCAGAAATTTACCGGCCAATGAAAAAGTAGTTATCAAAGGGTTCTCCAGCAGATTTACATTTTATGATTGTGATTCGGTAATTGATTTTTCAAATTCAATTATTAAGGAGGAGGTAGTTTTCAAAGAATCCATTTTTTCACATGGAACTTTGAGTTTTATGCACACTGATTTTGAAGCGGATGTTGTGGATTTTTCCGAATGTAAATTTCACTCGCACAAAACCAATTTTGAACATGCGTCATTCAGATCAAAAGAGATCACATTTGAACATGCCCATTTCAGCGGAGATGGTGTTTCGTTTGCCAATGCATCTTTTAATGCAGCTGAAACAAATTTCAAACGGGTAAATTTTTCGAATGCCAGAGTAAAATTTCATTTCTCAACTTTCAGTGATGGTAATAAACTATTTGAGCGCATTCGGGTAAATGGTTCTTTATTTGATTTTCGCAGAGTTGTTTTTAATTCCGGTAAAGTAGATTTCAGACGTGCCATGTTTGGAAGCGGATACGTAACTTTTGAAGAATCTGAAATTAATGAGGGAAAACTAACATTCAGAATGTCCATGTTTGAAGGCGGAGATTTGAGTTTCAGACGAACAGATTTTGGTAAAGATGAAGCCAACTTTGATCACGTTGATTTTAATAACCGGTCAGTGACATTTGAGAGTGCTGATGTCAGCACGTTGTCAATTGTGAATTCATTTGTACATGGAAACCTTGATTTGCGTATTAAACGGGCTGAAAAAATTGATCTGAGTTATTCGTATCTCTATTCAATTACAGATTTGAATTTTCAAAAAGAGGATTCTTTGAAAAAACTCTCGTTGATTGGAGTCAGAAATCTGGGTAAAATAATTATCCGCTGGAAAGAAAATCATGTACAGAAATTGATACAAACAAATGGCGGAACAGAAGAAGAATTGGCGGATCAGTTCAATATCCTAAAAGCAAATTTTTCTGCAAACGGACAATACAACGATGAAGATTTTGCTTACCTGAATTTTAAGCGCCACGAGCATAAATTCCTGCGAAGAAATGCTTTAGAAAAGGCAAATAATTTTTTGAAACCTTTTGTGCATTTCGGTTATGCCATGCGCCTACTTGTGTTTGATAAAATGGGTTTGTATGCAACGCATCCGGGCAGAGTGCTGGTGAGTATGATGGTGACAATTGTTTTTTTTACGTGCATTTATATTTCGTTTCATTATCTGGGAATTGGTGAATTAGTAAACTCCGTTGATGCGTCTGATAAATTGGACATTGTAGATAAATCACTCTATCATTCTGCAATTACATTCTTCACAATTGGATACGGTGATTTTTACCCAACCAGTTTTAACAGAATGATTTCAGCACTTGAAGGATGGACAGGTGTGTTTTTAATGTCTTACTTTACAGTAGCATTTGTCAGAAAAATTCTGAGATAATCTAATTGGAAGATTTTAGAATTTTGTCCACACTAATCACATTTCCAGCTTCGTCAGAAATTTCAATAAAGTAAATACCTGAATTTAGTTTTTCAAGAATTGACGACGAATAAGACGCTATTTCATCTGAAATTTCAATTTTTTCAGAATAAACTCTGCCTGTTGGGTCTGTTACTTTGATCTGGTAATTGCCGGATCTGCCAGACGGAAAATCAATTGTGATGGTTCCCGAAGTTGGATTCGGATAAATTTTTACCTGATCCGTTTCTCTGTTCACAGAAACAATTGAAGAGTAAGTAAAATTACCATCCATATCAGTCTGTTTCAATCTGTAATAGGTCAAATTTTCTGAATAATCTCTGTCTGAATATTGATAGTCAGTATGAGTAGAAGAATTTCCTGTGCCGTTGATTGTCCCAACCGTAAAAAAGTTGCTGCCGTCGTATGATCTTTCAATATAAAACAGTTCATTTCCATGTTCTGAAGCAGTATTCCAGTAAAGTGAGTTGGCCGAATATTCTGCTACAGCATAGAATTCAATTAATTCTATTGGGAGAACAATAGAGCAATCCGTGAGCGCTGTATTACCGGCAGCAGAATTTAAATCAATAACCTGCGTCACATCAGCATAATTGGTAACAAGCAGAACAAAAACCTGACCCACCGTAGCGGATGCATAATTAGCCTGCTCTGTTGCAGCGATGGAATAACTGCAATCTATTGGGGCCGTGTATCCATTACATTGTGCCTGAGCATTAGCCAAATTTGTGAACGGGCCCCATAACGCAAAATCTATATCTGATCCAGCTGACATGTTAATGGAAATTACTCCAGCTTGCTGAATTTGCAAATAATACCAAGTTGGGTTGGGTGAAGTGAATAGGCATCCATAATCATTTCCAGGATTTGTAACATCTGCGTCATCATCACTGGTTGAAGCCGTAAAGGTGATTGGAGTATCTGAACAAATTGGTTGCATTCCGGCACAACTCACGTTGCCGGGTGGCGGAGGTGGAGGCGTTTGTTCCCAAACACATAATTGAAAAGTACCATTATTATTATTGCCATACTCCCACATTCTAATCCAAATTGTAGCACCTGGAGTCAGTGTAGTACTTGCCAGCATAGGCATTGCACCGTTGACACTGCCGTCATCATTGCAGGCGATTAATGTCAATGAACCACAAGTTCCTGAATAAATAGCCATTCCTCCATCGAGCATTACTCCGGTATTCGAGTCAAACGTCAACGCACCTGATGCAGGAACCGTCACCTGAAACCAAACATCGCCTCCTGAATAGCTGGCACAACCCGGAGCAGGCACACCGCCTGTTGCGGTTGCATTGGCATTGGTATAGGTTGAAAAATTACAATTTGTCCCAACAGATACCACAGTGGCATTGCAGGGATCATCATTTGCCGGAGCACCGGCAGTACTTCCACCATCATAAACACACAAACCAAATGTGCCCGGATTGTCATTACCATATTCCCACATTTGAATCCAAATGGTTGAGCCCGGTGTTAATCCGGGTTGAGAAATCATTGGCATCAGGCCATTTGTTGATCCATCATCGTTGCATGAAAGAAGCGTTAAAGACCCGCATGTGCCGGAATAAATTGCCATGCCGCCATCTGTCATCGCACCATCATCCGTGTCGAATACTAAATTTCCAGAAGCTGGAACGGTTACTGAAAACCAAACATCACCACCATTAAAGTTAGCGCAACCTGGATCAGCTAACCCGGAATCAGTTGCGCCGGCATTTGTGTAAGATGAATAGGTACAAGTAGCTCCTGCAGTCACAGGTGTAGCAGTACAAGGGTCGTCATTGGATACTCCTCCGCCCGCACCGTTATCCTGAACACATATGGTAAACGTGCCTGTTCCGCTGCCTCCAACATTCCATACCC
>Ga0268298_10003984_pt1 | contig 14676 bp, 14 predicted proteins | sample WWTPWeurt_MetaG_FD_194462 | JGI IMG/M metagenome (GOLD analysis project Ga0268298, IMG submission 194462) | Activated sludge microbial communities from WWTP in Nijmegen, Gelderland, Netherland - WWTP Weurt | ecosystem: Engineered > WWTP > Aerobic digester > Activated sludge | place... | reverse complement strand
CCACCAAACTATCGCCTATTTATTCGATATATCAGCACTACTTAGATGATCCTTCTTCTTTGGTGACCCCACGGAGAATCGAACTCCGATTACCAGAGTGAAAACCTGGTGTCCTAGCCGTTAGACGATGGGGCCGAATCTGGAATTGTTGCCTTGTGGAGCGGTGCTGCAATGCGTCCACAAGTGCGCAACATAATACCAGACTATTCGAAAAATGCTAGTGGGGGACAAAGGTAGATACTTTTAAACAACGAGCATAAAATGTGCTGTTGGTTTTGCATAGTGAATAACGTTTGGAGGGTTACTTTACCGCTACTACAGGGAGTGATACTTTGTCATTGTGTAATGATTGGAATGGCACGGCAGTGAGGGGCGAATGAATATGCTTCATTCGGTCGTGATGTAGCTGCGCTGTCTGTGGGTAGGCAAAACCGATTTTGATAGACCCTAGTTCTTTTGGAATCAGAGTCACCGTGAGTAAGCTTTGGTGTTTGAATGATTTTACTGCCACGTCAAGAATCGTTAGTGTGTGAGGGTCGTAAATCAGTTGTAGCTTTTCGTATTGTTCGGGAGTGATTGATTGTTGCAAAAGAAAATTGACGGTTTCATTCGCACCACGTTGCAAGGTGAGATCGTGAAAAACGTTGAAGCGTTGCACGAACGGGCTTGCTAAAAGTTCGTCGTCTACGACGAAGAGAGAATAGAATCTAATCATAAGCACATCGCATATTGCGTATATTACGCTAATAATTGCTCGACGTTGGCTGTGCTTGCTTTTGAAGATTGTGAGAGTGTCGGTACGCCACCACACGTACGATGTCGGTAGGCTAAACAGCACTTTCATCGTAGCGCTAGCACCGAAAGTGTCAAGAGGGTAATTATCACCTTTATACACCTAGTTTTACTCACCTTGTATACAGACTTTTGCACAGGTTATACACAGAAGTACCTTGAAATAAGGTTTTTTGTGTAGTATTGACTTATTTTCGTGGTATGAGAACCTATATACAGGTTTGTGGGGTGGTGAAGTATCAATATACTTATACTCGAGGCTACGAGTAAAGCCTGCAAACCGAAGCTCTACGTTGTACAAAGTAAAAGCGCCCTGGAGGGGGCGCTTTTACGTTGTGTGAGCAAAATTGACTATCGCTCGTTTCTACTTCGCTTTTAAGGTCACATAAATATCTTCCAGGGCTCGCACGGCGTCGCCCGCAGCGATGTTGTTTTGGTGGTAGCGAACATTGGTACAGTCTCCAGCTGCCCATACATTTTCGGCAGAGGTTTTTTGTGTCCACGGGTCAATGGTAATTCGGTTGTATTCATCTCGCTCCACTATTGCTGCGGCAAAGTCAGTGTTCGGCAGCATCCCAATTTCTACAAAGATTCCTGACACTGGAATGTTTTTTTCTTCATTGGTGGTGGTGTCACGGTAGGTGACACTGCTTACAAATTTTTCTCCCTCAATGCGCACTGTTTCAGCGTTGAGGATGCCCGTCATGTTTTGATGAGCAAGTACTTTTTCAACGGTAACAGGATCGGCTTTAAAGGATGGTCCGTACTGCAAGAGGGTAACGCTCTTGGCGTATGCCAAGAGCTGGGCAGCTGTTTCGAACCCTGCATTGCCACCGCCAATAACTGCTACGTCCTGTCCAGCAAATACGGGACCGTCACAACTAGCACAGTAGGTAACTCCTTTGTGTTCAAAGAGGTCAGCTCCTGTGACTTCGAGTTTTCGGCGCTGTGAACCAGAACAGATTAATACTGCCTTGGCGGTGTGAGCACTCCCGTCACTCAGGGTTACTTCGTAGCCATCGTCAGTTTTTTTGAGTGCTGTTGCAATCTGTCCAGCTCGTATAGCAACGTGTTCACCAGCGTATGTTTCAAGGTGTTGACGAAAACTTTCAGCCAGTTTTGCGCCACTAATGGAAGGGCTGCCAATCCAGTTTTGGATATCGTCGGACACCGTGCTTTGCCCACCCCATTCACTGGTAATAAAGAGAGTTTTAAGTTGTTTTCGTGAAGCGTAAACCCCAGCAGAAGTTCCAGCTGGTCCGCCTCCAATAATCAGTAAGTCGTACATAACATTGATTCAAATTTTAACAATAGTGCTCTTGTAGAATACCATGAAGTAGGAAAGAAGGCATACAAAAACGCCCGAAGGCGTTCTGTATATTGTGGATTTTTATAAATCCTACTTTAGTTTTGAGCGACGGAGAAAGGCTGGTACTGCACCCCAGTCATCATCGTCATCATTTTCATCTGCGGGGTCGACTGGTTTTGGGTCACGCTTTGGTGGTTCGGGTGGGGTGTTTGGTTTTGCGAGAGGAGCTGGTTCGGTGGCAATGTCTGGTTTTCTACTCAAAGAATTAAATATCTTGCCACGTACTGGCTGTTCCGGCTCTTCCTCTGGTTCGCGTCGTTCAGGTGCTGAAGGTGTCTTGCGAGCGATATTGTAATTAGAATTATAGCTAGCCGATTCTTCGGGGAATCCTGTAGCAATCACTGTTACTTTGATTTCGTTCTTTTTAAGCTTTTCATCTTTAATGGCACCAAAAATCACTCGAGCTTGTGGATCGATTGATTCAGTAATCACTCGAGCGGCATCTTGCACTTCAAGCATTCCTAGGTCGTCACCTCCGGCAATAGCAAAGAGTACTCCCTTGGCTCCGGTGATTGATACTTCAAGAAGTGGGGAATTAATGGCAGAACGAGCGGCTTCCTCGGCACGTTTTTCTCCAGAAGAAATTCCTACTCCCATGAGTGCCGAACCAGCGTTTTCCATAACGCTGCGGATGTCGGCGAAGTCGACGTTGATAATACCCGGCATGGTAATCAAATCAGAGATACCTTCAACTGCCTGTTTGAGCACATTGTCGCATTGCTCGAAGGCGCTTTGTACAGTGGTTTCCTTGTCGACGATGGCGAGCAAGCGGTCGTTGGGAATAGTAATAAGCGCATCTACTTCTTGTTTGAGTTCCTCAATACCTTGTAGCGCGAGACGCATACGTTCTTGCCCTTCAAAGAGGAATGGTTTGGTCACTACTCCTACGGTGAGGGCGCCGCTCTCGCGTGCAATCTTGGCAACTACGGGTGCTGATCCCGTACCGGTACCACCACCCATCCCTCCAGTGATGAATACCATGTCTGAGCCTTTTATAGCGTTGGCGATTTCTTCACGAGTTTCTTCAGCGGCACGTCGTCCCATGTCTGGGTTACCACCGGCTCCAAGCCCGCGTGTCAGATTTTTTCCAATGTGAATCTTTCGCTTCGCGAGGGAGTGATGTAGGTCTTGGGCATCACTGTTAATCGCAATAAATTCAACGCCCTTCACCTTGGATGACACCATGTGATTGACGGCATTCTTTCCTGAACCACCTACACCAACCACGCGGATTCGTGCGAATGATTCAACATCTGATCGTATTTGTTCCATACAGAATTAATTTGTGTCTTGTGTTCGCGCACCCACCCCTGAGTACGAGTACCTGATAATGGCTACATCATACACGGACTGAAAATATCTGTCACCATATTGACAAAGGTGACAATTGTGTAATTGACAAAATTGCTTAAAGTTTTATTTTTTATACAAAAATATGTTGTAAATAAAGGCTATTATTTAGCAGCTGCCAATTTGAGTTAGGGCAAAAATTGACTGAACCAAGAAAGAATATTGCGACGAGTGTGCTTCACGATTCCAATACTGGATGATTCTTCGGTATCGCTCGCGCCCCACATGCATAGTCCATACGCCACTGCCCACGATGCATCGCGAATACGAGTACTCTTTCCGATATCGAGAGTCGCAATTCGTGCTGGAAGTTCTAGAGTTGTTTTTGCTACTTCTACTACTCCAGAAACACTCACTCCTCCTCCAGTAAGAATCACTCCAGCGGGAAGTAACCCGTCTCGTTTAATTTTTTTGAGGTGAATATCAATTAGGGTAAACACCGAACGCAATCGCTCTTGAACAATTTCGTCGACCCGTTTTTTTGAGAAGGTGGCACTGGTCATCGCGCCGCGTTTAATTTTCTCAGCGTCTTCGAGGGTGATGCGTAACCCAAGGGCAAGATCGTTGGTAATGTCGTTTGATCCAAGAGGAAATATTTTCATGGAGATGGGGGTAGAGTCTTCGAAGACAACGATAGAGGTCGTTTCGGAGCCGATGTTGGTAAGAATGCATCCAGCGCGTTTTTGTGCTTTTGAGAGCATCACGAAACTAGCAGCAAGCGGCGAAGCAATGACGTCTTCCACGTAGATACCGATACTCTCGATGGTGCGAATCAGATCGTTCACGTGCTGCTCGTAGGTGGTGATAAAGAGGCTGTCTACTTCAAGTTTGGTGCCTTTTAGACCCTGTGGTCGACCGAGTACTTCGGTACCGTCGATAAGATAGCGAAGTGGAATGCTGTGCAAAATACGACGATTTGGAATATGGTCCATAATACGCTCTTCGCTGTCTGCCATCACTTTTTCAAGATCTGTTGCTACGACTTCAGAATCAGCTCGTGAAGGAATGATTTCGCCATGGGAATAGACTTCCTCGATTCCAATGCTGCCAATGGCAACGTGGGCGCGCTTAATGGTAACCCCCGCGTTTTTTTCGGCTTGCGCAATCGCACTTCGTACGCTCCGAGCAACCTCGGCTTCTTGCACGATATAGCCATTTTTAAGACCGCGACTTTCAGCGAGTCCAGTGCCAATGATTTCTGGTTTTGCATTCACATTTCCTTTTTTTGGCAGGCGAGCAATCGCCACTTTTACATGGAAGGTGCCAACATCAATGCCGGTAATAATGTGATCAGCCATAATTATGAAATCTTGAACGCAGTGAGGTATTTACGTTCTAGTTTGTCCATTGTATCGCCATGATCATGACCTTTCAAATGAAGGCATCCGTGGATAAATAGGTACGCAATGTATCCCTCAGGGGAAAGTGAAAAAGAAGTAGCTTCTCGTGCGGCAACCACAGGACAAATGACTATTTCACCAGCTTGTTCAGTGAGAGGAAAAGAGAGGACGTTCGGTACGTAGCTTTTTTGACGATAGGACTGGTTTAGTGTGCTGGCTCTTTTTTCTCCAACAAAGGCAAGTGATAGTTGGTAGCGCGAGCCAAGGATGGCTTTTTTTATTGCTGCATAGGGAAGCTGTGTGGGGTAGGAATTAACGGTACTCGCAATAGTGAGGGATGTGTCCATAATATAGGCATTATACATGCCAACGCACACGAAAACAGCCAGTGTTGTACACGGGCTGTTTTGTTTAAGTGGTTAGCGTCCTCGTCCTCGTCCTTTGGTCTCTTGAACTTTACCAAGCTTCACGAGTTTTTCGTACACTTCACGCTTCTCAAGCTTTTTGAGCTTGCTGGTGCGTTGTACATTTCGACTCTTGATGCGAGTGTAATACCGACCTCCACGTACTTTTGGTACGATACCAGCGCCCTGTACTCGTTTTGTAAAACGACGAATGACATTCGCGCTGCTTTCGTTATTATTCTTTTCTACTTCAACATTGGTTGCCATAGTGGTCATGAGCATATCATCCCCCGACTGATGATGCAAGGGGTTAGACAGCTATCGAAAAGCCTCGTTGCAAGCGTTCAATGAGCGCTGCTTGACTGACGTACTCTTGACTACGCATTTCCATATCACGGAAAATAACAGTGTTTTCGACGAATTCTTTTTGTCCAATAATGAGAGTGTATTTTACACCTCGAGCTTCGGCTTCGCGTAGTTGTGTTGATAGGGAATCACTGGCGAGATTGTGGTAAACCGGAATACCTGCCCGACGAAGCGCGTCAATAAGGAGAAGGCTTTTGACCTTTGGACCAAATCCGAGTTGGATCATAAAGACGCTAGGAATGGCTTGTTTTGGTCGAGGGGCACGAGCTGGTGCTTTGCTGTCTTTTAAGATTACTACCGCTCCCACGGCGGGAGTTTTGGTACGAGTATTGCGCTGCACAAATTCATCAAAACGACCACCGCGCGCGGAAATTGGCATGGCAGCAGTTTCGGTTCCGGGGGTCATATCGATGGAGAAGATGGCATCAGAATAACACTCATGATGACCGAGCATCTTGGGATCAATTTCATACGGTGTCTCGCTCATGTCGAGGTACTCAATAATTTCTCGGAAATGCTTGCGGCTAGGGTCACTTAAATATTCGAGCGGATTGGGGCTGCGGTAGGCAAGTTCGTGATCTTGTTCGACTAGATGAGAAAGGGCAGCGAGCGGATGCTCTTTCATTAGTTCACGCGCTGCAGGAGGCATGGTATCAAGACGCTTACGGAGAAAATTTGCCAACTCGCGACTATACCTAGTGAGTGAGTCGTTGTCACCGAGGGAATTGATACGAACAATATGGTCGGTATATCCAAGTTCATTTATCAGGGCTCGCGTAGCATGAATGAGTATTGCCTCAGCGATACTGCGACCAACATTAAAAATATGAAAGGTGACAGCGGTTTCTCCAGTGCGTGGCACTTGATTAAAGGCGTAGAGGAGAATGGGTCGTTCAAGCGCGTGAAGCTTTTCTTCACAGTAGGTGACCACTCCTGAACTCAACAGCCCCTGATGGTTGTCGGCTTCTCTATTGTTGTTGGTGACGGTGTGCGGGAGCGGTTTTTCACAGTGCTTACACTCTGGTGTCTTTCGAAGCTGGTCGATAGTTTGAAATCCAAAGTGCTCAGCAGTGTGATTGGCGACTTTGAGAAATTCCGTTGGTGTAAGTGACATAACGATGTGGCTATTTAAGATCGGTGCGGGGCGAGAGTAACTCTTCAGTGATGGTAACTGATCCAGGTAGGTAACTTACTACTCCTGGTGGAAACAATCGTACTAACGCTCGTCCGACAATGCGCTCTTCTTGTAATACTCCCCAGCTGCGTGAATCTGAACTTTGGTCGCGGTTGTCACCCATAACAAAATATTCACGTTCTCCAAGCGTTTCGGTCATACTTGGAGCCGGTAGCATGGACTTGATGTATGGCTCTTCTAAAATAAATCCTTCTGGATGATCGGCGTTAGTGATTTTTACTCGTGCGTCTTCAATAGTGACCGTGTCACCTGGAACGCCGATGATTCGTTTGATGAAGAATTTTGAAGGGTCGCGTGGGTAGCGAAACACAATGACGTCTCCGCGGGCAGGCTGATTAAAGTAGTAACTTATTTGATCGATAATTAGATATTCGCCGCTGTGGAAGGTGTCATCCATGGACGCGCCTGAAACAATAAATGGTTGGGCAATAAACATCCGAATCGGAATAACAATCAAAATAGCAATGAGTGAGAAGCGAACAATTTCAGCGAGCGGATGTTCTTTTTTTTCATCCTCAAGTGAAGTTTGTGTTGCATCAGTAGGAGGTTCTTGTTGTGAGAATACTGACATACGTTGCGATATTGGTACTAGTATACGAAAAATTTTCAATGAAAACAAATGTGCTAAAAATATGAAGTAAATATATTTTTTCGTGTACAATAATTGTTATGCATTATATCGTCGGTTTAGGAAATCCTGGAGAAAAATACAGAGACACTCGACATAATATTGGTTGGAGTGTACTTGAACAATTGATTGCGGTGGAACAGTGTTCAACGTTAGTGGAGTCACGGTCGTTTTCGGGATTAATCAGTGAGGGGATGGTCGGCGATGAGGCGATTAAAATTTTGCTCCCAACGACATTCATGAACAACTCAGGGAGTGCCGTGGCGAAATTTGTTCCTAAAAAAGAAATAGAGCGTTTGCTTGTGGTGCATGACGATATTGCACTCCCCTTTGGTGAGGTAAAAATTGGCAAAGGACGAGGGGCGGGGGGCAATAATGGGGTACAATCAATTATTTCGGCACTAGATACCAAAGAATTTACACGGATTCGTATTGGAATTGCTCCAAAAAGCATTTGGACAGGGAAGACGGTTCGACCAAAAGGTGGTGGTCCACTGGAACAATTTGTACTAAAACCATTTACTGCGAGCGAAAAAAAGCAACTTCCAGCGATTATTGAGCGAGCGTGTTTCGCGATTTTGAGTATTGTACATGAGGGGGTGGAGGTGGCGATGAATAAATGTAATGGAGTGTAAAAAACGGCGATACATGAAATGTATCGCCGTTTTTTATAAAGTTAATCGTTATGCAGGATTTGCTTCCTTGTAGGAAAGGGTCATCTTCTGCTCGTTTGGTTCAAAGAGAGTGATTTTGAATTTGTAGACATTTCCAAGAGAGAGAACAGCTTTAAGTTTTTCTTCAGTTTCAAATTCAGATACATGCACTAGCCCTGCTACTCCTTCTTCGATTGAGGCGAGAGCGCCATGCTTATTGTATTTGATAACTACCGCTGCTACCGTTTGGTCTTTGGCATACTTTCGTGCAGCTGCTACCCATGGGTTTTCCTTGAGTTGCTTGATAGAAAGTGAAATCTTATCATCTTTTACTTCGATCACTTTTACTTGTACCTTGTCACCAATCTTGTAGAGCGTTTTGGTGTCCTCGACGAGTCCCCAATCAAGTTCAGAGATATGAACGAGTCCTTCAAGTCCTGGCTCGAGCTTTACGAATACGCCAAAGTCGACGGCACCAGTTACTTCACCTTCGATGATGTTTCCAACATCGTACTTGTTTACTTTTTCTTCCTTCTCTTCCTTTTGTTGGAGTCCTTTCTCAGAGAAGATGAGCTTGTGTTCTTTTGGATCAGCGGTAATCATTACTACTGAAAGGTGTTTACCGACGAGTTCGTTGAGGGCGGTAAGAATCTTGTCCTTGTCACCATCTGAAACACGTGGATAATGTTCGGCTGAAAGTTGTGAAGCAGGAAGGAATCCTTGAATGCCTTGCCAGTCGATAATGAGTCCACCTTTATTTGCTTCTTTTACTTCAAGACTGAGTACGGTGCTGTTCTTGACTGCTGCTTCAGCATCAGCCCAGATAAGCGCTTGTCGAGCTTCCTTGAGAGAAAGTTCAATGTATCCGTCTTCGTTTTCGTTAGTGACGACTTTAGCATCAATACTGTCACCAATATTGACTTTACGAAGAATGTCGCGAGCATTCATGTACTCACGACCATAAATAAGACCAGTACCAAACGGCGCGATGTCAACATAGACACGAGCTCGTCCGATTGCTGAAACCACTCCAGAGACGATATCTCCTTCCTTTGGTGCGGTGGGTGTTTGGGTAAGATACTTATCCATTACCCCCGCTGAGGCAACAGTTGTTGCGTCTGACATAACTATATTTTGTTTTATTCCGACGACACGCGTCTGCGTAACCATTTTCGCAGGGAAGCGGGGTGAAAATCTTTAGATTTTCACCCCGCTTCCGGCCATAGTCCGTGAACGCAGGGTTAAACGTGTGTCGCTAGAAGCTATTAATTACCTTACGGTGCCGACAATATAATGTAGAAAGTAGAAAATGTCTATAGCTTCGCGTTCTTGGCATAATGACGTATACTAGGCGAATTATGGTTATTACATATCACGGCGGTCAGTGTTTCAAAGTTTCTTTTGGAGACACGACCTTGGCATTTAATCCAATTTCTAAAAAGTCAAAACTCGATCCTGTTAAGTTTGGTGCTGATGTGGCGTTTGTGACCTTATGGCACCCTGATTTCAATGGTGTTGAGCAAGTCACGCACGGTGCGAAAGAACCTTTTTTGGTTGATGGTCCAGGAGAATACGAAATCGGTCAGGTGGTAGCGCATGGATTTGGAGTAAAAACCATCTATGAAAAGAAGGAACAATTCAACACTATTTATCAAGTAAAGCTGGAGGAAATGAATATGGTCTTTCTTGGGTCGCTCAGTGACCCTGAAATTGATCCCAAGATTCTTGGTGAATTTGGAGAGATTGATATTTTGTTTGTGCCAATTGGTGGTGATGATGTACTGCAAGTTCCGCAAGCATCAAAATTGGCGGTGAAACTTGAGGCTCGGTTGGTAATCCCTATGCAATATGATGCCGCAACATTGAAATCCTTTCTTAAGGAAGAGGGAATTGAGGAGTTAAAGCCAATCGAAAAGCTGACTATTAAACGAAAAGATGTGCTTACAATGTCGGGTGAAGTGGTAGTGCTCAAGGTATAACGAGTAGCATGATAAAACGAATTCTTCGAAATCTTCGGATGAAGCCAAAGTCAGTCCGAAATAATATTGCCCTTGGCATCGCGGGGACATTTACAGCACTGGTTTTTTCAGTCTGGCTGTACCACCTCCCAAACAAGATCTCCTCACTAACTGAGTTTTCGCAGTCAAATAAGAATGAAAATACTGCCGAATTTACTGATTTTTTTGGTCAGGTAAAAGACCAGATTGCAACTCTAAATGAAGCAACAGGAGACGAAGTAGCGACTACTACTTCAGTTGCTAATGAGAATGATTGGCGCAAAGAATATACCGTTGCTACCTCCTCAGTGGAGTTGTTTACAACGGCTTCCACTACCATGTTGGCAAGTAGCACTCTTCTTCAAGAGGAAATTAGCTCTTCGACGGTTGCTGCTACATCCACTCCAGCAATTCGACCAATTAGAATCGTTACCACGAGTAGCACCCTTCCTATTGTTGGCACTACCACTGAATCGTGGTAGTTATGCTATACTGCAGGGCAATTTTATTCGATTTTCTGAACTAGTCATATGCCGAAAAAGACATCAGTTCCCGAAGCGGAAACACCAAGACAGGGTATTATTACCCAAAGTATCACCAGTGAAATGGAAACAGCGTATCTCGATTACGCTATGTCCGTTATCACTTCTCGGGCGCTGCCTGATGTGCGTGATGGATTAAAGCCAGTACATCGTCGTATTTTGTACTCCATGCGACTCAATGGTCTCACTTCAACGGCAAAATTCCGTAAATCGGCTACTGTGGTGGGAGACGTGCTCGGTAGTTTTCATCCTCACGGCGACACGGCGGTGTATGAATCAATGGTAAAACTGGCGCAGAACTTTTCCACACGTTATCCACTGGTTATTGGACAGGGAAACTTTGGTTCAATTGATGGGGATAGTGCCGCGGCGTATCGTTATACAGAAGCCAAGATGTCGAAAATCGCTGAAGAGCTTCTTCGCGATTTGGAGAAAGACACTGTTGATTGGCGTCCAAACTTTGATGGAACAAAAAAGGAGCCCGTCGTACTTCCGGCCGCCGCCCCCAATTTACTTTTGATGGGCTCTCTTGGTATCGCAGTGGGAATGGCAACAAATATTCCACCTCATAATTTACGTGAAGTAACAGCTGCCACAGCACACCTTATTGATAATCCAGACGCTACCACGGATGATCTGCTTAAACATATTCAGGGTCCTGATTTTCCGATGGGCGGCGTCGCCTTTGACAAAAAAGCTATTGCGCAAGCCTATGCTAATGGTCGTGGTGGGGTGATTGTTCGAGGTGAGGCAGAAATCGTCGAAGATAAACGCGGTGCCTTTTCAATTATTATTACTTCGATTCCGTTCCGCGTAAATAAGGCTGATTTGCAGGAGAAAATTGCCGGATTGGTGCGCGAGAAGAAGATTGAAGGAATTCGTGAAATGCGCGATGAATCCACTTCGGATATTCGCATTGTTATTGAGCTAAAAGCGGGAGCGCAACCTCAAACCGTGCTCAATAAGCTCTACAAGCACACCCAGCTTGAAGATACTTTCCACTACAACATGGTGGCACTAGTAGACGGTGTACCACAAACACTTTCGCTCAAAGCGATTCTTGAAGAATATATTAAACATCGGTCTGAAGTGATTCGTCGTCGTACGGAATATGATCTTGGCAAAGCAAAGGACCGTGAACATATTTTGCTTGGCTTAAAGAAAGCCCTTGATCACATTGATAAAATTATCAAACTCATTCGCGCGGCGAAAGATGTGCCAACGGCGCATGCAGCACTGATGAAGGAGTTTAAGTTTTCTGTGATTCAGGCACAGGCGATTCTTGATATGCGCCTGCAGAAGCTCGCCGGACTAGAACGAAAAAAGATTGAGGACGAGCTCACTGCGGTGCAAAAGCTCATTAAGGAACTTGAGGCAATTTTGAAAAGCAAGGCAAAAATGATGGGCATTGTAAAAACTGAATTGCTGGAAGTAGCAGAAAAATTTGGTGATGACCGTCGCACTAAAATTGTAAAAGGTGGCGTCAAGCAGCTCAGTCAGGAAGATTTGGTTCCCGATGATGAGTCGGTGTTGGTGCTGACGCTTGGTGGGTATGTAAAACGTACCAATCCTTCTGAGTATCGAGTGCAAAAGCGTGGAGGTGTTGGTGTTGTTGACCTTAATACCAAAGAAGAAGACGTGGTAACAACACTGCTCACTACTTCAGCGCATAGCGACTTGTTGTTCTTTACTGACTATGGAAAGGTCTACCAGTGTAAGATGTATGAAATCCCTGAAGGTCGTCGCGCTACAAAAGGTAAGTCAATTATGAACTTCCTCTCAATGGCAGCGGAAGAGCGCGTTACGTCAGTGTTAGCAGTTCGAAAAGAAGATTGGGAAGGCGACTGGTCACTAATGATGATTACGAAACACGGTATTGCCAAGAAGAGTGATGCTGCCGTCTTTAAAGATGTTCGTCGTAGTGGACTCATTGCGATTACACTTAAAGAAGAAGATTCTCTTATCGCTGCCATGTTTGTTGGTAAGAAAGACGATGTTTCCTTAATTACTGAGAAAGGGCAATCGATTCGATTTAAGGAAAGTGATGTGCGTGAGATGGGTCGTACCGCAACGGGCGTAACCGCAATGAAGCTCGGAAAAGGTGATCAGATTGTTTCCGCCGATGTGATTACGGGCGGAGATAAAGATAAGGTAGTGCTGGTGGTTACCGAACACGGCTATGGTAAGACCACTCCTGCAACGGAATATAAAGTACAAAATCGAGGTGGTTCAGGAGTGAAGACTGCAAAAGTAACAGATAAAACAGGTAAGATTGTGCGCGGACTTATTGTTACCAATGAAGAGCGCGCCGATGGAGAATTGGTTGTTATGAGTAAGAAAGGGCAGGTAATTAAACTACCGCTCAAAGATGTTCCGACACTGAGTCGTGATACTCAAGGGGTTCGAGTGATGAAAATGCGAACCGGTGATTCGATTGCGAGTGTGGTGTTTGTGTAGAAAGATGTGAAAAGCGGCGGGTCCCCTTCGGGGACCCGCCGCTTTTCACATCTTCCCACCCTCTTCTCGCTACATTCAGTGTATAATAGCAAGTATATGAATATTCCAATTGGTGGTCGATTTGTGATGCCGGATGTGGTGATTTCACATTTTCATTTACGTGAAGGGGATTTGGTGGCTGATTTCGGTGCGGGAAGTGGTTTTTTTCTCCAGCCACTTTCAAAGATGGTTGGCGACACGGGTCGTGTGTACGCCTGTGAAATCCAAAAAGGATTAGTTGAAAAATTAGGAGAATTAGTACGCCTACAAGGGTTGGGAAATGTACATACGCTTTGGTGTGATCTTGAAGAAAAGAACGGTATTAAAATTGGCACTAGTGAGCTTGATGCCGCAATTTTAGTAAACACTCTTTTCCTCCTCGACCAAAAAGATCTTGCGGTCCAAGAGATGGGACGTACTATTCGCTCAGGAGGAAAGTTCTTTATCATTGACTGGACTGAATCATTTGCCGGTATGGGTCCACAACAAGAACGAGTCATTACTGCCGCTGATACCACCGCTCTTCTGGAGGCAAATGGATTCTTGTTTGAACGAGCGTTTCCTGCTGGGGATCACCATTATGGACTAGCTTTTCGAAAAATATGAAACTTCGACCGTTCGAATTAGCCTTGGTGATAATTTTTGGCGGTCTCGCGCTTGGTGCGCTTATTATGCTGAAATTTTATCAACCAGCACCAAAGCAAGATGATGGAATTACCGTGCAGGTTGGTCAGGTTACTATTTGGGGCACTCTTCCGAGCGGAAGTATTAAAACACTGTTAACTGAATTAGCTGAAGGTAGTGATTCCTATCTTGGGGTTACGTACCAGTATTTTGAACCGGATGAATTTGATGGAAAATTATTAAGTGCCCTCGCTGATGGTACTGGTCCTGATTTGGTTTTGCTTTCCCACGAAAAGCTTGCTGAAATGCGGAAGCGAATCCAGCCAGTGTCGTATGAATCATTTCCGCTTCGAGATTTTAAAAATTCCTACATTGACGGCGCAGAGATTTTTGCGCTGAGTGACGGGTTGTACGGCTATCCAATAGTTGTTGATCCGCTTATGATGTATTGGAATCGTGACATTCTTTCGACTGAAGGATATCTGGCGGCGCCAAAGTCATGGGAGAGTTTGGTAAATGTGTATTTTCCTGAACTCATTGAGCGTGATTTTAATCGAACGATTAGTCGCAGTGTCGTGGCAATGGGGGAATACGGAAATGTACGGAATGCTTTTGGAATTATTTCAGCGCTTTTGATGCAACAGGGAACACTAGGGGTTCTTGAAAGTGGTGAAGGTGAATATCGAATTAGTCTTAATACTTCAAATTCTGATACTGAGCCACTCACCACTACGGCAGATTTTTATACTAGGTTTAGTAAACCTAGTAACAGTCTCTACTCGTGGAACAGAGCTTTTGAAGATGATTTGAAGCAGTTCATCTCTCAAAATCTAGTCTTTTATTTTGGATATGGAAGCGAGGCAAAGCAAATCGAGCGCCTAAATCCAAATCTTAATTTTGACATTGCTGAAATCCCTCAA
>Ga0268298_10003983_pt1 | contig 14677 bp, 10 predicted proteins | sample WWTPWeurt_MetaG_FD_194462 | JGI IMG/M metagenome (GOLD analysis project Ga0268298, IMG submission 194462) | Activated sludge microbial communities from WWTP in Nijmegen, Gelderland, Netherland - WWTP Weurt | ecosystem: Engineered > WWTP > Aerobic digester > Activated sludge | place... | reverse complement strand
CACATCGGCTACGTCGAGCGCGACAGCTACGAGCTGTACTTCGGCACCGCGTTCGACAACCTCGTCGCGTTCGCCGCCGGCCGGCCCACCGGGCTCGTCAACCCGGAAGCATTCGCCTGAAGCGCCGTGCGCGCGAACGGCGGGGTCGCGTGACGCGCGCGCCGGGTGCGACGGACCGCCTTCGCGCGGCGGGCGCGGCCCGGTCGGCGTTCGCGCCGGGTGCCGCCGGGTCGGCGTTCGCGGCGGGCGCGGCCCGGTCCGGGCGCGGCCCGCGCACGCCCTGACCGATGTCGGCCGGCGCGTTCGCGCTCGTGCTCGCCGCCGCGTGCATCCACGCGGCGTGGAACTTCATGCTCAAGCGCGCGCAGGCCGACGCGGTCGCGATGTCGTGGCTGGCGGCGAGCGTGGGCACGGTCGCTTACGCGCCGGCGGCGCTCGGGCTGTACGGCGGGGAGCTCCCCGGCCTGTCGGCGGCGGCGGGCTGGGCGGTGCTGGTGAGCGGCGTCGTGCACGTCGCGTACTTCATCGTGCTGCAGCGCGGGTACCGGGTCGCGGACCTCTCGGTCGTCTACCCGGTGGCGCGCGGCGTCGGGCCGCTGATGTCCTCGATCGTCGCGATCGCCGTCCTCGGAGAATCCGCGAGCGCGCTGTCGGTGGCCGGCCTCGCGCTGGTGGTCGCCGGCACCTTCACGATCGCCGGCGGCGTGTCGGTGTTGCGCGGGTGGTCGCCGCGCACCGGCGCGGGGCTGGGCTGGGGCGCGCTGACCGGCGTGCTGATCGCTGGCTACACCGTCAACGACGGCAACGCGGTGCGCGCGCTCGGCGTCTCGCCGCTGCTGTTCTACTGGATGTCGGACGCGTCGCGCGCGCTGCTGCTCGCGCCGTGGGCCGCGGCGCGCCGCCCGCAGGTGCGCGAAACGCTCGCGCGCGCGTGGCGGCCGATGCTCGGCGTCGCGCTGCTCTCGCCCGCGGGCTACGTGATGGTGCTGATCGCGATGACGATGGCGCCGATCAGCCACGTCGCCCCGGCGCGCGAGGTCTCGATGCTGATCGCGGCGTTCCTCGGCGCGAAGCTGCTCGCCGAGGGCGAGTTGCGACGTCGGCTGGCCGGCGCGGCACTGATCGCGTCGGGCGTCGCGTGCCTGGCGCTGGCGAAGTAGGGGGCGCCGCACCCGGTCCCGGGCCTGCGGGCCCGGGCCGCTCGGCCGGCGCGGCGCGAATTCCTGGCCAGGCCCCGGCTCAGTCCTGCGCGGGCGCCGCGTCCAGGCGCGCGACCGCGTCGCGCACCGCCATCCCGGCGTCGAGCCCGAGGGCCCGGGCCGCCGCGTTCGAGTGCGTGATCACGCCGTTCTCCCAGCCGTCGCGCGCGTCGCCGATGCGCGCCGACAGGTGCGAGTACGCCGCGCACGCGACGCCCACCGACTGCAGCATCGCGAGCCCCACGGTGCCGGCGGAGTCCTTGCCGACGCCCGCGTCGTTGAACATCACCGCGAGCGGGCGGCGCGCCTGCTGCAGCACGAACGACGCCGCCGACGCGCCGCCGTGCGAGCCGCAGACCACCACCTGCGCGTCGCACTCCGGGCCGACGTAGGCGATCGAGTCGAGCAGGAACAGTCGTCGGGTCGCCATCGCGGGCCTCTTCAGTCGAACAGCGCCCGGAACGCGTCCGGGATCGGCAGCGCGCGGATGCGCGACGGGTCGTCGGGGTGCGGCTCCGCGACGATGCGCACCTCCCAGCCCTCGGCGATCAGCACCGGCCCGCGCACGATCCGGTAGTCGACGCGGAACGACTTCGCCGACCACTGGCTGACCGACGCGTGCACCTCGAGCGTGTCGCCGTGCGTGGCCGGCGCGCGAAACGCCGCGTGCGCGTCGACGATCGGCCCGACGATCCAGTTGCGCTCGCGCTTCGTCCCGCGCCAGTCGCAGCCGACCGCCGCGAACATCACGTGCGCGGTCGCGTCGAACCAGCGGAAGAAGTTCGGGTAGTAGACGATGCCGGCCGGGTCGCAGTCGCCGAAGCCGACCAGCAGCGTGTGGACGAAGGTCTTCAACAGCCGCGCTCCAGCGCCGAGCACGGGCCCGGGGACTGGCCGAAGCGGCCCGCGACCTGCGCGGACGCCTGGTCGAGCTCGGCCATCGTGCCGGGGTCGATCGGCACCGCCTGCGCGCGGGCGGCCCGCGCGCGGCGCTCGGGGTCGCCGGGCATCATGATGCGGTCGACGTCGCCCGACAGCGGCGCGGACTCCACCCACTGCACGAACGCGCGCGCCTCCTGCTCGAAGCGCTCGCCGGTGCCCAGGCGCTGCGGGTCGAAGACGATCGCGAGCATGTTGTTCCAGATGCCGTACTTCATCGTCATGTTGCCGGGCTGCGTGGTCTCGCCCCCGGTGAGCGCGGCGCCCAGCAGTTCGCACACCATCGCCAGCGCGTAGCCCTTGTGCGCGGCGAACGGGCGCAGCGCGCCGCGCTCGGCGGGCGGCGGCTCGAACATCACCGACGGGTCTTCGGTGGGCGCGCCGTTGCCGTCGAGCAGCGACCCCGGCGGCACCTTGACCTTCTTGTTGTACGCGACGCGCACCTTGCCCTGCGCGATCGCGCTGGTGGCGAAGTCGAGCACGATCGGCTCGGCGCCGCGGCGCGGGATCCCGACCGTGAACGGGTTGGTGAGGAAGCGCCCGCGCGTGCCGCCGTACGGCGCGACCATCGGCGGATTGCTCACGGCGTTCGTGAAGTGGATCGACGCCATGCCGGCCGCGATCGCCTGCTCGGCCCAGTGACCCACGCGCCCGAGGTGGTGCGAGTTCTTCAGGCCCAGCACGCACACGCCGTGCGTGCGGGCGCGCTCGATCGCCACCGCCATCGCCTGATGGGTGACCGACTGGCCCATGCCGCGCCGGCCGTCGACGGTGACGAGGCTGCCGGCGTCGGTGACGATGGTCGCGGTCTGGTTCAGCTTCAGCTCGTCGGCGAGCAGCGAGTTCACGTAGCGCGGCACCATGCCGACGCCGTGGGAGTCGTGCCCGGCGAGGTTCGCGCCGACGAGGTGGTCGGCGGTGAGCTCGGCCTCGCGCGCGCTGGAGCCCGCCGCGCGGAAGACGTCGGCGACCCAGCGGTGCAGCGCCGGCGTGGGGATCAGGTGGTCGGCCATCGGTCGCTCACTTCACCCGGACCTTGAGCTCGCCGAGGCCGCCGATGCGGCCCACCATCAGGTCGCCGCTCTTCACGGCGGCGACGCCTTCGGGCGTGCCGGTGTAGATCAGGTCGCCGGGGGCGAGCGTCCAGTAGCGCGACAGGTGCTCGATCGTCTCGGCGATGTTCCAGATCAGCTTGGTGACGACGCTCGACTGGCGCACCTGTCCGTTGACCTCGAGCGAGATCGCCGCATTGGCGACGTCGCCGGCCGCGTCCGCCGGGTGGATCGGGCCGATCGGGGCGCTGTGGTCGTAGCTCTTGCCGATGTCCCAGGGCCGGCCCTGCTTCTTGGCCTCGTTCTGCAGGTCGCGGCGGGTCATGTCCAGCCCGATCGCGTAGCCGAACACGTGCGACAGCGCGCTCGCGGCCGGGATGTTCGTGCCGCCGGTGCCGATCGCGGCCACGAGCTCGATCTCGTGGTGCAGGTTCTCGGTGCCGGGCGGGTACGGGATCTCGCCGGTGGCGCCGTCGGGCACGTAGACGACCGCGTCGGCCGGCTTCATGAAGAAGAACGGCGGCTCGCGGCCGGTGAAACCCATCTCCTGCGCGTGCTCGACGTAGTTGCGGCCGACGCAGTAGATGCGATGGACGGGGAACGACTGCGCGGTGCCGGCGACCGGCACGGCGACGAGTGCGGGCGGCGCGAAAACGTAGCTCACGGGGAATCTCCTTCGGCGGGGCGAACCGTGCATTATCGCCGAGTGCCGCGGGCCGGCGTGAGCGCCGCGCGGCCTGCGCTGAACCGCGGTCGTCTCGAGCCGGCGCGCGCGGCCGATCCGGCCGCGCGCCGGCGGCCTCGCGCCGACGACCGGTGACCGCACCGCGGCAGGGGATCTAACCCATTGATACAATGAAGGTTTTTGCGAGCGTTTCAACGCTCGCGGACCGGGACCCCACGATGACCACCGAACAGCGCCTTCGCGACCTCTTGAGCCGCCGGATCCTGATCCTGGACGGGGCCATGGGCACGATGATCCAGCGCCACCGGCTCACCGAGGAGCAGTTCCGCGGCGAGCGCTTCGCCGACCTCGCGCAGGACGTGAAGGGCAACAACGAGCTGCTGTCGATCACGCAGCCGCAGGTGATCCGCGCGATCCACGAGGCCTATCTCGCCGCCGGCGCCGACCTGATCGAGACCAACACCTTCGGCGCGACGTCGATCGCGCAGGCCGACTACCACCTCGCGCACCTGGCGCGCGAGATGAACCTCGCGTCGGCCCGGCTCGCGCGCGAGGCCGCCGACCGGTACGCGACGCCGCAGCGCCCGCGCTTCGTCGCCGGCGCGCTCGGGCCGCAGCCGAAGACCGCGTCGATCTCGCCCGACGTCAACGACCCCGGCGCGCGCAACGTCACCTTCGACGAGCTGCGCGCCGCGTACGCCGAGCAGGCGCAGGCGCTGCTCGAGGGCGGCGTCGACGTGCTGCTCGTCGAGACGGTGTTCGACACGCTCAACGCGAAGGCGGCGCTGTTCGCGATCGACGAGGTCTTCGAAGCGCGCGAGGCGCAGGGCCTGCCGCGCGTGCCGATCATGATCTCGGGCACCGTCACCGACGCGTCCGGGCGCATCCTGTCGGGCCAGACCGTCGAGGCGTTCTGGAACTCGGTGCGCCACGCGCGCCCGCTCACGATCGGGCTGAACTGCGCGCTGGGCGCCGCGCTGATGCGGCCCTACGTCGAGGAGCTCGCTTCGAAGGCCGACACCTTCGTGTGCGTGTACCCGAACGCCGGCCTGCCGAACCCGATGTCGGACACCGGCTTCGACGAGACGCCCGAGATCACGTCGTCGCTGCTCGCGGAGTTCGCGCGCGCGGGCTTCGTCAACGTCGCGGGCGGCTGCTGCGGCACCACGCCCGAGCACATCGCCGCGATCGCGCGCGCGGTCGACGGCCTGCCCCCGCGCGTGCCGCCGGCGCGCCCGCCGGCGCTGCGCCTGTCCGGGCTCGAGCCGTTCGTCGTCGACGAAGACTCGCTCTTCGTGAACGTCGGCGAGCGCACCAACGTCACCGGCAGCAAGGCGTTCGCACGCCTGATCCTCGCCGAGCAGTACGACGAGGCGCTCGCCGTCGCGCGCCAGCAGGTCGAGAACGGCGCGCAGGTCATCGACGTCAACATGGACGAGGCGATGCTCGACTCGGCCGCGGCGATGACGCGCTTCCTGAACCTGATCGCGTCCGAGCCCGACATCGCGCGCGTGCCGGTGATGATCGACAGCTCCAAGTGGGCGGTGATCGAGGCCGGCCTGAAGTGCGTGCAGGGCAAGGCGGTCGTGAACTCGATCTCGCTGAAGGAGGGCGAGGCGGAGTTCCTGCGCCAGGCGCGGCTGTGCCGGCGCTACGGCGCGGCGGTGATCGTCATGGCCTTCGACGAGCAGGGCCAGGCCGACACCTTCGAGCGCAAGACGTCGATCTGCGCGCGCGCGTACCGGCTGCTGACCGAGGCCGTGGGCTTCCCCGCCGAGGACGTGATCTTCGACCCGAACATCTTCGCGATCGCCACCGGCATCGAGGAGCACGACCACTACGCGGTCGACTTCATCGAGGCGGTGCGCTGGATCCGCGCGAACCTGCCGCACGCGAAGGTCTCGGGCGGCGTGTCGAACGTGAGCTTCAGCTTCCGCGGCAACGACGCCGCGCGCGAGGCGATCCACACGGTGTTCCTCACGCACGCGATCCGCGCGGGCCTCACGATGGGCATCGTCAACGCCGGGATGATCGGCGTGTACGACGAGCTCGCGCCGGAGCTGCGCGAGCGCGTCGAGGACATCGTGCTCGACCGCGTGCCCGCGCTGACCGCGGAGCGGGCGCGGCTCGCGACCGCTCGGGCCGAGGCGACCGCGGCGGCAGAGTCCGTCGCCGGCGACGCGCGCGAGGCGGTTCGCGCGGCGCAGGCCGCGCTCGACGCCGAGATCGCCAAGAGCGCCACCGAGCGGATGATCGAGTTCGCGGCCACGCTGAAGGCGGGCGGCGCGAAGAAGGCCGAGGACCTCGCGTGGCGCGCCGAGCCGGTCGCGCGCCGGCTCGCGCACGCGCTGGTGCACGGCATCACCACGCACGTGGTCGACGACACCGAGGCCGCGCGCCAGGAGGTCGCCGCGCGCGGCGGCCGGCCGATCGAGGTGATCGAGGGCCCGCTGATGGACGGGATGAACGTCGTCGGCGACCTCTTCGGCGCCGGGCGCATGTTCCTGCCGCAGGTCGTGAAGTCGGCGCGCGTGATGAAGCAGGCGGTCGCGCACCTGATCCCGTTCATCGAGGCCGAGAAGGCCGCGTCGGGCGAGCTCGGCGCGCGCGGCAAGATCGTCGTCGCGACCGTGAAGGGCGACGTCCACGACATCGGCAAGAACATCGTCTCCGTCGTGCTCCAGTGCAACAACTTCGACGTCGTCAACATGGGCGTGATGGTCCCGTGCGCGGGGATCCTGGCGCGCGCGAAGGCCGAGGGCGCCGACGTCGTCGGGCTTTCCGGGCTGATCACGCCGTCGCTCGAGGAGATGACGCACGTCGCGCGCGAGATGGAGCGCGACGAGTGGTTCCGCAGCCGCGCGATCCCGCTGCTGATCGGCGGCGCGACCACCTCGCGCGTGCACACCGCGGTGAAGATCGCGCCGCACTACTCGGGGCCGGTCGTGTACGTGCCGGACGCTTCGCGCTCGGTGCCGGTCGCGCAGAGCCTGCTGTCGCCCGACGCCAAGCCCGCGTACCTGGCCGAGCTCGCCGCCGACTACGAGCGCATCCGCACGCAGCACGCGAACCGCAAGGCGCCCGCGCTGATCCCGCTCGCGCAGGCGCGCACCTCGCGTCCGCGCATCGACTGGGCCCTGCCCGCGGACGACCACCCGGGCACGCCAGGCCCCCACCCGGTGGCGCACTACCACCCGCCGAAGCCGAAGTTCACCGGGCGGCGCGTGTTCCGCAACTACGACCTCGCCGAGGTCGCGAAGTACATCGACTGGGGCCCGTTCTTCCAGACTTGGGACCTGCACGGCGCGTACCCGGCGATCCTCAACGACGACGTCGTCGGCGAGTCCGCGCGCCGCGTGTTCTCCGACGGCAAGTCGATGCTGCGCCGGGTCATCGACGGGCGCTGGCTGACCGCGAACGCGGTCGTGGCGTTCCTGCCGGCGAACTCGGTCAACGACGACGACATCGAGGTCTATACCGACGAGACCCGGCGCGAGGTCGCGTTCACGTGGCGCAACCTGCGCCAGCAGACGCCCAAGCGCGAAGGCGTCGACAACAAGTGCCTGGCCGACTTCGTGGCGCCCAAGGTGATCGACGGGCGGCCGTCGGGCATCGCCGACTACGTCGGGATGTTCGCGCTCACCGCGGGCCTGGGCGTCGAGAAGAAGGCGCAGGAGTTCGCCGGCCTGCTCGACGACTATTCGTCGATCATGCTCGAGGCGATCGCCGACCGGCTCGCCGAGGCGCTCGCCGAGTGCCTGCACGAGCGGGTGCGCAAGGACCTCTGGGGCTACGCGCCCGACGAGTCGCTGTCGGTCGAGGACCTGGTGCGCGAGCGCTACCGTGGCATCCGGCCGGCGCCGGGCTACCCGGCGTGCCCCGAGCACACGGTCAAGCGCGCGCTGTTCGACACCCTCGGCTGCGGGGAGATCGGCATGACGCTCACCGAAAGCTTCGCGATGTCGCCGGCGGCGAGCGTGTGCGGGTTCTACCTGTCGCACCCGATGGCGCAGTACTTCAACGTCGGGCGCATCGGCGACGACCAGCTCGCCGATTACGCGCGGCGCTCGGGCCGCGACGAGGCGGAGCTGAGAGCGGCGCTGGCGAGTGTGCTGGGGTATTAGTCTTCGGCCAGCCGCTCGCGGCTTGCTCGCGCGGGGTCGGGTGAGTCATCGTCGCCGATCTCCACGACCACCGTGTGGATCGACCCGGTGAACGCGAACGGGCAGGCATAGCGATCGCTGACCGGGCTGGCGTCGTCGTATCCGCAATACATTCCGCCGGCGTTCGGCGCCAGCGGCCACAGGTCGTGCATCGCGACGCTGCCGATCGGCGTGCCGTCACACGCCAGCGTGCCGGTGCCCGCGCGCTCGCCGGTCTTGCGGAACTCGAACGAGAGCGCGTGCCGGCCGGCCGGCAGCGCGATGTCCGACTCGACGACCCAGCGCCGGCCCGGCCCCACGTACTCGTGCACCAGTCGACGATCCTGCACGAACAGCGCGTATCCGCCGAATCGCCCGCCGGCCGCGAGGATCACGCCCTCGGTCGCTTCCTCGAGCGCCACGTCCGCGACGATCCGGTACGAGCGGTTGGACGTCGGCGGCGCCGCGACCCCGCTGATGCGCCCGCCGCCCGACTCGAACGCGTAGCGCGAGCGCCTCGGTGGCAGGTAGGTGAGCGGCAGCCGATCGAGGCTGCGGTCGTCCAGCGGCAGCACGTGGTGTCGCTCGGCCTGCGCCCACCACAGCGCGACCAGTTCAGCGAGCTTTTCGGGATGACGCCCGGCCAGGTCCTCGGACTCGGAGAAGTCGCGCTCGACGTGGTACAGCTCCCAGCGATCTGCGTCGAAATCCTGCCCCGCGACGTGACGCGTCACGGCCTTCCACCCGTCGGCCCACAGTCCGCGATTGCCCATCAGCTCGAAGTACTGCACCGGCTTGCGCGTGGGGGCGAGCGGATCGTCGAACGTGTACTCGAGGCTGGTGCCGTGCACCGGCATCTGCGCGATCCCGTGCACCTCGGCCGGTGCGTCGAGGCCGACCGCCTCGAGCACGGTCGGCGCGATGTCGCTGCAGTGGCAGAACTGCGGGCTCACCCGCCCGCCCTCGCGGATGCGCGCCGGCCAATGGACGATCAGCGGGTCGCGAATCCCGCCGCCGTGCGTGTGCATCTTGAAGCGCCGCAAAGGTGTGTTGCCGGCGTGGCCCCAGCCGCGCGGATAGTTGCTCCAGGCGAACTCGCCGCCGAGCCGGTCGATGGCGGCCAGCTTCTCGTCGAAGGGCTCGTCGAGCGACTGGTAGTGGCGGCGGATGTTCACGTCGCCGAGGTCGCCGCCCTCCGCGGTCGCGCCGTTGTCGGACAGCAGGATAAACAAAGTGTTTTCCATGACATTGCTCGCCCGTAGCGCGTCCACGAGCCGCCCGATCTGCGCGTCCGTGTGTTCGAGGAACCCCGCGAACACCTCCTGGTGGCGCGCGCACAGCCTGCGCTCGTCGGCGCTCAGCGAATCCCAGGGGCGCACCGACGCGTCGCGCGGTGTCAGGCGTGTGCCCTCGGGCACGACGCCGAGCTCGAGCTGGCGCGCGAACCACCGTTCGCGTGCCGCGTCCCAGCCGTCGTCGAAGCGGCCGCGGTAGCGCTCGATGTAGCTGCGCGGCGCGTGATGCGGCGAGTGGCAGGCGCCGAGGGCGACATACGCGAAGAACGGCCGATCCGGTGCCGCGTTACGATGATCGCGGATCATGCCGATCGCCTGGTCGACCAGGTCTTCCGTCAGGTGGTATCCCGGCCAGCGAGGCGTGGGGATCGGCTGATTGTCCCGGACGAGCTCGGGGTTCCAGTGATCCGACAGGGCGGGCAGGAAGCCGTAGTAGCGGTCGAAGCCGCGCCCCAGCGGCCACTGCTCGTACGGCCCCGCCGCGGTCCAGTCGCGAAGTCTCGTCAGGTGCCACTTGCCGACCGCGAAGCATCCGTACCCGGCCGGGCGAAGCATCTCCGCGAGCGTCGCAGCGCGCGGCGAGACCTGCCCCTGGTAGCCGGGAAAGCCGGTGCACCAGTCGGTGATCATGCCCATGCCGACCGCGTGGTGCTCGCGACCCGTCAGCAGCGACGCGCGCGTCGGCGAGCACATCGCGGTCGTGTGGAAGTTGCTGTAGCGGCGGCCGCCTGCCGCCAGCGCGTCGATGCGCGGGGTCGCGATTGTCGAGCCGTAGCAGCCCAGGTGCGCGAAGCCGACGTCGTCGAGCACCACGAGCACGACATTCGGCGCGCCGGCCGGGGGGATCGGCGAAGGGCTCAGCCACGCGCTCGACGCGTGGTAGCTCGCGCCGATCGCGCCGGGAAAGTCGTCGAGGTCCGTCAACGTGCCGCCTCCGTGGTCTGCCGAGCGACCTTGAACCTTGCCCCGGGGCTCGCGCGCGGTGAGTCGGGCGTGCCGGTCGCGCGCCCCGATCAGGGTGCCTCGCGCCAGATCCGGCCGCGCGCGCGGACCGGGTCGAGCAGCGACAAGTCGCCCTGCTCGACGTCGAAGCCCCCGGGGAACGGCGGGCGCGGTTCCATGCCCAGCGATCGCATCACCCGGTCGTCGCGGTAGTAGCAGCGCGCGACGACCGCGACCAGCACGGCTGCCAGTGCGGCGTCGCCGTCGCGCAGTTGCTGCGCGGCGCAGCGCTGCTCGTCCTGGCCGCGATCCGCGAAATCGCCGCCGGCGAGCTCGTCGAGGCGGCGCAGTGCCGCGCGCACCGCGTCGGCGTCGCGGCCGATCGAGCGGACGACGTCGGCGAAGATCGCGTCGTCGTCGGCGCCGGGAACGCGATGCGCGTCGCTCGCCGGAATCATCAGCGCGGCCACCCGGCGCAGCGCGCGGCGCTGCGCGTCCTGCAAGTGTGCGGGGCCCGTCATGGGAACGGTGTCGATCATCGCGGCCTCAATCGAACAGGTTGGACAGGCGCTGCTTGATGCAGTCGGCCACGTACAGCGCGAGCGCCTGGATCGTGGACGTGGGGTTCACGCCGCCGGACGTGACGAAGACGCTGCCGTCGACGACGAACAGGTTCTTCACGTCGTGGCTGCGGCCCCACTCGTTGACGACCGACCGGGCCGGATCCCTGCCCATTCGCGCGGTGCCGAGCAGGTGCCAGCCTGCGTTCGGAAGCGGCGCCTCGCTGACGATGTCGCGCGCGCCCGCGGCCCGCAGGATCTCGACGCCGCGCGCAACGGCGTGCTCGAGCATGCGCCGGCTGTTTTCACCCAGCCGGTAAGTGATCTTCGGCGCCGGGATTCCGTGCGCGTCCTTCAGGCTCGGGTCGAGCGTGACCGTGTTGTGCTCTTCGGGCAGGTCCTCGCAGATCGCGACCATGCCGGCGCTGCGGTCGAACAGCTGCCGATAGGCGTCGTGATGGCCGTCGCCCCACGGAATCCGCCCGGTCGCCATGCCGGTCATCGCGGTCACCACGGGCCCCTGGCCGCGGACGAACTGGTACGTGTAGCCGCGCACGAAGCCGCGCGAGCCGTCGGTCTCGTAGAACTGCTGGCTCCAGGTTCCGATGTGCGGGCCGCGATGGCCGTCCAGCGGATCGTCGAACCACCCGCGGATCGACGCGTACGGGTGGAACATCAGGTTCCTGCCGACCAGCCCGCTGGAGTTCGCCAGTCCGTTCGGGAACCGGCCCGAGACCGAGTTCAGCAGGATGCGCGGCGTGCCCACGCCGTTGCACGCGAGGATGACGATCTCGGCCGGCTGGAAGTGCTCGACGCCGTCGGCGTCGAAATAGACCGCGCCCGACGCCATGCCGCGTTCGTCGACGCCGATCTCGCGCACGCGACAGCGCGTGCGCAGCTCGACGCGCTGGCGAATCGCCTGCGGCCAGTAGGTGAGATCGGTGCTCGCCTTGGCGCCCTGCGCGCAGCCGGCAATGCAGTGCCCCAGGTTGATGCACCTGGCACGTCCTTCGTAGTCGCGCGTCGCCATCGCGCTGTCCGCGGCCCACCAATGCCAGCCGAGCCGGTTCATCGCCCGCCCCAGCGTCGTTCCCGTCCGGCCGAGGGGCAGCGGCGGGAGCACGGCGTCCTTGGGTGGATACGCCGGATCGCCTGCCAGCGACGCGATTCCCATCATCCGGTCGTTCAGCGCGAACCACGGCTCGAGCGTCGGGTAGTCGACCGGCCAGTCGTCGGCGATGCCGTCGAGCGTGCGCACGCGGAAGTCCGACGGGTGCAGGCGCGGGAAATGGCCCGCGTACAGGATCGTCCCCCCGCCGACGCCGTTGAAATTGACGACCTTGATCGGCGAGTCGTCGTCGTTGATCGGGTAGTCGGCGGCGTTGCGCCGGCGGTTCGGGCTGGTGCTGAAGTCGTCGAACTGCCGCGCTTCCCAGTCGCGACCGTTGCTCGGGAACTCGGTGGACTTGACCCAGTCCCCCTGCTCCAGGCACACGATGCGCATGCGGGTGTCGGCCAGGCTCCAGGCCACGGCGGCGCCGGAGGCTCCGGCGCCGATGATCAGCACGTCGACGGGAGTGTTCATCGCTCTTTCGCGGCGGGTCAGACCGGCGGGCGCGCACGCCCGAGCAGGCCGTGGGCGGCGATCGGCGGATGGCGCCGCAGCGCCTCCTCGTTCGGCTCGGTGCCCCAGCCGGGGCGATCCGGCATCACCAGGTGGCCGTCGACGTACTCGGGAACGTGCGTGAACAGCTCGTGGTCCCACGCGATGCGGTCGATGTCGACCTCCATGATGCGCAGGTTCGGCACCGCCGCGCAGAAGTGCGCGTTCATCATCGTGCACAGGTGCCCGTAGAAGTTGTGGCACGCGACGTTGACTTCGTGCGCCTCGGCCGCCGCGGCGATCTTCATCGATTGCCACACGCCGTTCCACGGCGTGTCGACGATGGCGACGTCGACGGCCTGCTCGCGCAGGAACGGCAGGAACTGCTGCACGCCGATCAGGGTCTCGCACGAGGCGATCGGGTGCGTACTGCGCCTGCGCAGGAACGCGAGGGCCTGCGGGTTGAGCGTGTCGATCTCCACCCAGAACATGTCCTGGTCCGCGATCGCGCGCAGCAGCTTCAGGTAGCCCTCGGTCTTGGCGTTGAAGTTCAGGTCGAGCAGGATGTCCATCTCCGGGCCGGCGGCCTCGCGGACGATCCGCAGGTGCTCTCGCAGGCCGCGCACGATCTCGCGCTCGACGTTCAGCTCGGGGAAGAACGGCGTGCCGAAGCCTGCGCCCCAGCCGAGAACCTTCCCGTCGCGGTCGTAGCGGAAGATGTTGGTCTTCAGGCCCGTGAAGCCACGCTCGCGCACCTCGCGCGCGAGCGCACGCACGCCGTCGGCATCGGTGATCTCGGGCTGGTAGTGCGGCCGGCGCGCAGCGCGCCAGGTCACGCAGTGCGACCAGTACACGCGCAGCCGGTCGCGGATCTTCCCGCCGAGCAGCTCGTAGCACGGCACGCCGAGCGTCTTCGCCTTGGCGTCGAGCAGCGCGTTCTCGACCGCGCCGAGCGCCTGGCCGACGACGCCGCCGGAGCCGGGGCGTGTCACGCAGTGCAGGTCCTCGCGGATGCGCTCGTGATTCATGACCGACTGGCCCGCCAGACGCGGGGCCAGTTCGCGGATCACGGCGCCGACACCCGGTGAGCCGAAGCCTTCGTCGAACTCGCTCCAGCCGACGGTGCCGTCCTCGGTCGTGACCTTCACGAAGTAGTAGTTGCGCCAGGATGCGCTGCACGACAGCGTCGTCAGCTCGCGGATTCTCGGGTTCGTCGCCATGCTGGAGTCTTCTCCGGGGTCGGATTCATGGGGTCGCGCGCCGGCGCTCACGCCGCCGCGTTGTACGTGGCGCTGCCCGGGAGGTCCGGCAGCCCGGCGGCGCGCTCGAACAGGTACTCGGGAAAAGTGCCGCCGGCGTCCGTCTTGCCGGTGGCGAACATCCTCCGCGCGAGCTCGGGGTGGTCCATCGCGACACTGGGCTGGTCGAGCGCGCGCGTTACCGGGTAGAGCAGCGCTCCGGTGCCGTCGACCTTCGCGTTGAACCACCAGCGATCGTCGATCACAGTGAAGCTCGCGCCCCATCCGACGGTGACATGCTCGCGGATCGGGCCCTCGCCGCGGAACGCGGTCCCGAAGAACGAGCGCCCGTCCATCGGCTGCGTCGGGGCGATGCCCGCCGCTTCGAGCACCGTGGGCGCGAGGTCGTGGGCCTGGACCAGCGCGTCGCACACGGTTCCCGCGCCGGCGCGATCCGGGTGGCGGATCAGCAGCGGAACCTGGAAGGTCTCGGGGTCGGACGGGTAGTGCCGCTTGCCGATGAACGCGCGCCGGTCCCACAGCGAGTGGCCGTGGTCGGAGGTGACGACGACGAGCGAGTCGTCGAGCCGCCCGCTCACGCGCAGCGTCTCCATCAGGTGACCGAACCAGCGGTCGCACATCTCGACCAGGCCGGCGTAATTGGCGCGCGTGCGCCGCAGCAGGTCCTCGGGGATGTCCGGCATCTCGGCGTACGGCGAGATGACCTGCTCGCGACCGTCGTGCGGGTCATGGCGACGGCGATAGTGCTCCGGGACGAACCAGGGCTCGTGCGGGTCGAAGCACTCGACGGTGAGGAACAGCCGCTGCGCGTCGGTGTTCTGTTCGACCCAGCGGGCGGCCTCCTGCATCACCTGGGCGTTGAACCACTGCTCCTCGCGGACGCGGTCGCGCATGTTGAGCAGCGCCTTGCTGTCGAAGTAGAACGAGTCGCGCCCGGCGAGCTTCATCACGCGGTCGTGGATCTCGCTGAATTCGGGCGGGATCCAGCGCTCGATCTCCTC
>Ga0268298_10003982_pt1 | contig 14678 bp, 11 predicted proteins | sample WWTPWeurt_MetaG_FD_194462 | JGI IMG/M metagenome (GOLD analysis project Ga0268298, IMG submission 194462) | Activated sludge microbial communities from WWTP in Nijmegen, Gelderland, Netherland - WWTP Weurt | ecosystem: Engineered > WWTP > Aerobic digester > Activated sludge | place... | reverse complement strand
TGAACCGCGCCCCTCCTGGTGCGTCCGCCCGCCGACCGCCAGGAGCGGGAGGCGCTGGCTCTGCGGGAAGTGACCCGTCTGGGCCAGCCCGGTGACTGGCTGGTGATGCGTGGGTACCACGCCACGGACAACCTGGTGAGCGCCGTCACCGCTGAGCCCTTCAGCCATGTGGCCGTGCTCGATGCCGAGCGGGGCCTGGTCATCGAGGCCGAGGGCAGGGGCCTGCACACGGCGCCCCTGGCGGACTTCCTGCACCGCGCCCACCGCGTGATCCTCATGCGCCCCCTGTGGGCCACCACGCCCGAGCGCCAGCAGGCCGCCGTGGATAAGGCCCGGTCCCTGGTGGGCCGACCCTACGACTTCACCGGACTGGTGGGGCTGAACGTGGCTGACCGCTACTACTGCAGCGAGCTCGCCGTGGCCGCCTACGCGCCCCACGCCTCGCGGAAAGACCGGCTGCCCCTGGTCATCCCGCCAGGAGACATGCACCACTGGGCCACCATCCTCTGGGACAGCGGACCGGTACCGACCTCGCACTGACCTGGACGCGCTTCAGCGTCCCTTGGCCATCTCGCCCAGCAGGCCCGCGGCGGCGGCCTTCGGATCCTCGGCCTTGAAGAAGGCGTTGCCCGCCACCAGGCAATCCGCCCCGGCACGGATGAGGTCGCCGGCGTTCTTCAGGCCCACGCCGCCATCCACCTCGATGAAGAAGGGGATGCCGCGCTCGGTGCGCAGGGCGTCGAGCCGCTTCACCTTGTCGAGCACCCGGGGGATGAAGCTCTGGCCGCCGAAGCCGGGGTTCACGCTCATGAGCAGCACGAAGTCGAAGTCGCCGACGAGGTCCACGAGCGTGTCCACGGGGGTGCCGGGGTTCAGCACCACGCCCGCCTTGCCGCCGGCCTGGCGGATGGCGGCCAGCGTGCGGTGCAGGTGCGGATCGGCCTCCTGGTGGATGCTCACCCAGTCGGCCCCGGCCTTCACGAAGTCGGCGGCGTAGCGCAGGGGCTCCACGATCATCAAGTGGCAGTCCAGGGGCAGGGCGGTGGCCTTGCGCAGGCTCTCCACCACGGGCAGGCCGATGGTGATGTTGGGCACGAAGCGGCCGTCCATCACATCCACATGCACCACCTGGGCCCCGGCGGCCTCGATCATGCGCAGTTCCTCGCCCAGCCGGGTGAAGTCGGCGGAGAGCAGCGAAGGCGCGAGCAGGGGGGAGACGGGACGGAGGCTCATGGCTCTAGTGTGCCAGGGGCACTTCCACCCCGTTCACCCACAGCCGCCCTGGCCGGACTTTGCGCAGGGCCTCGGGCGTGATCTCGCCGAGGGGCGCCTGCACCCAGAGCAGGTCTGCGACGGCGCCCTTCTGGAGGGTGCCCAGCTCCTTGGCCCGGCCCAGGGCCGTGGCATTGCCGCCGGTGTAGGCCCGGACGGCCTCCAGGCGGGAGAGGCGCTGGCCGGGCAGGAAGCCGCCGGGTGGATCACCCTGGGGACCTTGCCGCGTCTCGGCGGCGGCGAGAGCGATGAACGGATTGGCCTCCTCCACCGGGGCGTCGCTGCCGAAGGCCAGCAGGGCGCCGCCTGCGGCGAAGCTGCGCCAGGGGAAGGCTTCGTCCACTCGCTCGGGGCCCAGGCGGGCGGGGGTCCAACTGTGATCCGACGTGCAGTGCACGGGCTGGACGCTGGCGACGATGCCGAGCCTTCCGAAGCGGGCCGCGTCCTCGGCGGTGACGATCTGGGCGTGCTCGATGCGCGGGGGCAGGGTGCCCTTGCCCTTCTTCATGGCCGTGGCCAGCAGGTCCAGGGCGGCGCGGTTGGCGGCATCCCCGATGGCGTGGATGGCGGGCTGATAGCCGGCCCGCAGCGTGATGGCAGCATCCGCGGCGACCTTGGCGGGATCGGTGACCCAGAGGCCCTTCGTGGTGGGCTCGTCGGCGTAGGGCGCCAGCAGCCTGGCACCGCGGCTGCCCAGGGCGCCGTCCAGATAGAACTTCACGCCCTGCACCTGGAAGAAGCCCAGCGGCTTGCGTTTGCCGGGGCGCAGTTCCTTCAGCATCAGGTCGTGGTCATGGGCCAGGTAGGCGAAGACGCGGATGGGCAGGGAGCCGGCCTGAGCCAGCCGGCGGTAGGCGGCCAGCTCGCGGCCCTCCACGCCCATGTCCGCCACGGCGGTGAAGCCGTCGGCCCGCAGGGCCAGGAGGCCGGCCCGGAGCCGGGCTTCCACCTCGGCCTCTGTGGGGGGCGGGATGTGCTTGGTCACCAGCTCCGTGGCCGCATCCAGGAGGATGCCGTTGGGCCGTCCGTAGGCATCCTTGAGGATGCGTCCGCCCTCGGGATCCGGCGTGTCGGGCCCGATGCCCGCGATGGCGAGGGCGGCGGTGTTCACCCACACGGCATGCCCGTCCACCCGCTGGAGGCAGGCCGGACGGGTGCCGGTGAGCGCATCCAGGTCCTGGGCCCGGGGAAAGGCCTTGGCGGGCCAGCGGTTCTGATCCCAGCCGCGGCCCTGCAGCCAGCCTTCGGGATGGGCATCGGCCCACTGGCGGATCCGGCCGAGCGTTTCCGGCAGGCTGTCCAGGCCCGCGAGATCGACTTTCCCGGCCAGGGCCCCCAGTCCGCCCACGTGGGCATGGCCTTCGATCAGGCCCGGCAGGAGGGTGCCTCCGGGGAGATCCACGCGCAGGGCCTTCGGGTGCGATTTGAGGAGGGCCTCAACGGAACCCACAGCCAGGATCTTCCCTTTCAGAATGGCCACGGCCTGGCCCTTCTGCGGGCCCTGGGCGGTCCAGACGTCGGCGCCGGTGAGGAGCTGGACATGGGCGGGGGGCGGGGGCGGCAGGGGCATGGGATCTCTCGGAGGGGAAGGGCCAGTGTAGCGTCCGGGCGCCTTCGAGGGATAAGGTGGATCCATTCGGAGGTTTCATGTACCAGAAGGATTTCCTCGAGCAGGTGCGCACACAGCTGACGGTGCAGGAAGATCCGGCCAAGCTGCGCGAGCGGACCTTCGAGACCAGCTCGGGCATTCCCCTCAAGAACAGCTACACCCCGGCGGACCTGGCCGAGTTTGATCCATTGAAGGACCTGGGGGCGCCCGGGAAGTTCCCCTTCACGCGGCATGTGCAGCCCTCGGGCTACCGGGGCCGCCTCTGGACCATGCGCCAGTACGCGGGTTTCGCCACGGCCGAGGAGAGCAACGCCCGCTACCGTTACCTGCTGGAGCAGGGCACCACGGGCCTCTCCGTGGCCTTCGACCTGCCCACGCAGATCGGCATGGATCCTGACCATGCCATGGCCCTGGGCGAAGTGGGCAAGGTGGGCGTGAGCATCAGCTCCATCCATGACATGCGCCGCCTTTTCCAGGACATCCCTCTGGAAAAGGTGAGCACCAGCATGACCATCAACGCGCCGGCGGCGGTGCTGCTGGCGCTGTATCTGGCCGTGGCCGAGGAACAGGGCGTGCGCCTCGACCAGGTGAGCGGCACCATCCAGAACGACATCCTCAAGGAATACATGGCCCGGGGCACCTACATCTTCCCGCCGCGCCAGAGCTTGCGCCTCATCACGGACATCTTCGCGTTCTGCGCGGACCAGGTGCCCAACTGGAACACCATCTCCATTTCCGGCTATCACATCCGCGAGGCCGGCTGCACGGCGGCCCAGGAGATCGCCTTCACCCTGGGCGACGGCATCGCCTATGTGCAGGCGGCCTTGGACGCGGGCCTGAAGCTGGAGGCCTTCGCGCCCCGACTCAGCTTCTTCTTCAACGCCCACAACCAGTTCTTCGAGGAGGTGGCCAAGTTCCGCGCCGCCCGGCGTCTCTGGGCCCGGATCATGAAGGAGCGTTTCAAGACGACCGATGCAAAAAGCCAGATGTTGCGTTTCCACACGCAGACCGCGGGCAGCACGCTCACGGCCCAGCAGCCGGACAACAACATCGTGCGCACCACGGTGCAGGCCATGGCGGCCGTCTGCGGCGGCACTCAGAGCCTGCACACCAACAGCCGGGACGAGGCCCTGGCCCTGCCCACCGAGGTGAGCGCCCGCATCGCCTTGAGAACGCAGCAGATCCTGGCCTTCGAATCCCGAGTGGCGGACGTGGTGGATCCCTTCGCTGGGAGCTATTTCGTCGAGTCCCTCACGGATGAGCTGGAGGCCCGCGCCATGGCTCTGCTGGCCAAGGTGGACGAGCTGGGCGGCATGGTCAGCGCCATCGAGAAGGGCTTTCCCCAGCGGGAGATCCAGAACGCGGCCTACGCCTACCAGAAGGCCGTGGAAAAGGGCGAGCAGGTGGTGGTGGGCGTGAACAGGTTCACCGTCACGGGTGAGCCGAAACCCGACCTGCTGCGGGTGGACGAAGCCCTCGGCGCCCAGCGCCGCACCCAGATCGCGGCCGTGCGGGCGGGCCGAGACCAGGCCGCGGTGGACACTCGTCTGGCTGCCTTGCGTGACGCCGCAGCCGGTACCGAGAACCTGATGCCCCACATCCTGGCGGCGGTCAAGACCGAGGCCACCGTGGGGGAGATCTGCGACACGCTGCGCGGTGTTTTCGGCGAGTACCAGGAACAGTTGGTGTTCTGAACCGGAAGAGATTCCCCTCAAATGCAGGGCGCCGGTGAAAGTGGGTACCCTAATTGCACTACCCCATCGAACCGATCCCGGTCACCGGGACCCCGCCCCAGGAGGCATCATGCGCACGTTCATCCTCATCACTGCCGCGGCACTGATTCTCGCGGTTCCTGCCCAGGCCAAGATGCCCTGGGTGAAGAAGGCCCAGGAACTCGGCCATGCCGAGATCAAGGACTGCAAGGCCTGTCATGTTGGCATGGCCAAGAAGGGCGGCGAACTGTCCGAGCGTGGGAAGTTCCTCGAGGACATGAAGGCCAAGAAGAAGGCCGCCGAAGTGGACCTGGCCTGGCTGAAGGACTACAAGGGCAAGTGATTCAGGCCCAAGCCCATTGAAGCGACGGGGTGCGCAAGCCTCCGTCGCTTCGCTACATCCCATGGGTTTTGGCGGCTCCCTCGTGGGGCTGTCATGCTGATGCGCAGCGAACCCCACCCATCCACAACTTCGGAGGCAACATGCGACGCGCCCTGTCGGTCACCCTGATCCTGGTTCTCGGAGGCCTGTCGGCTCAGGCCAAGCTGCCCTTCGTCAAGAAAGCCAAGGATCTCGGGTTCGCCGAGATCACCGGCTGCCAGTCCTGCCATGTGGACAAGATGCCCAAGAAGGGCGCTTCCGAAGCCAATGAGCGCGGCAAGTTCCTGCTCAAAGTGAAGGCTGAGAAAAAGGCCGCCGAGGTGGATCTGGCCTGGCTGAAGGACTACAAGGGCAAGTGAGCTGACGGCAGCTTCGATTTCAGGCGCCAGGGGGCTCACGCACCTGGCGCCTGTTCTTGTTTTTCGCAAAAGAGGCCTGGGTGCCGTCAAGGGTCGTGACCTAAATCACCAGCAGGTCCTATTTCGGTGGATTCTCAGGCTAAAGTTTTGAGGACTACTGAGGTGGCTATGCGTCTTCTGCTCGCTGGGTTGATGTCCGTGGTGATGTTCGCGGCCGCGCCGACGCCCAAGGACTGCACCTCCTGCCATGAGGTGGATCTTGTCGCCTTCGAGGCTTCCAAGCATGGCGGCATGGGATGCGTCGGGTGCCACAGCAGCATCACCAGCCTGCCGCACGCCGACAAGCCGAAACCGGTGAACTGCGCCAGCTGCCACGAGGACCAGGTCAAGGCCTACTCGAAGAGCGTCCATGGCCTTGCCAAGCTGAGCGGCATGGCCGATTCGGCCACCTGCCAGTCCTGCCATGGCTCGCCCCACAAGATCCAGTCCGGCAGCCAGCCGACCTCCCCGGTGAACAGCAAGAACCTGGCTGACACCTGCGGAGCCTGCCACTCCAACCCCGAGTTCCTCGCCAAGCACAAGATCCCCTTCGCCAAGCCGGTGGAGGCCTATCGCCTGAGTGTGCATGGCCGTGAGGTGGCCAAGGGCAACACCTCGGCGCCTTCCTGTTCCGCCTGCCATGGCAGCCACGACATCCTGGCCTCGAAGGACCCCAAGGCGCGGGTGAATCGCGCCAACGTGGCTGAAACCTGTGGTGTCTGCCATAACGACGTCCAGGCGGTGTACGCGGACAGCGTGCATGGCCTGGCCGTGAAGCGAGGGTCCCACGACTCTCCCACCTGCACAGGCTGCCACGGCGAGCACAGCATCCTGGCGCCCAAGGAGGCCGGGTCCCTGGTGAACCCCGCCCGCGTCTCCACGGTGACCTGCGGCCGCTGCCACGGCGATGAGCGCATGAATTCCCGCTACGACTTCGGGGACAAGGTGCCGGCCTTCCAGGACAGCTTCCATGGCCTCGCCATCCGCGGCGGCCAGAAGACGGCCGCCAACTGCGCCTCCTGCCACGGTGTGCACAACATCCTGCCTTCCGCCGACAGCCGCTCCACCATCAACCCCGCGAACCTGCAGAAGACCTGCGGGCAGTGCCACCCGGGCCTCGGCGAGAAGATCAGCCAGGGCAAAGTCCACGTCCGCACGGCCGGCGGGGCCGAGCACATCTCGGTGCGTTGGATCCGCCTGGCCTACTACGCACTCATCCCCATGACCATCGGCTTCATGCTCTTCCACAACGGCATCGACTGGCTAGCCAAGCTGCGCCGGCACAAGCCGCATCATGGAACGGGCGAACAGCTGCCCCGCATGAACAAGTGGTTCCGCATCACCCACGGATTGGTCATGGTCAGCTTCATCGTCCTGGTCATCACCGGGTTCGCGCTCAAGTTCCCCGAGGCTGGCTGGGTCAAGGCCATGGGCCTGCACGGTGCTGGAGCGGCCCGGGCCATTCTCCACCGCATCGCGGCAGTGGTCATCTCGGCGGCCACCGTCCTCCACTTCATTCATCTGGCGCTGGTCAAGAAGGATCGGGTGATCCTGAAAGAGCTGCTGCCGGGCTGGCAGGACGCCAAGGACATCGTGAACACCCTCCGCTACAACCTGGGCTTCACCGACAAGCGACCCACCTTCGGCATGTTCGGCTATGCCGAGAAGATGGAGTACTGGGCCTTCATGTGGGGCACGGTGGTGATGGCCGTATCCGGCATCCTGCTCTGGGCCCAGAACTGGAGCCTGCGCCGCTTCCCCACCTGGGTGCTGGACGCTGCCACCGCGGCCCACTGGTACGAGGCCATTCTGGCCACGCTGTCCATCCTGGTCTGGCACTGGTACCTGGTGATCTTCGATCCCGATGTCTATCCCATGGACCTGGCCTGGCTGACGGGCAAGGCCTCCGCCGACCATTTGCGCGAAACCCGGCCGGAATACTACCGGCAACTTATGGAAAAGGGGAACCAGGACACGGGTTCCGACGCGGGAAACCAGTCGGGACACTGATCCAGGGAATTGTGATCTCTGTCTGACGAACTCAAATAACCTTTGAGTGGATAATAGGGTGGGCCTTCCTTTCCGGGCCCGCCCCTGTTCCACTGCCTCCACTCACGAGGTTCGATCATGCCGCTGGATCCTCTCCCGCTCGCCCGCCCCGTTGCCGCCCTCTTCTTGCGAAGGCTCCGGTGGGCCCTGCCCATGGCTCTGCTGGCCTGCGGGTTCCTGCTCACCGCCCCGCTCCAGGCCGCCGGCCCCAAGGCCGCCAAGGAGAGCTGCCTGGACTGCCATGGAGACAAGGACGCGACCAAGGACGGGCCGGGCGGCACCACAGTCTCCCTCTTCGTGGATGCAGTCCCATTTGGCAAGGCCGTGCATGGTTCGCTGTCCTGCAAGGACTGCCACGCCCAGATCCACAAGGACCACCCCGGTGATGGCAACCCTCCGCCCAAAGTGGCCTGCGGGAGTTGCCACTCCGACCAGGAAAAGGATTACCAGGGCAGCATCCACGGCATGAGCAAGGCCATGGGGGCCTCGGCCGCCCCCGGCTGCGCCGACTGCCACGGGAATCACTACATCGTCCCGGTGAAGCAGCACGATTCACCGGTCTACAAGATGAACCTGCCCAAGACCTGCGCCAAGTGCCATGCCAACAAGGGCATCACGGACGAGTACAAGATGAAGTTCCCCAAGGTGGGGGACCAGTACCAGGAGAGCATCCACGGCATGGCCCTGCTCCAGAAGGGCCTCATCGTGGCCCCCAGCTGCAACGACTGCCACGGCGTGCATGACATCAAGCGCAGCGTGGACCGCAGCTCGCCCATCAACCATGCCAACGTGGCCAAGACCTGCGGCAAGTGCCACGTCACGGTCGAGGAGATCTACAACAAGAGCATCCACGGCCAGCTGCTGGCCAAGGGTGATCCCCGCGGCCCCGTCTGCATCCAGTGCCACTCCGCCCACCAGATCGAGACGCCCGCCAACGCCCACTTCAAGGCTGGCAGCGACCTGGTCTGCGGCAAGTGCCACGCGGACCGCCTCGAGCACTACCGGGATACCTACCACGGAAAGGCCATGGCCCTGGGCAAGGCCAATACCGCCAGCGCCGTCGCCGCGTGCTACGACTGCCACGGGCACCATGACGTGCGCCGGGCCGCCGATCCCGATTCCCGGTTGTCCCCCGCCAACATCGTCAACACCTGCAAGCAGTGCCATCCGAAGGCGACGACCAGCTTCACCAAGTACGCGCCCCATGCCAATCCCCTGGATCGCAAGAACTATCCGATCCTCAACTACGTGTTCATCGTCATGACCACCTTGCTGGTCTGCACCTTCGCCCTGTTCGGCGGGCATACGCTGCTCTGGCTGTTCCGCTCCATCTGGCTCTACCGCCACGACTCCAAGCAGTTCCGGGAGGCCAAGGCCAAGATCCACGCGGATGACGAGCAGTTCACCCGCTTCCAGCCTTTCGAGCGGTTCCTGCACATCCTCGTCGTCACGAGCTTCCTGCTGCTGACCATCACGGGCATGCCGCTGAAGTTCTACTACACCGACTGGGCCAAGGCGATCTTCAACTTCTTCGGCGGGGCCGAGGTGGCCCGGACGCTCCATCATTTCGGCGCGGTGGTCACCTTCGTCTACTTCGTGCTCCACGTGAGCACCATGGTTAGCCACCTCTGGAAGCGCCGCGGCTACCTGAAGGACCCCGAGACCGGCGCCTTCCAGTTCTCACGCCTCCTCAAGGCCATGGCCCATCCCGACTCCATGATTCCCACCAAGCAGGACCTGCAGGATTTCGTGGCCCACAACAAGTGGTTCTTCGGGAAGGGGCCCCGCCCCGAGTTCGACCGCTGGACCTACTTCGAGAAGTTCGACTACCTGGCCGTGTTCTGGGGCGTCTTTGCCATCGGCGTCTCCGGCCTGATCATGTGGTTCCCAGAGTTCTTCAGCAGGTTCATGCCGGGCTGGATGATCAACGTCTCACTCATCGTCCACTCTGACGAAGCCCTCCTGGCCTCCGGGTTCATCTTCACCGTCCACTTCTTCAACACGCATTTCCGCCTGGAGAAGTTCCCCATGGACACGGTCATCTTCTCCGGCCGCATCTCCAAGTCTGAGATGCTCCATGAACGCAAGCGCTGGTATGACCGCCTGGTGGCCGAGGGCCGCCTGGACGACTACCGCGTGAAGGACGAGTGGGAAGCCTGGAAGGGCATCGCCCGCAGTGCCGGCTACATCTTCTTTGGCATCGGCCTTATGCTGCTCGTCCTCATAATCTATGCCATGACTTCCCGCCTCTCCCACTGAGGGCATTAGACTTCGAAACAGGGGCCCGGCTCATCCCGGGCCCTTTTCTTGCCAAGCCCATCCCCAGAAGCCAAGCGCCTGTGATACGGGTCACTGAGCCGCATCCGTCCCTTCCGAGCACATCTGTGGCACAATCATGACGGTCCACACTCTGGCTCGATCTGGATGTCGAGTCCACCTCAGGAGTCACCATGCGCCGCATCACCCTGCTCACCGCCCTGCTCGCCCTGGCTGTCGCCCCCGTGGCCCAGGCCAAGATGACCACCGTCAAGGGAGCCAAGTGCACCGCCTGCCACGAGGGCGCACCCAAGGACAAGAAGTTCAACCCCGCCACCGTCAAGATGATGGCGAAGTACAAGGAAGCCCAGTGCAAGGAATGCCACGGCTTCGCCGATGGCAAGCTGACCACCACCAAGAAGTCCCTCTAGTTCTCAGCTGAACTGAAGTCGAAGAGCGCCGGCACGCGATGAGTTCGCATGTCGGCGCTCTTCTTGGTCTTTGACGATGGGCCTGCTCGCAGGCGGCCTATAGCCCGAGCAGGGTGCGCGCTTCTGACTCCATTCGGTCGAGCAGGGCTGTGTCAGTGCGGCTCTGGAGGTAGACCTTCAGCTTGGGCTCCGTGCCACTGGGCCGGAAGGCGGCGAAGGCGCCGCTCTCCAGGCGGAACTTCAGGGCGTTGCTCCGCGGGATGGGCAGGGCAACTTCACGGTTGTCGGGCCGGTCCAGGATCGTCTCACTGCGGCCCTCACCGTGCCAAAGGCCGGTCTGGAAGTCCTCCCAGCTGATGACCTTCTCGCCACCAAAGGCGGCCAGGCCGGCGGTCCGGATGCGGCCCATGGCCTCGGCGAAGCGCTTGGCGCCGCCAGGACGCGGATCTTCGAGGTTCACCAGGCGGTTGTGGAAGGTGCCCACCCGCGCCATGAGGGACTCCACGGCCTCGAACAGGGTCTGGCCCTTGGCCTTGAAGTGGCCGGCCATCTCCGCGACCACCAGGGCGGCCGTGACGCCGTCCTTGTCGCGCAGGCTGGGGGGCAGCAGCATGCCGTAGCTCTCTTCGGCGCCGAAGGCGTAGGCCTCGCCCAGTTCGTCGAGGCGATCCATGCACACGGCGATGTTCTTGAAGCCGGTGAGGGTCCACACCACGGGCAGACCATGGTGGCGGGCCACCTCGGCCATGAAGTCCGAGGTGACCACGGTGCTAACCACCGCGCCCTCTCGGCCTTTCCCGGAGCAGAGGTAGTCCAGGGTGAGGGCGGCCAGGTCGTTGCCGCTCATGAGCTCCCAGGCCCCGTTGTGCTTGGCCACCACGCCGATGCGGTCCGCGTCGGGATCGTTGGCGAGGATCACCTCGGCCCCCATGGCCTCGGCCTCGGCTAGGGGAGCCGAGTAGGCCGCGAGCTCCTCGGGGTTGGGCCGGGGAGCGGTGGGGAAGGTGCCATCCTGGATGCCCTGACTGGGGCTGATGGACAGCGGAATGCCAGCGGCTTCGAAGAACGCGGGCACAAAAGCGATGCCCGTGCCGTGGAAGGGCGTGTAGAGGATCCGGGCGGGGGTGAAAGGCTTGGGATCCTGGAGCAGGTCCAGGCCCAGGGCCAGATAGGCGTTTTCCACTTCCTGGGGGATGGGGCCGATCATCCCCTCCGGGGCGACCGGCGGCACGGGCACGACCGGCAGAGTGGCCATGTGGGCCTCAATCTCCGCATCCCAGGGATCCACCACCTGCCCGCCGAGGTCGTTGTAGGCCTTGAAGCCGTTGTATTCCTTCGGATTGTGGCTGGCAGTGATGATCACCCCGCAGGCGGAGCCCAGGGCCTTCATGGCAAAGCAGAGGAAGGGCGTGGGGAGGGGGCGCGAGCCGAGGAACACCTGGTAGCCGGCGGCGGCCAGGACGGCGGCGCTCTCGGCGGCGAACACCTCGGAGTTGATGCGGGTGTCGTAGCCCACCACGGCCACCTGCTTGCCGGGCGCATGGCGCTGGGCCACGGTCGCCAGGGCCATGGTCGTCCGGCGGACGTTGGGCTGGTTCATGCGCCGCAGCCCGGCGGCCATGAAGCCCCGAAGGCCGCCCGTGCCGAAGGCGAGGGGTTCGAAGAAGCGGTCCTCGAGTTCGGCGATGGCCTTGGCATCGCCACCCTCGGCGGCCTTCACCAGCGGTTCCAGATCCGCTCGCAGGCCGGGTTCGAGGTGGGGGAAGGCCAGGTACTGCTTCGCGGCGCTCAGGGACATGGGGACCTCGCAGGAACGATGCTAGTGGGTGGAAGAGAGGTGAAGGATCACGCGCCGCCCAGGGCGATGTCCTCCAAAAGAATGCTCAGACCGGCGCTGCTGCCGTACCAGCGGAGGTCGCTGCCGAGGGCCACGATGCGGGTGAGGAAGTCCCGGAGGTTGCCGGCGAAGGTGAGCTTGTCCACCGGCTCGGCCAGGAGGCCGTCGCGGATGCGGAGGCCGCTGGCGCCCACGCTGAGGTCCCCGCTGACGGGATCCACGGTGTGCAGGCCCATGATCTCCGTGATGAGCACGCCGTTCCCGGCCAGGCGGTAGAGCGCATCGGTCCCCGTGGCTCCGGGCAGGGGGAACAGGTTGAAGGTGGTGGCGCCGGGCTGGCTGCCGAAGCCCCGCCCCGCACTGGCCGTGGGTGCCACGCCCATTTCGGCGGCGGTCTTCAGGGTGTGCAGGTACGTGCGGAGCACACCCCCTTCCAGCAGCACGTTGCGCCGCGTGGGCAGGCCCTCGGCATCCCAAGGTTCGGTGCCCAGGGCGGGGCGGCCCGGCGCCTCGGCGAGGCGGCCATCATCCACCAGGGTGAGCAGCGGCGAGGCTATGCCCTCGCCCAGTTTCCCGGCGAAGAGGCTGCGCTGCTTGAGTACGGACTCCGCATCGAGCATGCCCGCAACGATGCCGAGCAGTTCCACGGCGACCTCAGGATGCAGCACCACGGAGTATTTCCCGGCGGGCAGCCGCTGGGGGTTCAGCTTCCGCTCCCCCTTGAGGGCGGCCTCCTGGCCGATGGCGGCGAGATTCAGGCCCGGCCGACGAGCGACATCCCAGTGATAGGCTGCTTGGCGCTCCTCGCCTTCGGCCACGGCGAGCTCGATGGAGGCCGAGCAGCTGGACCAGACATCAGGGGTACGAACGCCCTTTTGGGTCAGCAGCAGACTGGCGCCGGAGCCGTCGCTCCAGGTGGATTCCCGCACCGCGGCGACCTTGCTGGAGGCCTTCCGTGCCTCGGCCTCGAGTTCCATGGCCCAGCCGATGCGCTGTTCGGGTGTGATGGCCTCGATGGCCGCATCGAAGCGGCTGGGCAGGTCGTCCTCGCCGGAGGGTTCCGCCTGGCGCAACCAGGGGTCCTCATCGCCAAGGGCGCTGAGTTCCCAGGCCTGGGCGAAGAGGTTCCGGAAATCGGCGGCGGCGAGATCGGTGGTGGTGGCCAGGCCGGTGCGGAAGCCCTTGTGGCCCGCGCGGATCACGCGCACGCCGAGGCCGCCGCGCTTGCTGACAGTCAGATCCTCCAGCTGGCCGTTCTGCACCTTGGCCTTGCGGGAGCGGGACACGGACATGAAGGCCTCGGCCCCCTCCGCGCCCAGGCTCAGAGCATGCTGGATGCCGTCCTGGAGGCGGGCCTCGAGCGATTCGGGAATGAAGGTCGGAACATCGCTCATCTAGATCACGCTCGGCAGGGGGTCGGCGGTGCCGCCCACTACGAGGGCGGGGCAGAGGATGGTGGGGAGGGCGTCGCTGACGGGCACGCCCTGGCCGTCCTTGCCGCAAGTGCCGATGTCGAAATGGTGGAGGTCGTTCCCGATGCGGGTGAGGCCCTTGAGCACCTCGGGGCCGCAGCCGCTGAGGGTGGCGTTCTTCACGGGATACATGGCCACGCCGTTTTCCACCCAGTAGCCCTCGGTCACCTGGAAGACGAAGTTGCCGGTGACGGTATCCACCTGGCCGCCGCCCATGTGCTTCACCAGCAGGCCCCGGTCCAGGTCGCGCAGGATGGCCTCGGGCGCCTCGCTGCCGGCGGCCAGGAAGGTGTTCCGCATGCGGGGAATGGGCAGGTGGCGGTAGCTCTCGCGGCGGCCATTGCCAGTGGGCTGCACCTCCATCTTCCGTGAAGTCTTCCGCGACTGCAGGTAGGCCTTCAGGATGCCGTTCTCGATGAGCACCACGCGGCTGACCGGGTTGCCTTCGTCATCAATGGCCTGGCTGCCGCGCTTGTGGGGGAGGGTGCCGTCATCGATGATGGTCACGCCCTCGGCGGCCACCTTCTGGCCCAGCTTGCCCGCGAAGGAACTCACGCCCGCCAGGGCGAGATCGGCCTCCAGGCCATGGCCGCAGGCCTCGTGGATCATGGTGCCGCCGGCGGTGCTGCTGAGCACCACGGGGAAGGTGCCGGCCGGCGCGGGCTGGGCATCGAGGGCCTGCATGGCCAGCCGGACCGATTCCTGGACCATGCGGGTCACGGCTTCATCGGTGAACAGCTCGAAGCCGCGTGTTTCCCCCAGGGGCTGATAGCCCGTCTGGAGCTTGGTGTCGTCGCCGGCGGTGACATTGGCGCGCAGCACCACCTGAGTGCGGTGGTCTTCCGTGATGCGGCCGGACCAGGCGTCGCCCTCGCATTCGGCCGCGGCGATCCACACGCGCTGGGTGCTGTCGCCGTAGCCCACGGAGACCTGTCTGAGGGCGCCGGGACGGAGGGCCGCCGCATGTTCGCGGGCGATGGTTTCGGCTCGTCGCACCAGGGCCACCTTGTCGGCCAGCGGCACCTGCCCGGGATCCTGGACAACGGGGCTGGGGGTGGGGAAGGTTCGCGCGACCAGGGCGGGGATGGCCGCGGCGGGACCGCTGCCGGGCGCGGCCAGGGTTCGGGCGGATTCACAGAGCTCTTCGATGGTCGGGGCGATCAGGTCGGCGAAGCGCGTGGTCTCACCTTCGACCAGTCGCAGGCTGGCGCCGAAGGTCTCGGAGGCCAGAACGTCCTCCATGCGACCGTCATCCATGCC
>Ga0268298_10003981_pt1 | contig 14685 bp, 11 predicted proteins | sample WWTPWeurt_MetaG_FD_194462 | JGI IMG/M metagenome (GOLD analysis project Ga0268298, IMG submission 194462) | Activated sludge microbial communities from WWTP in Nijmegen, Gelderland, Netherland - WWTP Weurt | ecosystem: Engineered > WWTP > Aerobic digester > Activated sludge | place... | reverse complement strand
GAAAAGCGGATGAAGCCACTTTGCCGCGTTCCAGAGATTGTCTTCGGCAGCAAGGCTGTGGATTTCGGGCATTTCGTCATTGACCAGAATGAGATTGATGCATTTCTGACTTTGGAACCGACCGCCCGTCCCTACATACGCGAATACATTGGCAGCGAGGAATTTCTAAATGGCAGCAAGCGCTTCTGCCTTTGGCTCAAGGGTATTGCCCCGCAAACTTTGCGCACCATGCCTAAGGTATTGGAACGTGTTGAAGCTGTGAGGCAGGAGCGATCTCGGAGCGCAAAGGTTCCAACGCGCGAGTTGGCCAAGACTCCTGCCCAATTTGGGGAAGACCGCCAGCCCTCCACGGCATACCTGCTAATCCCCAAAGTATCGTCTGAGAATCGTATCTACGTGCCACTCGGCTTTTTCCAACCCGACGTAATCATCAATCCCTCCGTGCTAGTTGTGCCGAATGCGAGCCGCTATGAATTCGGTACATTGCAGTCGGTAATGCACATGGCCTGGATGCGCGCAGTCTGTGGCCGACTTGAAAGTCGCTATCAGTACTCGGCAACCATCGTCTACAACAACTTCCCCTGGCCCACGCCCACCGACAAGCAGCGCGCCGCCATCGAGGCTGCCGCTCAAGGCGTACTCGACGCCCGCGCCGCGCACCCCGGCGCCAGCCTCGCCGACCTCTACAACCCGCTGACCATGCCGCCCGACTTGGTCAAGGCGCACCAGAAGCTGGACGCCGCCGTGGATGCTGCCTACGGCTACAAGGGTGCCGCCACCGACGCCGCGCGCGTGGCCTTCCTCTTCGGTTTGTATCAACAGCTCACCAGCCTGCTGCCGGCCGAGAACATCAAACCCAAGCGTGCGCGCCGTACCGCCAGCGCCGACTTTTAAGCTTCACCGCTCTCGTGATATAGCCTCGCAATCATGTTGCGCGCTGCGCGAAGCGTTGCGCAATCCGTCGGCGCAATTGCTGCAGGCGCTCGGCCGTGGGTGTCGCAAAGTCTTCGAGCGCATACACGCGCCCGAGAAAGCCGTACTTGCTGTCGCCGTAACGGTGGGAGGGGAGCAGTTCGAGTTCGCTGACATTCGGATAAGGCAATATCGCATCGAGCACGGCATCGATGTGTTCTTCGCTGTCATTGACGCCGGGGACCAGCGGGATGCGGGCGATGAAATTGATGTCGGGGAACTCCGAGTAGGCCGCGCGGTAGTTTTCCAGGATGCGCGCGTTGTCGGCGCCGGTCCAGCGCCGGTGTGCGGCCGTGTCGGTGAGCTTGTAGTCGTGCAGCATGGTGTCGACATGCGGCAGGACCTGGGCCATGAACTTCCAAGGAACGTTGCCCGCCGTCTCGATGGCGGTATTCATGCCGCGCCCGCGCGCCTCCTTGAGCAGGGCTGTGGCGAACTCCGGCTGCATCAGGCACTCGCCGCCCGACAGTGTGATGCCGCCGCCGGATTCGGTGTAAAAGCCGCCGTCCTGCTCGACCTCTGCGATCACCTCGCTGACCCGCATCACCTTGCCGTAGTGGTAGAGCGCCTTCGACGGACAGACCTCGACGCATTTGCCGCAGTTGGAGCACAAGTCCCAGTTCACGCGCACCTTGCCATCGCTGTCCAGGGCGTGCAGCGCCTGCTCGGGGCAGACCGGCAGGCAGCGTCCGCATTCGGCAACGCCGATGCAATTCTTCAGGTTGAAGGCCAGCTCCGGCTTGGGCGCGATGCTTTCGGGGTTGCAGCACCACTTGCAGCGCAGGGTGCAACCCTTGAGAAACACCGTGGTACGGATGCCGGGTCCGTCGTGGGTGGAAAAATGCTGCAGGTTGACCACGAAACCGGAAATGTCCTCGGGGCTGCCCGGGTGGATCATGGCGCCGTTCCCAGGAAGATGTCCAGGTTGCGGGCGCTGTGCAGCGCCGGCGCGGCGGCGTCGACGGTACGGATGCGATTGACCGCATCGGCCAGGGACACAGCCTCGAAGCCGCCGGCGCAGGCTGCGACAAGGTGCTGCGCATGGCCTTCGGCCAGCAGGCGAACCGCTTCCGCGCCATAAGCTTTGCCCAGCGCACGGTCGGTGGCGGTCACCGCGCCGGCGCGTACCCACTGGTCGAGCAACAATGGGAAAAGTTCGCGGCCGCAGCGCTGCTGTACCGCCTCATAGACCTGACGGGCGATGCGTCCGGCGCTGGAAAGGCCGACTTCTGCTTCCGGCGGGGATTCTCCCGCGCGCGGGCGCGCCCCTTCGGCCACCACGACCAGCGCGGAGTCCGCATGAGTGTCGAGATGACGCGCGACATCGGCGGCGTCATAGGCTTGTTCCGGGATCAGGATCACATCGGCCCCGGCGGCCAGGCCGGCGTCGAGTGCCAGCCAGCCGGCATACTGCCCGGGGACTTCGACGATGGCGACCCGCCCCTGGTCGCGCGCGGCAATGCGCGCGCGCCGCAGGCATTGCGCCGTGAATTCGCGCACGCTGTCATAGCCGAAGGGCTGCGTTGTCGCCGCCAGATCGTTCTCGGCCGACTTCGGGATGCACACGCAGGGCAAGCCCCGGCGCGAGAATTTCCACATCACGCCGAGAGCATGGGAGCCGGTGACCGCACTGCCGCCGACGATGGCGACGACGGCATCGATGCCGGCATCGCGCAAGCCGTCCAGCACGCGCCCCGAGGCGTCCTGTTCTTCGACGAAGCCATCGGCGTTGGCCAACTGGACGCGGAAGGGATCATTGCGCGTTCCCGTGCCCAGCAGGCTGCCTTCGTCGTCGTTGCCGTCGCCCTCGATGGCGACGATGCCGCCCCGGGGATAGCGTTCCGGAAAAAGCAGGCCATCGAAGCCGTCACGCAGGCCCACCGCCTCCCAGCCGCGCCGGCGCGCGGCGCGCGCCGTTGCACGCACCACGCCCGACAAGCCGGGAAAATATCCGCCGCCCAGACAGATGGCGATGCGGCGGATGGCCATTACGCGTGCTCTTCTGTCCGCGCCAGGATTTCGGCCTGCTGCATCGGCGTCAGCTCGACGAAATAGGCGCAGTAACCGGCGATGCGCACCACCAGGTCGCGGAACTTTTCCGGGTCCCGCTGCGCGGCGAGCAGCGTGTCGCGGTTGATCACGTTGAACTGGACGTGCCAGAGCTTCAGGTTCACCCAGTGGCGGATGATCTGCATCAGGCGCCGCGTACCGGCTTCGCCCGCGATGTTGGCCGGGGCGAACTTCATGTTGATCAGGTTCGGTCCCTTCTCCTTGCAGGCGATTGCGGTCGCGTGAGCCATCGCGTTCATCGTCACCGTCGGCCCCTTGACGTCCATGCCGTGCGTCGGTGAAATGCCTTCCGACAGATACTCGCCAGCGGGACGGCCGGTCGGGGTCGCCATGGTGACGCGGCCGGAAGGCACGTGGAAGGTGATCGGGATGATGCGCACGATGGTTGGCGTGCCATTGTTCTTCGGGTTGTTGCGCACATAGTCGAGCGAGATGCGATAGACCTCCTTGCCCAACTGTTCGATCCACTCGTCGCCGTTGCCGAACTTTGGCGCATTCAGGCACATCTGGCGAATCGCCTCCTTGCCTTCCCAATTGCACTCCATTGCGTCGAGCAGTTCGCTCCAGGTCAGCTTCTTCTGGTCGAAGATCAGGGTCTTGATCGCCACCAGCGAGTCGATCGCCGTGGCAAAGCCGCCGACGCCGTCGATGCAGGTCAGATCCAGGGTGCCGGGGATCACTTCGTCATGGCGCTGCAGATCCATGCAGGCCTTGTTCGCCAGGTCGTGCATCATCGAGGCATACGGCGCGGCGAAGAAGCGCGGCTTGAGCTTGCGGGCGGTGTCGCCCTGGATCATGATGTTCTTGATCACGTTTTCGGTCTGCGCCTTGAAGGCAGCCCAGACCTGATCGAAGCTGGTCCAGGTGCGCGGATCGCCGGTCTTGAGGCCGAACTGGTGGTCGTTCCAGATCTTGACCCGGCCGTCGCGCAGGGTCATTTCGATGATGGAGCCGTAGTTCACCGCCGAGTTGCCGGTCTTGTGCGTCTCGATATTGGGCAGGCGCGATTCCATGCAGCCGGACACGGCGTAATCAAGCGCATCAGCAACGTCGATGCCGTGCGAAAGATAGAAGGGCACGACATGTTCGTCGTTGATGATCTTCGGGCTGCCCTTGCCGTCCTTGTTGGCCTCGACCACGGCGTGAAGGAAGCGATCCGGCGTATTGCTGTGGATGCGTGCCGACAGTTCGGGATAGCTGGTGCGCAGACTGCGCGTGGATTCGAGCAGGACGTAGGACAACTCGTTGGTGGCATCCTCGCCTTCCCGCGTCTGGCCGCCGATGGTCACGGTCTCGTGGTGCGAGAAGCCTTCGCGACCGGCCGCGAGCGAGGGCGAGAGTGTCAGCTGCAGGTACTGCATCATGTTGATCCACAGGCAGTGGAACAACTCGGTGGCCTTGTCTTCGGTGAGGCGGCCGGCCTCGATATCGGCCTGGTAGTAGGGCCAGAGGTACTGGTCCATGCGGCCCTGGTTGACGTCGCCGCCGATCATCTCTTCGAGGCGCGAGAAGCACTGCGAGAACCACTGGGCCTGAATGGCGTCACGGAAGGTACGGCAGGGGTTCTCCGGCACCCAGGCGCAGACCTCGGCGATTTCCAGCAGTTCGGCCTTGCGCTGCGGATCCTTTTCGGTGGCGGCCATTTCGGCGGCTTTTTCGCTGTAACGCTTTGCCCAGATCGACAAGGCGTCGCAGGTGAGGATGACGGCTTCGAGGAAGGGGGCCTTCTGGGTCAGGTCGAAGGGGCTGGTGAGTTCGGCCAGACGCGCCCGGGCTTCCTCGCGGATGCCCTTTAGGCCGCGCTCGAGCAGCTTGCCGTGGTCGATGACCCAGTTCTGCGAGGAACGCATGGACGAGCTGAACATGATCACCATGGTCTGGCGGAAGATGTTGTTCTTGTCCGGACCGAAGCTGAAGTTGCGCGCCTCTTCCGGCATGGCCTTGATGACATTGGGCGTGAAGTCTTTTCCGGTCCAATAGGGGGCCAGCACGTCGCGGATGATGCGCTCGTCCTCGTCGGTGATGATCACCGCGTCAGGCTTGCCTTCGGCGTGCGCCTTCCTGAAGGCGGCGACCGCATCAAGCATGATGCTGCCGTCGAGCTCGGGATACACGATGCCGTGCTTGCCGAAGAAATTGTTCGGACGGCCGACGATCAACTCATCCTCGAAAATGGTGATGGGCAGGTTCCGCGTCGTGTGCAGCAGTGCCTTGGCCCAGCGCAGGACGATGGGCTGGCCTTCGGTTTCCTTGAAGGACTCGGTGAAACACACCGCGCGTTCCAGCGAAATGCGCGGATTCTGTCCGCCACTGCGCACACGCTCGAACAGGCGCAGGGCGCGTTCGGTGACGTTGTCATGGACGGCGCGCCTGCCTTCGATCAGGGCGGCTTCCTGGGCGGAATAGACGTTGAGTTTTTCGGGTGCGTTCATTGTGCTCTCCTTGGTTTTGTTGATGCGGCCGGTCAGGTGACCATGCCGCCATTGGGACTGATGATCTGGCCCATCAGGTAGCCGGCGTCGTCGCTGGCAAGGTAGAGGGCCAGCGAGGCAAATTCCTCGATGCTGCCCATCCGCCCGGCGGGGATGAGCTGCATCAGTTGCGCTTTCAGGGCATCACCGCCGCGCTCGACCAGCTGGTCCCAGACGTGGGTGGCGACGCCGCCGGCAGCGATGCAATTGACGTTGATGCCGGCACCGGCCACTTCCACGGCCACGGACTTGGTGAAGGCGACCATGCCACCCTTCGACGCTGAGTAATGCGGGCTGTGCGCCGAAATGCCGCTTATGCCGGCGATCGAGCCGATATTGACGATCTTGCCGTAAGCCTTCGGTTCCATGATGCGCAGGGCTTCCCGCGTGCAGTAGAAGAGGCCGTTCAGGTTGGTATTGATCATCTGCAACCAGCGCTCGTCCGACATCTGGCTGGTGACCTTGAGCGAATGCTTGGGGATCGGTGTCGTCGCCATTTTCATGAATTCGATGCGGGCCTTGGCGCTCTCGGCATCCGACGGTGTCAATGCGGCATTGTTGATCAGGATATCGAGCGTGCCGAAGGTATCGACAGACTGTTTGAACATGGCAGCCACCCCGGCGCTGTCGCCGATGTCGGCCGCGATACCGATTACCCGGTCGGCGCCGACGCCGGCCGCGGCCCGGACATCCTCGACCGCCTGGGCAAGCTTGTCCGGGTTGCGGCCGTTGATGACGACCCGCGCCCCCTCGCGCGCAAATGCCAAGCCGATCCCTTTGCCCAGTCCTTCCGAGCCGCCGGTCACCAGCGCCACCTTGTCATTGAATCGCATCAAGCCTCCACGTGAATAGGGTTATTGATTCGAATACTACGCATCGCCGCATGGACATATATGACGTATTGGGGTGTCTATTTGACAAAATGAGACATCACGAAGCCGGCAAGGTGCTGAACAAAGATCTGCATCAGCCATTTCGGACCCGCACCGATCGCAAGATTTGCCGGGAATCGTGAAAGTCGGCGCCGGCAGTACGGCGTGGGGGGGGCGCAGCGGCGATATACGGCAATACATGAGACCCCCGGGGATGTCGGACACTCCAGCGTCCGACGGCTGGCCGCCCCCCCCGCTGCTGGGAGGGACAGGCGCCAGGCTGTTGGACATGATGCAAGCGCTCATCAAATTCAAGGCAGGAATGTCCGCCAACCGCGATCGCAGGATATGAAGTAAAGGTAAAACCTCATGACGGCCAGCCAGCGACGCGTGTTGTTCTATTCCGCCGCCGTGTTCAACTGGGCGGCCTGTGTAATGTTTTTCCCGATGTCGGGCATTTCCGCCGCAGTGGGCTTTACGCCGCTGATGACCCATGGGCCATTCGACCAGATCGCGCTTCTGGCCATCGCACTCCTGGGCTACGGCTACTGGATGGTCGCCGGAAATCCGGCAGCCCACCGCGGCATCATCGTGCTGGGCATCATCGGCAAACTCGGCGTCTTTGCCATCATGTTCGGGCACTACTTTCTTGTCGGGGACGTCAATCTCGCGCAGGCACTGGTTACCCTTGGTGACGTGATCTACGCGGCCTTGTTCTTCCACGTGCTGAGAACCTCGGGCGAACTGCCGCCGGCTACTGAATAATCCTGATTGTCGAGACCCTTGAAAAGGAGCATTGAAAATGGAAAGTGTTGCAAAGGTAAATCATCGCTCTGCCTGGACGGCAAAATCCCTGCAGGAACAATTGGCCGACTGGATCTATCACCTGGGTGCGGACGATGTCGCCGAACTTGAGCAAGCCTTGCAGCATGTCAAGGTCAGAGGTCTGGTGGTACCCGCGTTTGGCGCCGCCGACTTTCCCATCCCGAAACTGATGGCCAGGCTCGCCAGGTTCAAGGAGGAGCTCAACTTCGGTCTGGGCGTGATGTACATCCGCGACCTGCCCATCGAGCGCTATACCAAGGATGAAGCCAGCGCCATGTTCTGGGGACTCGGCATGTACCTGGGCAAGCCTTGGGAGCAAAACATGCGCGGCCACGTGCTCGGCGACGTGATCGACGAGGGCAAGACTCTCGACAATCCCTCCGCGCGCGGCTACCAGTCTTCCGCCGGACTGGAGATGCATACCGACGGTGCCGACATCGTCGGCCTGTTGTGCCTGAAGCAGGCGCCGGTCGGCGGTGAGAACCGGATCACCAGCGGCGTTTCCGTGTTCAACAAACTCGCCGAGACGCGTCCCGACCTTGCACGCCACTTGCTCGACACGGAGTTCTGCATTGACTGGCGCAACGAAGAACCGCCGGGTGAGTTGCCCTACCATCGCGGGCATATTTACGAGCAGCTCGACGTCGGCCTGACCTCGTTCGCGCTCACCAGCTACATCCTGAGCGCACAGCGACATGCCGACGTGCCGCGGCTGAGCAAGACGGATGCGGAGGCGCTGGAAACCTTTCAGACCGTGGCAAATGATGCCGAACTGGTGTTCAGCTTTACCCAGAAAGCAGGCGACATGGTGTTCCTCAACAATCATTTCCACCTTCACGCACGAACCGGCTTTACCGATGCCGACGATCCGAAGGAAAAGCGCCACCTGCGCCGCCTGTGGCTGGAAGCCCCGGAATGGGCATCCCATCGCCCCGCCGTGATGTCGAACGTCCTGCACAACGCAACGACCTACTGGCGCCATCCCGACACCAGCGTAAGGATGTGGGACGAGAGCTAAGCCCGCCCGCGGCCGGCCGATGGCGTGACGCGGAATTGCTGGCGATACCAGCGCGAAAATCCGCTCGTGGCCGAGAACCCCAGCAGCGATGAGATTTCCGCAATCGAGCGATGGCGTTCTTTCAGGTAACGTCCGGCGAGTTCCCGGCGCACGGATTCAAGGATCGCGCTGAAGCTGCTGCCCTCGCGGCCGAGATGGCGCTGGATCGTGCGCGGGTCGATCCCGAGGTGCCGGGCTACCCCCTTGATCGTGCAGGACCCGCCGCCGAGTTGCATGAGGATGAGTTCGTGCACCTGGTTGCTCATGGTCCGTGGCTCGTCCTTGACGTCCGAGACCAGCATCCGGCGCGCGAGCCGGGCGATTTCCGGATCGGCGTTCGGGTTGTCGACGTCGAGGTCACTGCGGGCACAGACGATGCCGTTGAAGTCGCGGCCGAACTCGACATTCCGTCCAAACACCCGGCCGTGCACGGAACGATCCGCAGGGGCGTCATGAACGAAGCACACGCGCAACGGTGACCAGACGGGCCCGGTGAAGGTGCGCAGCATGCGAAACACCTGGCCGATTACAAGTTCCGTGATCTGCCGAACCGGCCCTGCTCGCCCAAAGATCAATTCCTCGCGCAGGATCACCATGTCGGCATGTTCCTCGACTGTCAGGAACAGGCCTTCGACAATCCGGTTGCTGTAGTGCGCTGTCAGGTCTAGCGCGAGCCGCAGCGTTGCCTGCTCGCGAACGAGAAGCCCAAGCGGGCCGAGATCGGACTGCCGGCGCGCCTCGGCCATCCGCAGGCCGAAGGCTTCCTCGCCGCTGCGTTCGGCCGATGCCTCGATCAGCTGGTGAAACAGATCCAGGGGAATCTTGAAATCGGGTTGCTGAAGGCAGCGTTGGGGCAACCGGAATTCGCTCAGCAGCCGGTACGGGTCGAGACCCGCGCGACGTGCGACCTCGGCATAGTGACTCAGCGCCCTGCTGCGGATGAGGACTTTTTTCATTTTGTCGCAACTGTCGTTTTTAGATAAATTTTTGTCGCCTAATGATAATGGATAAGTCCTACGCTCTTGCACAATGGTGGCGAAAAATGCCCGCAAAGCGAACCTCACGGAGGTTTCCCAAACCGGGATTGGAGCCTTGTAAAGGAGCAGCACCATGCCTCGTGTGTCGATCACAGCCTTCGAGCAATTGGTCTTGTCGGTCCGGACAGTCGGGCAGGCTGCCAGGTTTGCCGGCGTGCTTGCCTGCGCCGCGCTCGTACTTCCCTTGCCCGCGCAAGCGGCGGTCGCACCGGAGGAAGCCGCGGCCCTGGGAACCAAACTGACGGCGGTCGGCGCGGAAAGGGCCGGCAATGCTGCGGGCAGCATTCCGCCATACACCGGCGGACTGCCGGCGTCGCCCGCCGGCCAACGCCCCGGCGAGTCACAGCCGGTCGATCCCTTCGCCGGCGAAAAGCCGTTGCGGGTGCTGACGGGCAGCACCATCGGAGACGCCGCACCCCTGCTGACCGCGGGCACGCGCGAACTGTTGCAGCGTTATCCGGGCTTTCGGGTAGACGTCTATCCGACACATCGCAGCGTGGGCTATCCGGAACATCTGCTTGCGAACACGCGTCGCAATGCCACCGAAACGCGGACGAAGGACGCTGGCCTGGGCATAGAAAACCTGCGCCCCGGAGTACCCTTCCCCATTCCGAAGGACGGCAGCGAGGTCATGTGGAACCACCACCTGCGCTACCTGGGGCGGGCGTTTTCCATGCATGCCGATAGCTGGATCGTCTCCCCGTCCGGTGAACGGACGCTGTCGAGTTCTGCACAAGTCTTCGAGGACTATCCAGCCTTCAGCACGAAGTCGGATGCCGTGCTGCAGGAGGGCGACGCCTGGCGCAAATGGAAGGGCCAGTTTTCAGGACCACCGCGCCGCGCCGGCGAGAACTCCCTGATGGTCGATACGATCAATCCGCTGCGCCCGGGACGCCGGGTCTGGTCCTACGTTCCCGGGCAACGCCGGGTAAAACTGGTGGAGTACCCTTACGATGGCCTGAACACCGCCAGCAGCGGAGTCTTTACCAACGGCGACTTCTTCGTACTTTCAGGCCCACTCGACCGCTTCGACCTCAAGCTCCTCGGCAAGCGCGAGATGCTCGTGCCCTACAATACGCAGCGCCTGTCGCAGCACCCGAAGGTCGAGGACATCTTAAACCCCGGGCACATCAATCCGGACTTGCTGCGCTGGGAACTGCATCGGGTATGGGTGGTGGAAGCGACCCTGAAACCGGGGCAACAACACCTGTACAGCAAGCGGGTGTTCTATGTTGACGAAGACAGCTGGACCGCGCTGGCATCAGACGGCTACGGCGCGGACGGAAAGCTGTCGAGGAGCGTGTTTGGCTTTCTGCACTACGACCCTGACGCAGGTGCGCCCGTTTCGATTACCCATGCCGCCTACGATTTCGGGACGGGCAACTACTTTTTCGCCTTTTACACGGGTTCCCATGGCGGTGTCCGCCATATCGAGCCGCTCCCCTCCACGCAATGGTCGGTGGAAGCCCTCGCCGGTGCCGGCGTGCGTTGAACTGCCTGAATTCAGTCTTACGGGAAATCCGACGAAGCGGTAGTCAGCGATTGTGCGTCGACCAATTTGAAAGTCGGCGCTGGCGCTACGGCGAAGCGACGGGCTGTCGCCGGCGCCGGAAGCTTTACTGCGCCAGCACCTTGCGCGACAACATGCCGCCGAACAGCACCCGCGCACGGAAGCCGTTCTGCTGCAAGACCCGGGTCGCATAGTAGGCACGCTGGCCCGAGCGGCAGATGACGAGAATTTCCCGGTCGCGCGGCAGTTTGTCGAGGCTCGCGCGCAGCTGGCCGAGCGGAATATTCACCGCGTCCGCCACGGATTCGAGGACCAGTTCGCCCGGGTTCCGCACGTCGAGCAGGAATCCGTCCGGCGCATGGGTCCAGTGGGCAATCGGCATGTCGCCGCGCCGGATGTCATTGGCCACCATGCCGGCGAAGTTGACCGGGTCCTTGGCGCTGCCGAACTGGGGGGCGTAGCACAGCTCGGCCTCTTCGAGATCGTCCATCGTCGCGCCCATCTGGATGGCCATGGCGAAGGCGCTGATGCGCTTGTCCGCCGCCGGCCCGTCCTCGCTGATCGCCTGGGCGCCGAGCAGGCGCCCGTTGCTCTTGCGAAACAGGACCTTGAGGCCGATCATTTTTGCCCCCGGGTAATACCCGGCATGCGAGTTCGGGTAGAGATGGATCTTTTCGTAATCGGTATCGCCCAGATGCTTGAGTGTCTTTTCACTGACGCCGGTCCATGCGGCGGCGGCGCCGAACAGGCCAACGATGGAGGTACCCTGCGTGCCGCGATAACGGGAATCGCGGCCGGCAATGACATCGGCGGCAATCCGCCCCTGGCGGTTCGCGGGACCCGCCAGCGGGATCAGGGACCACTGGCCGGTGACGAAGTCCCTGACCTCGATGGCATCGCCGACGGCGAAGATATCCTTGTTGCTGGTGCGCATCTGGTCATCGACGCGGATGCCGCCGCGTTCGCCGATTTCGAGACCGGCGCTCCTCGCCAGGTCGGTTTCAGGCTTGACGCCAAGCGCCAGGATCACCACGTCGGCCGGGAAGCTCCTGCCGGATTTCGTATGCACTTCGACCTTGCCGCTCTCCAGCTTGCGGAATTCGGCGACGGCGTCGTTCAGCACCAGCTGCACGCCATTGGCCGCCATGCCTGCTTCTATCATGCGGGCAAACTCCAGGTCCAGCGGCGCCAGCACCTGGTCGAGCCGTTCGATGACCGTCACCTGCATTCCGAGATGCGCCAGATTCTCCGCCATTTCGAGGCCGATGAATCCACCGCCGACCACCACTGCCTGGCGCAGCGGTTTCTGCACCTGGATGCCCGAGTAGTTGTACATGCCGGCGAGGAAGGGGGTGCCGTGCTCGATCCATTCGCGGATGGCACGCGCATCGGGAACGGTGCGCACATGAAAGATTCCCGGGTGGTCGATGCCGGGCAGGGGCGGACGCACCGAGGCGGCGCCCGGCGCGAGCACCAGCTGGTCGTAAGACTCCGTGGTGACCTCCCCGCTGTCGAGGTTGCGCAGCCTGACGGACTTGCTGTCCGCCAGGATTTCGATGGCTTCGCAATTGGTCCGGACTTCGATCGCGAACATCGACCGGAAGAACTGCTCGCTGGCGACCAGCAGGCTGGACTCCTTTTCGATGACGCCGCCGACGTGGTAGGGCAGGCCGCAATTGGCGTAGGAGACATAGGGACCCCGTTCCACCATGATGATTTCCGCATGCTCGTCGAGCCGCCGCAAGCGCGCGGCACACGATGCGCCGCCGGCCACGCCGCCGACGATGATCACTTTCTTCCTTGTCGTGCTCGTTTCGCTGCTCATGTTTATCTCCTTGATGAAATCATTGGGTAGAGTCGTTGCCGGCCGGCAATTCAGAACAGGCGGACGATGCCGTCGGCGACATGATGGGCCCACGCCGCGGTCGCCACGGATGGCGGACCGCCGGGCGCCATGGGCAGCGTCGACATGTCCGTGACGAAGAGCCCCGGGTTGCCATGGATTTCACCCCGGTGATCGACGACTCCGCGTTGCGCATCCGGGCCGACGCAGGCACCGCCCATGGCGTGCACCGAAACCGGCTTTTTGCTTGCAAGAATCCTGTGGCCGGATTCGCCGGCGATGACACCGAACGCTCCCCGGATATCATCGTATATCGGTTCCTGCCGGTAGTCGTAGTCGGAGCTCAGATGGCCGTGTTTCAGGAATACGGAAGCCTTGCCGCTATCTGAGCCCATGCCGTAGGTGAATAATGTCTGCCCCAGCTTGCGCTTGACGAATGACGGCATCGGCCAGGTCTCGAAGCCGGGGAAGCCACCCATGCCGTAAGTGGGCGCTTCGTGTCCCGCGACGGCAAACGTGCCATGCGATGGCGCGGAAACGAAGCTCGAAGCCTGGGCGGAGCTTTTGAACCAGAGCCCTATCAAGTCACCGTTGGCAAAGAAGCGACGGCCGAGCGCGGGCATGGCCGCCAGGCCATCGGGCTGCCCGGCGCTGGCGAACAGCAGGCGCAGGGTATTCAGGGTGCCGGCGGCGAGGACCACCCGCTGCGCGCGGACGACAGCCGCCGTGCCTGTCGCCAGGTCGGTGAAATGCACGTGGTAGCCGGCGCCATCGACCGGACGGCAGGGCTGGATCCGGGTGACCTGGCACAGGTCGCGAACCGTGGCACCCTTGTCGAGTACGGGTGCCAGATAGACGAAATCAACCGAAGCCTTGGCGCCGCCGCGCGAGCCGAGGAAGCTGTCGCCGTCGAAGGCACAGTATTGCCGCTGGACACCGGAAGGGCCCCAGGTGATGGTCGCGCCGGCCTGCGCCGCCGACGGCGGGAACAGCATGGCCATGTGGGGTTGCGGGTCCGCCGGGCGGCAATGGCCTGCGGGGGAATCCGGGAAATGAGTCCACACGGATTGCGGCAGCAGATGGTCGCGGCCAAACAGCACGCCGCCCATGTCGGCGATCACCTTGGCGTAGTAGCCTTCGATGGAGGCGGGATCGAGTTCGGGGTGACACCCCTGCCAGAACGCCGGGTGGCGCGGCGCTTCCAGCAGCCCGCCGTAGGCCAGGCTGCCGCCGCCCACCCCCGATGCGGCAAGCGCGGAAAGGCCGGGAAAATCGAAAAATTCGAACAGCCCGGCCTTGTTCAGCCCGAGATTGAGTCGCCCCCGATGCAGCGAGTGGAAGAAGTGGGTGACGGCCTTGTTGCCATAGGGGAAAGGCGCCCGCCGCGCGACACCCATTGAACGCACCGGCAGGGAATCGCGCCACGGTCCCCGTTCCAGCACCAGAACGCGCTTGCCGGCCAGCGCCAGGCGGTTGGCCGCGATACTGCCGCCGAAGCCGCTGCCGATTACGACGACATCGACTGCGCTGCTATCGGTCAGGCCTGACATGGATGCCGCCTCATCGCGCCCGCTTCGGATGCCAGTACCAGAGAATCAGGGCAACCGCGAACAGAAGGGGAACGTCGGCCCAAAGATGGGCATGCTCGTTGGGATAGTAAAAAGACTGCGGGATCATGACCAGCGCATGGAACACGCTGCTCAGGATGCCGAAATCGAAGAGACCGACATTGGCTTTCGGGTCGCTCGCACCGCGGATGAACAGGATACCCAGGGCGGCATACAGCGCGATGATCATGAACAGATAGGGATGCAGTCCGTCATAAGGCGACGGAGGGTGTGCAGGTCCCAGGCAAATTCCGAGCGGAATTTCCCCCCAGACAAAACCCGGCGGATAGATGACCAGCAGCGCCGGCAGACCGAGCAGGCTCCAGCCGAGAATCTTCATGACCAGTGACGACTGGCTCAGATGCGTGGCGGAATTTTCCATGGCGGGCCTCCGTGGGTCGACTACCTGAATAGGGTGTTC
>Ga0268298_10003980_pt1 | contig 14685 bp, 11 predicted proteins | sample WWTPWeurt_MetaG_FD_194462 | JGI IMG/M metagenome (GOLD analysis project Ga0268298, IMG submission 194462) | Activated sludge microbial communities from WWTP in Nijmegen, Gelderland, Netherland - WWTP Weurt | ecosystem: Engineered > WWTP > Aerobic digester > Activated sludge | place... | reverse complement strand
GAGGCCCGCACCGGTCAGGGCGGCGTAGTCGCTGGCGGGCATGGCCGCAGGGTACTCAAAGGAGGCGTTGCCCTTCAAGGTCATGTCCATGGCGGCCTGGTAGGCCAAGCCGATCCGCAGATCTTTGGACGGTTGGAAGATGATGCCCGCCTTCCAGCCGTAGCCCCAGCCATCGCCCTTCAGGCCGGCCTTGCCATCCCAGGCGCCGGGAATGGCGTAGCCCGGGGTGCCGAAGGTGGCGTTGGGAAGGCCCATGGCGACAGTGGCCACGGGGCTGTTCTGGCCTGGCCCCGGAGAAACGGTGGAGAGTCCGGCCGCCGCCAGGGCGCCACCCACCTTCAGCGCCAGCGCCGTGCCGTAGTCCACGGCGTTCGTGAGTTCCGCATCAGCCTTGCGGACGATGAAGGCGGCGCCCAGGGTGACGCTGTCGCTCACGCGGTAGGCGATGCTGGGGGAGACGTCGATGGTCTTCAGTTCGGACTTCAGCGCGTGGTAGCGGCCGATCCAGTTGGCGTCGTACTCCGTGGTGAGGCCATAGGGCACGTTCAGCGAGAGACCGAGCTTCAGGTCCTTGTTCACGCTGCACATGATGTTGAATTCGGGCAGCACGGCCGAGATGGCGGCATTGCCGTGGCTGCCTGGACCCGAGATGGTGTTCAGGTTCGTGGCGGTCACGGGGGCGCTCTGGAACCCGAGGCCGAGCAGGACGGGAGTACGGGAGGCAGAGGCGTTCTCGAACTTGGCGCTCAGGCCCACGTAGGTGCCGCCCGTGGAGAACTGCCAGCCATCGTACTGGGTCATCACCGCCGGGTTGAAGAAGAGGGAGCTGATGTCGCCACCGCCCGCGCTGACGCCGGCGAAGGCGTTGCCCTGGGAGAGCGGGCTCTGCTCGCGGAGCTGGAAGCCGCTGGCCTGGGCCTGGGGCGCGAGAGCCCCGGCCGCGACCAGGGTCAAAGCGGTGAGGGTGAGACGCGAACGATGACTCATAGGGGCATAGCTCCTGACCCGGTGTCCCGGGGTGAGTGGCTGTCACCAGCCGATTCCGTAGGGATGAAGATGGACCACGATACCAAATCGTCCCGGTCCTGCAACCTCTCACCGCAATCAGGTGAGTCGAGCCATTTGCGATCTAGGCATCAGCAACCATGCGCGGCGACAGCGCCAGTTTCAGGCTTCGCCCCTCGGCCAGCTCCTGCACCAGGGCGGACCCGATGACCGGCGTGGCGCCCAGGGAGCGCACCCGCGCCAGGCTCTGCGGATCCGACAGGCCGAAGCCCACGGCCAGCGGACGGTCGGAGAGCGTCCGCAGCTGCTGGACCCGTACCGATACGGGCCCCAGGTCCATGGCCTGCCCCGTGCCGGTGACGCCGAGCCGAGCCACCACATAGGCGAAGCGCTGCGCAAAGGGTGCGCCTGCCCCTGGATCCGGCCGTTCCGAGAGGATCTGCCGGGCCCGCTCCAGAGTGGTGGTCGGGGCCAGCAGGGGCACCATGGGATAGCCCGCAGTGCGTAAGTCCGACTCGAAGGCCGGTTCCTCGCCGAAGGGCAGGTCCACCACGAGCAGGGCCTTCACAGGCGTCGCCGCCAGCAGGGATTGCAACCGTCCGGCCCCGATCTGGAGCAGCGGGTTGAGGTAGGTGAAGAGGATCAGGTCGGGGCTGTCCGTGATCCCGACCAGGGCCTCCAGCACCCGCAGCGGCGTCGCCCCGCGGCCGATGGCCCGCTGGGCCGCCGCCTGCAGCAGGGGGCCGTCGGCGATGGGGTCGGAGTGGGGCAGGCCCAGCTCGAGGGCCTCGAGGCCCAGGGCCTTGGCCTCGGAGAGCAGCCGGGGCAGCACCTCCAGGGAGGGGTCGCCGGCCATGAGGAAGGGCAGCAGTGGATTCAGGCTCATCTCAGATCCCCAGGCGCGACTGGTAGGTGGACAGGTCCTTGTCGCCGCGGCCGCTGAGGCCCAGCAACACGGTGGCGACACCCTCGGCGGCGAGCGCGGGCAGCAGGGCCAGGGCGTGGCTGCTCTCCAGGGCTGGCAGGATGCCCTCGGCTTCGCAAAGGAGCCGGGCGCCCATCAGAGCATCGTCATCGGAAGCGCGGCGGACCTCGACTTTCCCGTCCAGGGCCAGGGCCGCCAGCTCGGGCCCCAGGGCCGGATAGTCCAGCCCGGCGCTGATGCTGGCGGTCTCGGCCGTGTGGCCGTGCTCGTCCTGCAACAGCAGGGTCTTGCACCCATGCAGCACGCCCATGCGCCCGCCGTCGAGCCGGGCCGCGTGTTCGCCGAGGGCCTGGCCATGGCCGCCCGCCTCCACGGCCACCCGGCGCAGGTCATCACGAAGGAAGGGCACCAGCAGACCGAGGCCGTTGCTGCCCCCGCCCGCACAGGCCAGGACCACCTCGGGCAGGGAACTGGATTGCTCCAACACCTGGGCCCGGGCCTCCTCGCCGATCACCGTCTGGAAGGTGCGCACCAGCGTGGGGAAGGGGTGCGGCCCCAGGGCCGAGCCCAGAATGTAGTGGGCCCTGTCGCAGCGTCCCGCCCAGGCGCGCAGGGCCTCGTTCACCGCTTCCTTGAGGGTGCCCTGCCCCGCCTCCACGGGCACCACCTCGGTGCCGAAGAGCCGCATGCGCGCCACGTTCGGCGCCTGGCGCGCCATGTCGGTGACGCCCATGTACACCATGCAGTCCAGGCCCAGCCGGGCGCAGGCCGCGGCAGTGGCGACGCCATGCTGACCCGCGCCGGTCTCGGCGATGATCTCGGTCTTGCCCATGCGCCGGGCCAGGATGGCCTGGGCCAGGGCGTTGTTGATCTTGTGGGCGCCGGTGTGGGTGAGGTCCTCGCGCTTGAGGAAGAGGGCCCGCAGGCCCAGCTTCGCGGCCAGTCGCGGCGCAGGCGTCAGGGGCGTGGGCCGGCCCACGAAGTGCCGCAGCTCGCCCTTGAGCTCCGTCTGGAAAGCCGGGTCGTCCAGGGCCGAGCGGAAGGCGGCCTCCAGGTCGAGGAGCGGCTGCATGAGGGTCTCGGGCGCGTAGCAGCCGCCGAGTCCCTGGGCGCCGAAGCGCGAAACAAGGCTGAATCCGTCGGTCATGGATGCTCCAGAGCGTGGGCGGCGAGGATGAAGGCGGAGACTTTCGACGGAGCTTTCACGCCCGGCGAGGCCTCGAGGCGGCTGGCGGCGTCCACGCCGAGGAAGTTAGCGCGCACCGGCGCCGGCAGTCCCCGCACCCGCTCCCGCAGGTTCGCGGCGTCGAGTCCACCGGCCAGCAGGAAGGGCCCCGGCGGGGGATGGGCCATGGCATGGCCCTGTCCTGAACCTCCAGCCACACCAGTGACTTTGGGGCTGGATTCCCAGACGTAGAAATCAGCCGCCAGCGGGACCTGGTCGGGTTCATCGGGCCAGGGCAGCAGGACCTGGAGGCCCGCCTCGCGGAGCAGACGCGTGCCAGCTTCCCGTGTGGCCGCGGGAAGGTAGGGCTGGACGCGGCGGAAGCCATGGCGTTGCGCCGTGGCCAGGATCGCCTCTGCGCCTTCCGCCACCTGCACCAGCACGGCCCTGTCCAGGTAGGGAACGGCCACCGACAGATCCTGGCAGTGCCTTGGGCTCGGGGCGTGGCACACGAAGCCGAGCAGGTCGGCCCCCTGCCCCGCGGCGAAGGCGGCATCCTCGGGGCGGACCAGGCCGCAGACCTTGGCGAGGACCCTCATCGCGGGCCCGCCAGGATGCGGCTGAGGAAGTCGCGCGGATCGGGGCTGCGCATGAGGGCTTCGCCGATGAGCACGGCGTCGAAGCCTGCCCGCAGGGCCGCCCGGGCATCCTCGGGCGTGGCCAGGCCGGATTCCCGGATCAGCACCGCCTCGGGGAAGACCCGTCGCAGGGGTGCCGCCGTGGGCACCCCGAGGTTGAAGGTGGAGAGGTCCCGCGCGTTGATGCCCACGAGCCGTGCGTCGGCCGCCTGGGCGAAGCCCACCTCGGTCATGTCGTGCAGTTCCACGAGGGGTTCGAGGCCCCGTACCCGCGCCGCCTCGGCGAAGGTGGCGGTGTGCTCCTTCAGCACCCGGGCGATGAGCAGCACAGCCTCGGCGCCGCAGGCTTCCGCTTCGGCCAGCTGGGCCTCGGCGATCACGAAGCCCTTGTAGAGCCTGGGCCGCTTCAGCTCCGCGGCGGCCTTGAGGTGCTCCACCGAGCCCTTGAAATAGGCCGGCTCCGCCAGGATGGAGAAGGCGGCGGCGCCCCCTTCCAGGTAGGCCCGCAGCTGCGCCAGCAGCGGTGTCCCCATGGCGAAGGGCCCCAGTGAAGGCGAGGCCTGCTTGAATTCGGCGATGACCGCGCCGCCGCGTTCCCGGGCGTCGCGCCGCAGCGCCGCTTCGAAGGGACCGGGCTGGATCAGCAGGGCGCGGCTCGGCGCGGACGGGGCGCCCAGGGTGGCCAGCCGGGCCAGCTCGGAGACCAGCACCCGCTGCAGGTGGGAGCGCGATCCCAGGCCCGTGCCATGGACGAGGCTGGCCGCATCCGGCAGCGCGCTCATGGCTGCACCTCCGGGGCGGTGAAGGGCGGCGGGAAGCCCCGGTCGATCTGGGCCCGGGTCTCCTTCAGCGTGTCCGCCAGTCCTTCCAGGCCGGCCTGCCGGTGCAGGTGGAGGCCCAGGGCCGCCTGGAGCGCCACCGCATCGGCCACGGCCGGTCGGAAGTCCGCATGGGCGGCGCCCGCGAAGAGGCCCCGGGCCACGGCCAGCGCTTCGGCCCGGTCCGCCACCCGCAGGGCATTCCGAACCGGGGCCGTGAGGCCGAGCTCCCGGGGCACCAGCACCTGCCGGGTGCTGACGCGACCATCGGCCACCGGCAGGATCAGGGTGGGCCCCTCGATGGAGGCCTCGTCCAGCCCCTTCCCTTCCGCGTCCTTGCCGTGGATGACGAAGGCCCGGCGCAGGCTCACTCGGCGCGCCAGGGCTCCGGCCATGGGCGCCAGCAGCTCCTCCCGGGCCACGCCCAGCAGCTGCAGCGGCGGCTGCCCAGGGTTCAGCAGGGGGCCCAGGAGGTTGAAGATGGTGGGGATGCCCAGGCGCTTGCGGATCTCCCGCAGGCGGCCCAGCAGCGGGTGGTAGGCCGGGGCGAAGAGGAAGGCGAAGTGGCGGGTGGCCAGGTCCTTCTCGAGGTCCGGGATGGGCCGGGAGAGGTCGTAGCCCAGGGCCTCCATGAGGTCGGCGCTGCCGCAGACGCCCGTGGCGGCGCGGTTGCCGTGCTTGACGACGGGCACGCCGAAGCGGGGCAGCAGCAGGGCCGACAGGGTGCTGAGGTTGGCGGTGGAGGCGCCATCGCCGCCGGTGCCCACCACGTCGATGGCGCCCTCAGGCACGGTCGGAAAGGGCACCGCCACGGCCGCGAGGGCGTCGGCGAAGGCGGCCAGCTCGTGGGCCTCGGGCACGCGCTGGGCCAGCAGGGCCAGGCAGGCGCCCACCAGGAGGGCGTCCGTGTCCTGGTCGATGAAGATGCGCATGAGCTCCGAGGCCGTGGCTTCGGGCAGCGGGCGGATGGGGTTGTGGGTCGTGAGCAGGGTCATCGGGAAGCCTTCGCCAGACGGAGGAAGTTCGCGAGCATGGCCGGACCGTCCGGCGTGAGGATGCTCTCGGGGTGGAACTGCACGCCCCAGCGGGGCAGCTGACGGTGGGCCATGGCCATGATCTCGCCGCCGGGGCTGCGTCCCGTGACGCGCCAGCAGGCGGGCAGCGTGGAGGGTTCGGCGATGAGGCTGTGGTAGCGGCCCACGGGGAGCCCGAGCGGAAGGCCCTCGAACAGGCCCGTGCCGTCGTGCTCCAGGGCCGTGGCCTCGCCATGCAGAGGCTCGAGGGCGCGGATGACCTTCCCGCCCGTGGCGGCGGCCAGGGCCTGGTGCCCGAGGCAGACGCCCAGCAGCGGCACATTCCAATCCGAAGCGGCCAGGGCCATGTGGGCGGGGCTCTCCGTGGGGTGGCCCGGCCCGGGGGACAGCACCACGGCCTCGGGCTGGAGTGACTGCGCCTCAGCCAGGGAGATGACATCGTGGCGGATCACGCGCACCTCGGCGCCCAGGGTTTCGAAGGCCTGGACGAGGTTGTACGTGAAGGAGTCGAGGGCATCGATGAGCAATATCACCGGGCACCTCCTTCCAGCTTGACGCCCAGGGCCTGGGCGATGGCGCCGAGCTTGTGCAGGGTCTCAAAATACTCCGCCTCGGGCCGGGAGGCCCGCACCACGCCGGCCCCGGCCTGGATGTGGGCGGCCCCATCGGCATAGACCGCCGTGCGCAGGATGAGCGCCGTGTCGAGCACGCCATCGGCCCCCAGGCGCAGCAGCACGCCGCCGTACGGACCGCGCTGCTCCCCCTCCAGCTCGGCGATGCGCTGGCAGGCCCGGAGCTTGGGCGCGCCGCTGACCGTGCCCGCCGGGAAGGCCGCGGCCAGCACGTCCAGGGCGTCCACGCCCGCCCTCAGCTGCGCCCGCACGGTGGTGGTCAGGTGCAGCACGTGGCTGGTGCGCTGGAGGGCCAGCGGCAGCTCCACCCGCACGCCGCCGGGCACCGCCACGCGGCCCAGGTCGTTGCGGGCCAGGTCCACCAGCATCTGGTGCTCGGCCAGCTCCTTGGGATCGTGCTTGAGGGCCTCGAAGCGCCGGGCGTCTTCTTCTGCGCTGGCGCCCCGGGGCACGGTGCCGGCGATGGGCAGGGTCTCCGCCTCCCCACCCTGGACGCGCACCAGCATCTCTGGCGAGGCGCCCACCAGGGCGAAGTCCCCCCACTCGAGCAGGTAGCCGTAGGGGCTCGGGTTGAGGCGGCGCAGGCGCCGGTAGGCCTCCAGCGGCAGGGGCGGGTCCTCGACGCGGAAGCGCTGACTGGGCACCAGCTGGTAGATGTCGCCGTCGAGGATCAGCTCCTGGGCCGCGGCCACGGCGCCCTCGTAGGCCTCGCGGGTCATCTGGGCCTGGGCGCTGGGCTTGGCGCCGCCGGGGCCGGGATCCTTGGCCCCCTCCAGCAGCCGCGCCTTCAGGGCCGCCAGGCGATTGAAGCCGGCTTCTGGGACAGTGGCGAGGGTCTGCAGTTCCGCTACCTGGTGCAGGTGATCGAAGACCAGGGCCGTGTCGAAGCGGCGCACCCAGAGCCCCGGCAGCCCGAGGCTGTTCTTCGCGGGCAGCTGGAGGCTGGGCTCCATGGCCCCCATGGCCTCGAAGCCGAGGTAGCCCGCGCAGCCCACACCCACCGGGAGTTGTTCCCGCAGGACCGGCAGGGTGGCGGCGGGATCATGGAGGGTCGCGGTGGGGGTCGCCCCCGCCAGGGTGCGGATGGCCTCGGCCCAGCCGTTGGCCGGAGCCGGCAGGCGGCATTCGCTGGCCCCTTCGATGAGGACGAAGCTGTGGCGGCCGACGCGCTCGCCCTGGTCGCAGGATTCCAGGAGCAGGCTGGCTCCGGAGGACCGCAGCGCGAGGTAGGCCGCGAGGGGCGTCAGCAGGTCCGCGGGAAGAGGATGTCGGATGAGGTGCATGGGAGGACCTTGGAGAAAACCACGGACCGGCTCGGCCGGGATGGGGTGTGGGGGTCCGGGGGTGTGCGCGAAGCGCGGAACCACCGGAGAGCATCAACGAAAAAGCCCGACCACGGGGTCGGGCTCGGAGGGTCCGGAATGGCGTCGGCCGCTAGGCCTCGCACAGGGAGCCGTCCGAGCCCGTACGCCACCACCAAGCCTCAGAGGAGAGGCCCTGGCAGGGAGTGGGAAAGGACAGCGGCATGGAAGCGATGAAACCCCATCGGTCCAGCCCCTGTCAAGTGTGGTTTGATGGGGGATTGCCTGTGGACGGACATGGAACCTGAACGCCCCACCACCATTCACACCGAGGAGGAGCTGGCCCCCCGGGGGCCCTGGCCCTTCCTGCGCGGGGCCCTGCCCGGAGGCTTCACCCGCTGGGGCTGGGGACTCATGGCGGGGTGGGTGCTCGTGTTGTTGGGTCCGGCCCTGGGCTGGGCGGGCCACCTGCGCCGCGCCGCCGGCTGGAGCGCCCTGCCCAGCCACTGGGGCGAGAGCCTCAGTGCTCGCGACCTCTGGGAGCTCTGGGAAAACGGGGGCCTGCAGCACCGCCTGACGAACTCCCCCACCGTGCACCTCTTCGGCCTCGGCCTGGTGGTCGTGCTCTGGTGCGGCTGGCGCATGCAGGCGGAAAGCGCAGGGCAGAAAGCCCGGCTGGGCCCCTGGCTGCTGGGGGCCCTGGACACCCTGCTCATCGGCGTGGTGCCGCTCGGGCTCGTGGCCTGGCTGGTGGATCTGGGCCTTGCCAAGGCCGGAAGCTCGGGCCTGGATGCCCTGGGCTGGACGGCCTTCTTCGGCCGGCCCCTGGTATGGATGTCCCTGGTCGCGGCCCTGAACGTCCAGTGGTGGCTCTGCCGCCTGGGGCGTTCCGCCGGGCTGGCGCATGGGTACCGCTCGCACCTCGGGGTCAGTTTCATGCGGCTCTGGTCCCATCCCATCCAGTGGGGCCTGCTCGCCATCGGGGGCGCCGCGCTGCGGGCCCTTCCGCCCTTCCTGGTGCTGCTGCTGGCCTGGCGCCTGGGCGGCGGCACCACCTTCCGCGTGTGGCTGTTCCTCCTGCTCCAGCTCCTGGTCACGGCGGTCAACGGCTGGGTGATGGGCTGGCTGCTCCGCGCCACGGCCCGGTTCTGGAACCACGATGTCCTCGTGCAGGACGTCCGCATGACCCTGAAGGAATCGCTCCGTGATGCCGAAGCCCTGTAGCGCCCTGCTCTGTTCCCTTCTCACGCTGGGCCTGGCGGCCCAGGCGCCGGTCCGCAAGGCCGAGGTCATTCCCGTGGCCGCCACCATCCCCGAGGACGAGGCCATCCAGAGGGTCATCGCGCCCCTGGCCGCCGAGATCAAGGCCACCTTCGACCAGCCCCTGGTCCCGGCTCCGTTGGGGGTCTTCCGGGGCCGTCGCGGCGAAGAGAATCTGCTGGGCTACTGGGTGGCGGACGTGATGCGCAAGGCCGCCCAGGGCGTGATCGGCAGTCCGGTGCGCTTCGCCATCACCAACGCCGGCGGGCTGCGGGCCAACCTGCGTCCCGGCCAGCTGAAGGTGGGCGACATCTTCGAGCTGATGCCCTTCGAGAACGAGCTGGTGGTGATCGAACTGACCGGGGCCGAGGTCATCCAGGTGATGAAGGAGGGCATCGTCCGTCGCGGCGGCGAGCCCGCTTCCGGCGTGAAGACCGTGGTGGGGGGTACGCCCGAGTCCGTGACCTACACCCTCACCTGGGAGGATGGCTCCCCCATCGACCCCGCTGCCACGGTGAAAGTGGCCACCTCGGACTACCTCTACGCAGGCGGGGATTCCATCCCCACCCTGAAAAAGGGCCGCAAGCCCTTCACCACCGGCTTGACCCTGCGGCAGATGCTCCTGGATGAATGCGCCGCTCTAGGCAAGGCCAGGAAAGAGCTGCTCCCGCCCCCCCTGGGACGCCTCACCATCCCGGTGCCGATCCAGGAAGCCATCCGCGACAAGAAGTTGAAGCTCTAGGGGTGTGCCGATGAAACGCCGCGATTTCCTCGCCTCCCTCGGCGCCGCCACCCTCGCCACCCAGGTCCCGCTGCGGGCCGGGGAGGAGGGACCCGCCTCGGGCCGCATCACCCTCCTGCACACCAACGACACCCACTCCCGCATCGAGCCCTTCGGCCCGGGCAACGGGGCCATCAGTGGCCTGGGCGGCATCGCGCGACGGGCCACCCTGGTGCGCCAGCTTCGCCAGCAGCTGGGTCCCGTGCTGCTGCTGGACGCGGGTGACACCTTCCAGGGCACGCCCTACTTCAACCGCTACAAGGGGCGCCTCGACTACCAGCTCATGCGCATGGTGGGCTACGACGCGGGCACCCTGGGCAACCACGACTTCGACAACGGTGTGGGCATGTTGGTGGAGGCCATGGAATCCATGGAGCAGCTCAAGCATGCGAACCCACCCTTCGCCTTCCTGAACTGCAACTTCGACTGCAAGGGTGCCCCGTCCCTGGGCAAGCGGGTCCGCCCCTACCTGGTCCGGGAGTTCCCGGGGATCAGGGTGGGCATCACGGGCGTGGGCGTGGCCTTCGCGGGCCTGGTGGCGCCCAAGAACCACGAGGGGATCGAGTGGAAGGATCCCTATGCAAGCCTGAAACCCGTGGTGAAGCGCCTGCGCGAGGTGGAGAAGGTGGACCTGGTGGTGGTGCTGTCCCACCTGGGCTACAACCTGAACGGCACCGCGCCAGACGACCTGCGGATGCCTGGCGCGGTGGCAGGCATCGACGCCATTGTCGGCGGCCACAGCCACACCTTCCTGGAGGCCCCGACTCGGGTGCCCCAGGACCAGGGCGAGACCCTGGTCTTCCAGGTGGGCTTCGGCGGGGTGAACCTGGGCCGCATGGACTTCGCCGTCGCCCGCGGCACAGTCCGCGCGGCCTCGGGAGCTGCCATGCCAGTGGCGGGATAATCCCAAGCGTGACCTAAGTCCCAAACCGCCGTTTCGACAGGGAAAGCCGCTTGAAGCAGGGCTATCCCCGTGGGAGCCTGCCTTGTTACCCGTTCTTCCGAACCCGCGTGAGCCCCCGGTCGGCCGACCCGGGGGGAAGCCCGACACCCAAGGAGACCCCCATGACGACCCAGAAGATCATCTGGACCGAGATCGACGAAGCGCCCGCGCTGGCCACCTATTCCCTGCTGCCGGTCATCCAGGCCTTCACCCACGGCACCGGCATCGAGGTCGAGACCTCGGACATCTCCCTGGCGGGCCGCATCCTCGCGAACTTCCCCGACAACCTGACGGCCGATCAGAAGGTCCCCGACAACCTGGGCGCCCTGGGCGAGCTGGCCCAGAAGCCCGAAGCCAACATCATCAAACTGCCCAACATCAGCGCCTCGATCCCCCAGCTCATCGCGGCCATCAAAGAGCTGCAGTCCCAGGGCTTCAACCTGCCGGACTACCCGGAACAGCCCAAGGATGAGGCCGAGAGGGCCATCCAGGCGCGCTACGCCAAGGTGCTCGGCAGCGCCGTGAATCCCGTCCTCCGCGAAGGCAACTCCGACCGCCGGGCCCCGCTGTCCGTGAAGAACTTCGCCAAGCAGCACCCCCACAAGATGGGCGCCTGGGCTCCCGATTCCAAGGCCCGTGTGGCCCACATGACCGCCGGTGATTTCTACGGCAGTGAGACCTCCACCACCGTGGCCAAGGCCACCACCGTCCGCATCGAGTTCGTGGGCGAGGACGGCTCGGTGAAGGTCTTGAAGGAGAAGACCGCCCTGACCGATGGCGAGGTCCTCGATTCCTCCGTGATGAGGGTCAAGGCCCTCCGCGCCTTCTACGCCGAGCAGATCGAGGCTGCCAGGAAGGACGGCCTGCTGCTGTCGTTGCACCTCAAGGCCACCATGATGAAGATCTCGGATCCCGTCATGTTCGGCCACGCCGTATCCGTGTTCTACGAGGCCGTCTTCGAGAAGCACGCCGCCGTGATCAAGGAGCTGGGTGTCAACACGGCCAACGGCCTGGGTGACCTCTACGCCAAGATCCAGACCCTGCCCGAGGCCCAGCGCGCCGAGATCGAGGCTGACATCATGGCCGTCTACGCGACCCGCCCTGCGTTGGCCATGGTGGATTCCGACAAAGGCATCACCAACCTGCACGTGCCCAACGACATCATCGTGGACGCCTCCATGCCCGTGGTGGTGCGCGACTCCGGCAAGATGTGGGGCGCCGACGGCAAGCTCCACGACACGCTCGCCATGATCCCCGACCGCTGCTACGCCACGATGTACAAGGCCATCATCGAGGACTGCCAGCAGCACGGCGCCTTCAACCCCGCCACCATCGGCAGCGTGCCCAACGTGGGCCTCATGGCCCAGAAGGCCGAGGAATACGGCTCCCACGACAAGACCTTCTTCGCCCCCGCCGCCGGCACCATCCGCGTGGTGGATGCCTCCGGCGCGACCCTGCTCTCGCAGAAGGTCGAAGCGGGCGACATCTTCCGCGCCTGCCAGGCCAAGGACGCCCCCATCCAGGACTGGGTGAAGCTGGCGGTGTCCCGCGCCCGCATCACCGGCGCTCCCGCCATCTTCTGGCTGGACAAGGCCCGCGCCCACGACGCCCAGATCATCGCCAAGGTCGAGACCTACCTGAAGCACCACGACACCGCGGGACTGGACATCCGCATCCTGCATCCGGTGGAGGCCATGAAGCTCTCCTGCGAGCGGATCCGCAAGGGGCTGGACACGATATCCGTCACCGGCAATGTCCTGCGCGACTACCTCACGGACCTGTTCCCCATCATCGAGCTGGGGACCAGCGCCAAGATGCTCTCCGTGGTGCCCCTGCTGGGCGGCGGCGGCCTCTTCGAGACCGGCGCGGGCGGCTCGGCCCCCAAGCATGTGCAGCAGTTCCAGAAGGAGGGCTACCTGCGCTGGGATTCCCTGGGCGAGTTCAGCGCGTTCGCCGCTTCCCTGGAACACGTGGCCAATGCCTTCAAGAACGCCAAGGCCGCCGTGCTGGCCGAGACGCTGGACCAGGCCATCGCCAAGTTCCTGGACAACGACAAGTCCCCCGCCCGCAAGGTGGGCCAGATCGACAACCGCGGCAGCCACTTCTACCTGGCCCTCTACTGGGCCCAGGCCCTGGCCGCCCAGACCAAGGACGCCGAACTGCAGAGCCGCTTCGCCAAGGTGGCCCAGTCCCTGGCCGAGAACGAAACCAAGATCAACGAAGAGCTGATCGGCGCCCAGGGCAAGCCCGTGGACATGGGTGGCTATTACCACCCCGACAAGGTCAAGACCGGCAAGGCCATGCGGCCCAGCGCCACCTTCAACGCGATCATTGATGGGTTGAAGTAGCTGGTTGATGCTCCGGGACGCGGTCCCGGAGTGAGAAACGGCCCGCGGCTGCGGGCCGTTTTCTTGGGTTGGTGGACCAGCTATCCCGGGACGAATTCCCAATCACCACATTCGGAGAAGCCGAATGTGGCGCCTCAGAACAACCCCACGATCCTCCCCGTCTCCAGGTCGATGTCCACATCGTAGAAGCCGGGCCGAGTGGGCAGGCCAGGCATGGTGGCCATCTGTCCGAGCAGCGGATAGAGGAACCCCGCGCCCACGCTGGCCCGGATGTCCCGCACGGGGATGCGGAAGCCCGTGGGTGCCCCCTTCAGAGCGGGATCATGGCTGAGACTGAGGTGGGTCTTGGCCATGCAGATGGGCAACCGGTCGTAGCCGAGCCGCGTGAAGGCCGCGATGCTGGCTTCGGCTTCCGGGGAATAGTCCACGCCATCGGCGCCGTAGATCTCCCGGGCGATGATCTCGATCTTCTGCTGGATGGGCGCGTCCAGCTCATAGAGATACCGGAAATCCGAGGGTCGCTCGCAGACCCGCATGACCGCACGCCCGAGGTCCACGGCGCCCTCCCCGCCCAGGGCCCAGTTCTGGCACACCACGGCGTCCTCGGCCCCGCTTTCCAGCGAAGCCTGACGGACCAGCTCCAATTCCGCCGGGCTGTCCGTGGCGAAGCCGTTGACCGCCACCACCACGGGGATGCCGAACTTGCGGGCGATGCGGATGTGGTGAACGAGATTGGGGAGGCCGGCCCTGAGCAGGTCGAGATTCTCCTCCACGTAGACGGGATCCAGCGGCTTTCCGGCCACCACCTTGGGACCGCCACCATGCATCTTCAGGGCCCGGACCGTGGCCACCAGCACCACGGCATCGGGCACCAGACCCGAGGCCCGGCACTTGATGTTGAAGAACTTCTCCATGCCCATGTCCGCGCCGAAGCCTGATTCAGTGATGACGTAGTCGGCGAGCTTCAGGGCGATCTGGTCCGCCAGGATCGAGCTGTTGCCATGGGCGATGTTGGCGAAGGGGCCCGCGTGCACGAAGACCGGCGTGCCCTCAAGGGTCTGCATCAGGGTGGGCTTGAGGGCGTCCTTCATGAGCACGGTCATGGCGCCTGCCACGCCCAGGTCTTCGGCCGTGACCACCCCGCCCTGCCGGTCGAGGCCCACGACCATGGCGCCCAGGCGGTGCCGCATGTCCGCCAGCCCCGTGGTGAGCGCCAGCACGGCCATGATCTCGCTGGCCACGGCGATGTCGAAGCCGGTCTCGCGGGCGAAGGCGGCCTCCTCAAGGCCGGTGCCCACGGTGACGCCGCGGAGGAAGCGGTCGCTGGTATCCAGCACCCGGCGCCAGCTGACGGCCGCCGGGTCCAGATCCAGCCGGCAGACGCGGCGGCGCTCTTCTGCGGTGAAGGCCTCCGGGTCGCCCTTGGTGATGCCCAACCTCGTGCAGCGCAGCTGGAGGGAGCGTGGGAACTTCCGGCCGCCCTTTCCTTTCGGGAAGATGCGCTCGAAGAGCTGCTCGTCCGTGGCGCCAGCCTCATGCAGGATGCGCGCGTCGATGGCCGCGGCGCAAAGGTTGTGGGCGGCGGTGATGGCGTGGATGTCGCCGGTCAGATGTAGGTTGAAGTCCTCCATGGGCACGACCTGGCTGTAGCCGCCCCCGGCCGCGCCGCCCTTGATGCCGAAGGTGGGCCCCTGGCTGGGCTGGCGGATGCAGGTGAGCACGCGCTGGCCCAGGTGCGCGCCCAGGGCCTGGCTCAGCCCCACGGTGGTGGTGGTCTTGCCCTCCCCCAGGGGCGTGGGGGTGATGGCGGTGACGTCGATGTAGCGGCCATTGGG
>Ga0268298_10003979_pt1 | contig 14686 bp, 11 predicted proteins | sample WWTPWeurt_MetaG_FD_194462 | JGI IMG/M metagenome (GOLD analysis project Ga0268298, IMG submission 194462) | Activated sludge microbial communities from WWTP in Nijmegen, Gelderland, Netherland - WWTP Weurt | ecosystem: Engineered > WWTP > Aerobic digester > Activated sludge | place... | reverse complement strand
CGCCGAGACCCAGTCGGGGACCATCAAGGGCAAGTTCGCGTACATGTCCCCCGAGCAGTGCCGGGGCAAGGGCATCGACCGCCGCACCGACGTGTTCGCGCTGGCCATCGTGCTCTACGAGCTGACCACCCAGCGCCGCTGCTTCCGCACCGACAGCGACTTCGAGACGATGGACCGCATCGTCAAGGGCAAGCTCGTCACGCCGACGTCCTTCGACGCGCGCTACCCGCGCGAGCTCGAGGCGATCCTGCTGAAGGCGATGGCGCTCGATCCCGAGCAGCGCTACCTGACCGCCGAGGCGTTCCGCCAGGCGCTGGTCGAGTACGCGCCGCGCCTGGGCCCGGTCGCGACCGCCGCCGAGGTCGCCGCGTGTCTGCGCGAGGTCTGGCAACACGAGGACAGCGAGCCGGAGATCCGCGAGGCCACCGCGTCGGACGCCGACGCCCCGGCCGCCGGGGTCGCGACCGCGCGCCACCTCGAGGCGGCCGCGCTGGCCCGCAGCATCCGCCCGGTCGACGAGGCCGCGACCACCACGCCGCGGCTGCCGGTCAGCCCCGCCGAGCTCGAGCCGGCCGCGACCGGGCCGATGCCGGTGATGGGCGCGCGGATCTCGGCGTCGATCGACGTGCCGCCGACGCCGCTGGGCGCCGCGGCGATGACCGGGCCCCACGCGCTCCTGACCGGCGCGACCACCACCGGGCCGCAGCCGCGGGTGGTGCCGACGCCGACGCCCGGCGCGCTGGCGGCCCGCGCCGCGCCGCCGCGCGCGACCGGCGCGATGGCGGTGCCGACCGACGAGTGGAACACGCCGCAGAAGACGATCCTCGGGACCGGGCCGGTCGCGACGGCGCGGCCGGCCGGGGCGATCAGCGACTCGGGGCGCCGCCCGGTGCCGGCCGAGGTCGCCGCCGCGGTGCCGCTGGCGATCATCTCGCCGCCGTCGGAGCCGACCCACATCCGCCGCCGCAACCGCCGCGGGCTGACGCTGGCGCTGGTCGCGGTGGTGGTGGTCGCGGCCGTCGCGACCGCCGCGGTGCTGCTGGGCGGCGGTCACGGCAGCCGCGCGGCCGCCACGACACCGGCACCGGCGCCGGCCGAGCGCTGACCGGCATCACGCCGCGAGCACGAGCGTGCGCGCGAGCGCCGCGGCGACCGCCGCGTGGTGCGCCGCGCCGAGGCGGAACCCGGGCGCCGTGCCGACCGCCCGGAGCGCGTCGTCGAGCCCCTCGACCAGCTCGACCGCGGTCGGCGTCGCCACCGGCAGGTGGCGGAGATCGATCTCGACGTCGGCGAGCCCCGCCGCGGCGCAGGCGTGGAGCACGCCGCGGGTCGCGGCCGCCAGGTAGGCCGGGTGGTGGGCGGCCGGGCCCTGGTAGCCGGCGACGCGCACGACCGCGCCCTCGACGGTGACCAGCGGCTTGACGTACAGCCCGTAGAGGAAGCACTTCATCAGCATCGGCTCGAGCGTCCGCGGCAGGACGCCGTCGAGCGCCACGCCCGGCCGCCACGGCGCCTCGGCGCTGCCGTCGTCGGCCAGCGCGAACACGCCGGCCGTCGGCGCCGCCTGGCGCAGCACGGCGGCCACCGCGTCGACCTCCTCGATCGGATCGCGCGTGTCGAGCAGGATCAGCGCCGGGCGATGGCGGTCGGCGTGATCGAGCGACTCGGCCAGCGCGGTGGTGGCGTCGATCACGACGTGCGGCGGCAGCGCCTTGGCCAGCCGCGCCGGCAGCGCCGGATCGCCGTGCTGCACCAGCACCCGCGGCGGCGGCGGCGGCTCGGGGCCGAGCCGGAGCTGGCGCAGCGCGAGCGTGGCGATCAGCGCCGGCGTGAACGGCTTGGCGACGTACTGCACGGCGCCGAGCTTGACCGCCCCGGCGACCACCGTCGCCGTCGACACCGAGGTCACCAGCACCACCGGCGTCTGATCGCCGCGCGCGCGCAGCGCCCGCAGCGCGGTCGGCCCGTCCATGACCGGCATCACGACGTCGAGGAAGATCAGGTCCCAGCTGCCGCTCGCGGCCTTGGCCAGCGCGGCCTCGCCGGTGTCGGCGTGCCCGAACTCGAAGCCGAAGCGCTCGAGCGCGGCCTGGATCGAGTTGCGCACCAGCGCCGAGTCGTCGACGATCAAGATCCGCCGCATGTCACGCGTCTCCTCGGGCCAGCGCCGCGGGCGGCACCGGCACCACGCAGCGCACGGTCGTGCCCGCGCCACGGCGGCTGTCGATCTCGAGACGCCCGCCCAGGTCGACGCACGCGGCGCGCAGCGCGCCCAGCCCGACGCCGCGGCCGGCCACCGTCGACACCGCCTCGGCGGTCGAGACGCCGTCGGCGCACAGCGCGGCGCGCAGGTCGTCGGCGGTCGTGCACGGCAGGCCCTGGGCCTGGGCCCGGGCCGCCACCGCGACCCAGTCGACGCCGGCGCCGTCGTCGGCGACCTCGACCACCACCGCCGCGTCGCGCTCGAAGCTGGCCAGCCGCAAAGACGCCTGCGCCGACTTGCCGGTGGCCACCCGGGTGGCCTCGTCCTCGACGCCGTGGGCCACGGCGTTGGTGATCGTGTGGACCAGCGCCGACCACAGCGGCGCGAAGCGGTCGCCGTCGAGCCGCACGCCGTGATCGCGCACGTCGACCTCGACCTCGGCCTTGCCCAGCCGGCTGGCCAGCGCCTTGGCCTGCTCGCCGAACCGCTCGAGGTGCGGCCGGGTCGGCTCGAGGCCCCACCGCCGCACCCGCGTCGCCCACGGCGCGTCGGCGTCGGCCACCGCCGCCACCACCGCCTGGTACTCGGCCCAGTCGACCACCAGCGTCCGGCGACCGGACAGCCCGAGCAGGCCGTCGAGACGATCGCGGAACGCCTGCCAGGCCGCGGCGATCGGCGCCACCGCGGCGGGCGTCGCGCCGAGGCTGCCGTCGGCGAGCTGGCTCTCGAGTTGGTGGCACTGCCCGCCCAGGCTGGTCAGCCCGAACAGGCCGAAGGTGGCCTTGAGGGTGTGGACGTGGCGGGCCCGGGCCACCGGATCGACCGCGGGATCGGCGCACGCCGCCAGCCGCGCGTCGGCCTCGCGCGCGAACGCCAGGAAGCCGGCCCGGTCCTGCGCGGCGCGCTCGACCGCGGCGATCACCTCGGCCTGGGCGCGCTCGGCGCGCTCGAGCGCGACCGCGTCGGTGGTGTCGGTGACCACCACCAGGAGCCCGGTCAGCGGCGCGCCGATCGGCAGGTACTCGACGCGAAACGACCGCGCCGCGCGCTCGATCAGCCCGGGCAGCTGGGCCAGCACCACCTCGGCCGGCATCCGCTCCTCGCGCAGGCTGTCGAAGCCGAGCTCGATCCACGCCTCGAGGTTGGGATCGTGGCCGCACAGGTAGCTCCACAGCCGGGCGTCGGCGCTGGGCGCGCCGAACCAGGCGGTCAGCGCCCGCGAGCACGGCGTGCCGAGCGCCCCGTCGAGCCCGACCGTCACCAACCCCTGCGCCACGGTGTCGAGGATCAGCGTCATCGCCTGGTTGCGCGCGACCAGCTCCTGGCTCGCCAGCTCGAGCGAGCGCTCGAGCTGCGCGCGATCGTCATCCGCCGCGCGGTACGCCTCGCCGACGGCCTCGGCCAGCGCCGCGACCTCGGGCGTCGCGGGCACGCCGTCGGGGAACGCCTTGCGCAGCTGTCGCCGGACCAGGGGGTGCATGGCTCACCGCTCGGAGATGGTGGTGACCGTCATGGTCTGGTTGTGCAGCTGGCACGGCGCGTCGGCGCCGAACGGCGCGATCTCGCCGTACGAGTAGAACCCGGTCAGCGTCGTGTGCGCGCCGAGCGCCGCGCGCACCGCCTCGAGCTCGTCCTCGGTGCGCTGCTTCATCACCAGCTTGCGACCGACGCAGCTGATCAGGATCGCCAGGTCGGGGCTGCCGGTGGTCGCGCCGGCGACGCTGGTCGCGGCGGCCGCGGCGGCGCCGGTCACCAGGCCGCTGACGTTGGTCTTCATCAGCCGCGCGCGATGCCCGGTCGGCACGTCGCCGGCGAACGTCAGCGATCGAGCGGCGTCGTCGATGGCCAGGATGGTCCGCACCACCGGCTCGCCGGTGGCGCCGCGGATCGCCAGCGGGAACGCCAGCCCGCTGGCCGGCAGCGCGGCGGCGTGCTCGCCCAGGTAGCGCCGGTACAGGTCGAGCGCCGGCTCGCCGTCGAGCTCGTACAGCACGCTGCCGGTCGCGCGGGTGATCAGCCGCTCGGGCCCGAACGGCTCCCAGCCGCCGCGCGAGCCACAGCCGACCTGCAGTCGCGCGCCGTACAGGCCAATCGCGACGATCTGCTGGCTCGGCGTCGGGCCGTCGACGCACACCGCGGTGCGCGTGAAGCGCGCGCCGTCGCCCGACAGGCCGCCGGTCAAGCCGACCGCGGGCGGCAACACCGCGCGCAGGCCAGCCACCAGCGCGCTGCCGTTGACGTTGAGCCCCTCGGACAGCACCAGCACGTGGACCAGGCCGGCGGCGGGCAGCCGGGCGGCCAGGCGCGCGCCGAGCGCCGCGCTGTCGGCGGCCTCGTCGAGCTGCACCGTCGCGACCTCGACCCGGCTGTGCTCGAACTCGATCGCGGTGGCGACCAGCGCGTCCTCGAGCAGCTCGACGTCGGCCAGCTCGCCGGCCGTCGAGCAGCCGACCACCCGGGCGCCCGGGAAGCGATCGGCCAGGTCGGTCCAGGTCGCGGCCTCGGCGAGGCGCGCGGTGGAGCCGAAGACGATGGCGAGCTGCGGGCGGCGCGTGGCGTCAGCCGGCGCCCCCGACCAGCCCCCTCGGCGGCAGATCTGTTGATCGATGCGCATGGTCACCCCTAGCTCCGACCGCCGGCCCCGAAAGTTGAGAGCCCGGCGCGATCACCCCTCTCCGCGGGCGCGCCCCGGCCGATACGACCTCTGCGACCCGATGTCCGTCCCGCTCAGCTCCGACGTGGTGCGCCGTTTCCTCGAGGTGGTCGTGCGCCAGCTGCGCGCCACCGTCGGCGTCGACGCCGTGGTCGCCGCGATGGGTGACACCGTCGACGCGGCCGCGATCGCCGTCGCGGTCGACTTCTCCGGCGACGTGCGTGGCCCGGTCACCTGGGTGTTCCCGCAGGCCATCGCGCTCGAGCTGGTGCGGCGGTTGATGGCCGATCCCGATCCCGATCCCGAGACCGCCTCCGACGGCGCCACCGAGCTGGCCAACATCCTCACCGGCCACGCCAGCGCCGCGCTCGAGGCCCACGGCTTCCACTGCGCGTTCGGCGTCCCGCGCCTGCACATCGGCGCGCTGCCCGGCGGCATCTCGGTGCGCATGCAGACCCCCGCCGGCCCGATCGATCTGGTCCTGTCGATGTCGACCGCCACCACCCGGCAGCTGCGCGTGATCACCGGCGCCGGCTGAGTTGCAGGGAAGGCGTGTCGCGCAGCGCCCTCACCGCGGGCGGAAGCGCTCGATCCACGCCACCAGCGCGGCGCCGTAGCGGGTCAGGTGCTCCTGGGTCGCCGCGTCAGTGAGCACGCCGTCGACGAACCGCTCCTGCGGCCGGGCCACGAACACCTCGGGCTGCATCATCACCGGCGAGTCGGTGTAGACCAGGATCTGCCGCAGGTGGTACTGCGCGCGCATGCCGCCGCTCATGCCGGCGGCGGCGCTGACCAGGCCCACCGGCTTGCCGCGCAGCGGCGAGGTCGGCGGCGGCCGCGACGCCCAGTCGATCGCGTTCTTCAGCACCCCGGGGACGCTGTAGTTGTACTCGGGCGTCGCGATCACCAGGCCATCGGCGGCGGCCAGCGCCGCCTTCCACGCCGCCACCGGCTCGGGATCGAGCTTGGTGTCGGGGTCGAAGGTCGGCAGCTCGGCGAGGCGCTCGAAGATCGTCAGCGTGGCGCCGGCGGGGAGCCGCTCGCCGACCGCGCGCAGGAGCGCCCGGTTGTGCGAGCCGGTGCGGATGCTGCCGGCGAGGCCGAGGAGCTGCATCGCGGCGTTATAGCCGATGCGTCCCCCGGGCGGCGGTAACGCACCCGCGGTTCCCGGCGTACGCTTGCCATCATGTGGACCGTCTCCCCCGCCAAGCTGCGCCTGCCCCGCCCCGACGAGGCCCTGCCCGGCCGCGCCGCCACCATGCCGGTGGCGCCGACCCACGCCGTGCTCGGCAACCCGATGACCCGCCCGTTCCCCGGCGGGATCGCGACCGCGATGTTCGGCCTGGGCTGCTTCTGGGGCGCCGAGCGCAAGTTCTGGCAGACCGCCGGCGTCTGGACCACCGCGGTCGGCTACGCCGGCGGGCTCACGCCCAACCCGACCTACGAGGAGGTGTGCTCGGGCAAGACCGGCCACAACGAGGTGGTGCTGGTCGGCTTCGACCCGACGCAGGTCGCCTACGCGCGCCTGTTGCAGGTGTTCTGGGACAGCCACGACCCGACGCAGGGCATGCGCCAGGGCAACGACGTCGGCACCCAGTACCGCTCCGGGGTGTACGTGTTCGACGCCGCGCAGCGCGCCGCCGCCGGGTACGGGCCGATCACCACCGAGCTCGTCGACGCGCCGGCCTTCTACTACGCCGAGGACTACCACCAGCAGTACCTGCACAAGAACCCGCGCGGCTACTGCGGGCTCGGCGGCACCGGCGTGAGCTGCCCGATCGGCACCGGCGCGTAGCGCCGCGCGACGTCGCGCGATTCCAGACATCCATGTCGCGGTCCTGGCGCGCGGCGGTGGTGAACACTCGACACCGCGGCCACCGATGCCGCGCAACCAGGCGCCCGACGGACCGCGCCGGCCGGGACGCGCGCCGGCACACCCGATGCAAACCCGCGAGGCATGCCCCGTCCGCTGCTCCCGCTCCTCGGCCTCTGCGCCCTCACCGCCTGCATCGACATCGAGCCGATCGACATCCCGCCGCTGTTCACCTGCGACCAGCCGCTGTTCCCGGGCGGCATGTGCGTCGATGACACCCACCCGATCGACTTCGAACGCGACTACCTGACGCTGGCGGAGGGCGGCGCGACACCGTTCGCGTACCTGACGCTGGACGGCCTGGCGTTCACCGTGGCCAGCGACGCCCCGGAGATCATGACCGCGACGCTCGGCGCCGACGGCACGCTCACGCTGGCCGGCGTCAGCGCTGGCGCCACCGAACTCGTCGCGCGCGGCGCCGACGGTGCGGTGCTGCGCCGCGTGGCCGTCGAGGTCGCGCCGATCGCCGCGGTGGCGTTCCGCTTCGATCCGGCCGGCGACGTCGACCTGACCGAGCTGGCGGCGGTGCCCGGCGCCGCCGAGGCGCTGCGGCTCGTCGCCCGCGACGCGCGCGGGCTCGACCTGGCGGGCGCCGCGCCGGCGCTGCAGCTGGAGACCACCGGCCCGATCTCGTCGCCCCCGCTCGATCAGGCCGAGCATCGCTTCACCGGCTTCTTCGGGCCGGAGCGGCCCGGCTTCCTCACCGCGGTGCGCTTCGACGGCGTGGGCGACGCCGCGGTGGTCGCGCGGCGCGGCGGCGTCGAGCTGAGCACGCTGCCGATCGCGGTCATCCCGGCGGCGGCCGATGTCGAGCTGCGCCTGTACATCCCGACCACGCCGGTCGACACGCTCCAGGCCGCCGACCTGGTCGGCAGCGACGCCCGCGGCGTGCCGGTGGCGGGCCTGACTGCCGACTTCACCGCCACCCCGGCCGCGCTGGTGCGGACCATCGTCGGCCGCGGCGCCCAGGGCCTGTTCGAGGCCGAAGCGCCCGGCGTCGTGACGCTCACCGCCACCTTGCCCGACCGCACGCTGACCGCGTCGTTCACGATCGTCGCGCGGTGAGCGTCTGTCGCGATCTGTCGGCCGCCGCCGATCACGCGACGGCGCTGAAGCGGGTTTACTCGCCGCCGCGGCTGCGGTACGCCCGAGGGCGATGAAGGCAACGCGCGCGTGGCTGCTCGTGGTCGTGATGGGTGTGCTCGCCTGCGGCGACGACGGCGGCAAGCCGACGATCGACGCCGGCCCCGAGATCGACGCCCGGCTCGAGGGCTTCGATCAGCCCGATGACCACTGCCCCGGCGCCGCGCACTGCGCCTCGGCCGGCGACGGCACGCTGGCGGTCGGCGCCGCCAAGCAGATCTTCACGCCGCAGATCACCGAGACCTGGACCGACGAGGACGGCGACGGCGAGTACGACAGCGGCGAGCCCTACGTCGACGCCAACGCCAACGGCGTCTTCGACGCGTTCTGGCTGTTCGGCGGCGGCCGCGCCGCCAACGGCGTGATGAGCGACCTCGAGGCCCGCGCCGTGGTGTTCGCCCAGGGCGACACCAAGGTCGCGCTGGTCTACGTCGACGCGATCGGCCTGTTGGCCGGCGACATCGACACGATCCGCAACGATCCGCGGGTCGCGGCCGCCGGCGTCGACCACGTGATCGTCGGCTCGATCCACGCCCACGACGCGGTCGACACGATCGGGCTGTGGGGGCCGCAGGCGCTGGTCAGCGGCTACAACCCGGCGTTCAACGCGCGCCTGAACGACGCCGCCGCGCGCGCCGTGGTCGACGCGGCCGCCGCCGCGGTGCCGGCGCAGCTGGTGATCGCCAAGACGCTCTTGCTCAACACGCCCGGCGATCCGCAGAGCCGCACCGACCACTGGAACAAGGACATCCGCGATCCGGTGATCTTCGATCCGACGCTGACCGTCGCGCGCTTCGTCCGCGCCGACAGCCCGACGACGACGATCGCCACCGTCGTCAACTGGGCCGACCACCCCGAGATGTCGGCGTTCGGCGCCAACAACCTGTTGGTGTCGGCGCACTACGTCCACTACCTGCGGGACAAGCTCGAGCAGGGCGTCGGCGCGCCGTGGCTCGATCCCATCGCCGGCATCGGCGGCATCACCGTGTTCGTGCAGGGCGCGCTGGGCGGCCAGATCGGCTCGATCCGCAACGCGCCGGTGCCGGGCCCCGACGGCACGCCGATCACCGAGTCGGGCCACCCCAAGGAGGAGGCGCTCGGCACCAACCTGGCGCGCCGCTCGCTCGAGATCCTGCGCGACGACGGCGAGACGGTCTCGGAGCTGCCGCTGTCGTATCGGACCGCGCGCTTCCACGCCCAGATCAACAACACCGGCTTCCAGGTGGCGTTCATCATCGGCCTCTTGGCCCCGCACCCGCTGGTCGGCTACGACCCGGCGCAGCCGGTGGCGCCGGGCAACGAGCCGTGGATCCCGATGCGCGCGACCTACCTGCAGGTGGGGCCGCTGGCGATCATCACCTGCCCGGGCGAGCTGCACCCCGAGTTGTGGGTCGGCGGCTACGACGGGTCGTGGAGCTGGGGCTGGCCGATCATGGACACCACCAAGCCCAACACGCCCGATCTCGCCACCGCGCCGATGGCGCCGTACCTGCGCGACGTGGTGCTGGCCAACCCCGGCGTCCGCTACCCGGTGCTGGCCGGCCTGGCGATGGACTACGTCGGCTACATCGTGCCGAAGTACAACTACGTGCTCCACGCCAACTCGCCGTACCTCGAGGAGGCCGACGGCGATCACTACGAGGAGACCTACTCGCTCGGCCCCGAGGTCGAGGCCCACGTGGTCTACCCGCTGCTGCAGCTCGCCGGCTGGCGGCCGTGACCGCGCCGCGCCGCTACAAGTTCGTCGAGGTCGCGCCGGTCACCGCCGAGACGCTCGAGGACGCGGTCAACGCCGGGGTCGCCGAGGGCTGGGCGTTCGACGGCATCCGCTTCGTGATGACCGAGGCGTCGCGGCGCCCGGCGATGGCGTTCGTCAGCTTCGTCACCGCCGACGCGCCGGCGGCGGGGCCCGTCACCGCCGCGCCCGCCGAGGCCTGATCACGGCACGCCGGCGTCGGGACCGTCGCCGGGCGCGGGCAGCGGCTGCGACGGCAGGCGGATCGTGATCTTCTGCTCCGCCGGCGTCGGCGTGAGCAGCGCCGGCTTACACACCGCGACCAGCCGATCCATGTTGTCGAGCGCGCGCTCGAAGACCGTCGAGTCGCCGATGACCACGCCGGTGATCGGCACCGCGCACAGCGTGTAGGTGCCGGCCAGGAGGTCGCTCCACTCCGGGATCGCGAACGGCGGCAACCAGAACGACTGCGCGGCCGAGCCGGCGTTGTCGGCCGGGACCGCGCCGATCGCCGCGTCGAGCAGCTGGCTGCCGGTGGTCGCGGAGAACGTGCCGCGCATCAGCATCACGAACGCCGCGTTGACCGTCGCGCCGGCCTCGGGCTCGACGCCGATCGTCAGCTTGATCTCACCGGCCGGGACCTCGATCGACGCGTCGGTGGGCTTGCCGACCGCGACCGTCACCACCTTCGACGCGTTGATCGAGCTCATCATCACCTGGACCGACACCTGCACCCGGGTCGGCCCCTCGGGGACGCGATCGACCACGAAGCGGCCGTCGGGCCCGGCCTGGACGAACACCGCCTGGGCGGTCGAGCCCATCGACGTCGCGGTGATCGTCGCGTTGGCGACCGGCGCGCCCTTGCGGGTGATCGTCCCGGTCAGCGAGCCGAAGCCGCGCAGGGTCAGCTCGACGCCGGCGACGTCGGCCATGCCGCGCGCCACCGGGACCGCCAAGCTGCGGCCCCGGGTGGTGTGCTCGGCCAGGATCGAGCCGCCGCTCGCGCTGACGCCGCGCAGCGTGAAGGTGCCGTCGTCGGCGGTCGTCGCGGTGCGCATGCCGACCTGGCTGGCCTGGGCATCGCCGGTGCCCATCGCCTTGCCGTCGCCGAACAGCATCCGCCCCACCATCACCTTGGCGCCGGCCACCGGCGCGCCCTCGCCGTCGACGACCCGGCCGCTGACCGTGCGGCCGCCGCTCACCGTGATCGTGCCCAGGTCCTTGACCTGGCCGGCGACGATCTCGAGGTCGCCCTTGGTCACCTCGGCGAAGTCGGGGCCGCTGATCTTGAGGTCGTACTTGCCGGGCGACATCGCGCCCAGCTCGAACGTGCCGTCGTGGGTCGTGACCCGGTACTCCCAGCCGGCGCGCACCAGCGCCAGCTCCGGCGCGCCGCCCTTGGCCAGCACCAGCTTGCCGCGCACGCCGCCCGGCGCCGGCAGCACCAGCTTGACGTCGGTGGCGCCGGTGCGCGCGGTGGTGACGTCCTTGCCCCAGGCGGTGCGCTCGGCGTGACCCTCGCGCGACGCCGCCAGCCGGTAGCTGCCCTCGGCCAGGCCGCGCAGCGTGAAGCGGCCGCCGCCGTCGGTGGTGGCCGCCGACGACGACGCCAGCACCAGATCGGCGGTGGCGGTCTCGCCGGCCATGAAGTCGGGCACCGCGGACACCGACGCCTCGGGCACCGGCTCGCCGGCGCTGTCGACGACGACGCCGGCGATCGTGCCGGCCTGATCGAGCACCAGCTTGACGCCGGTCTGCTCGGGCGTGTTGGTGAGATCGACGTCGACGATCTTCGACGTCGCCGTCTCCGACTCGCCGCGCAGCCGCAGCGGCCGGCGCGGCAGCGCCTCGATCACGAACGCGCCGTGATCGTCGGCCGCCGCCTGGCGGTAGACGAAGTCGTTGCTCCAGTCGGTCGACGACACCCGCACCGTCGCGTACGGCGCCGGCTGGCCGTCGGCGCTGTAGACCGTGCCGGTGATCCGCGCCGCCGCCGCCAGGACGATCTTGACGCCGGTGGCGCCGCGATCGCGGTCGACGGTGACCAGCTCGCTCTGGCCGGGCGCGTGCTTCTCGTCGCTGGCCACCAGCCGGTAGCTGCCGGGCGCCACCGCCGGGATCGTGAACGCCCCGAGCGCGTCGCTGGTGACCGCGGCGCGGTCGCCCGGGCCCTCCCACGACGACGCGTCCTTGGCCCACACCTTGGCCTCGGCCACCGGCTGGCCGCGATCGTCGACGACCACGCCCGACACCGCGGCGCCGGCCCGCACCGCGATCGCGACCTCGACCTCGCGCTGGGTCTTGCCGATCACCGCGGTGCCGGCGCCGGGCGCGAAGCCCGCCGCGCTCGCGGTGACCGCGATCCAGCCATCGCCGACGCCGTGGATCGCCGCGACGCCGCTGCCGTCGGTGACCGCGCTCGACTCGAGCGGGTCGGCGAGCGTCACCGTCGCGCCGGCGACCGGCTTGGAGGTCCCGGCGTCGGTGACCGTCACCTTGACCAGCGCGCCCGGCCGCAACCGGATCACCACGGGCTCGGCGTCGGCCGCGGCCCGGGTCGACACCGGCCCGCCGACCCGATCGCCGGCGCGGGCGCCGACGGCGTAGGTGCGGCCCAGGAGCTTGTCGAACGCGAACGTGCCGTCGGCCTCGGTCAGCATCCGCCGCGGCGGCGCCGACGACACCCACACCTCGGCGCCCGCCACCGGCTGCTCGCGCTCGTCGAGCACGACGCCCTCGAGGAGCATCGGCCCCGCTGGGTCGGTGTCGCGCTGGAGCACCGGCGGCGGGCCCGCCGACGCGGTCGCGCTGCCGGCGCGCGGTGGCGGCGTGACCACCGCGGCGGTGCCCGGGCCCGGCCGCGGGGCGGCGCGCTTGCCGCTCGAGCGCCCGAGCGCGAACCACACCGCCACCCCGACACCGATCAACGCGACAAGGACGACGCCGAGCTTCCGGTTCATGGCGCCCGCGAGCTAAGCACGTTCGGGACCATCGCCCCAATGCCCAGCGGCGTCGTCCCGCGGGCCCGCGGCGTCGATCGCGACGCCCCGGGACGGTCGCAGGCCCGGTCGCATGCGACGTGCGTAACCTGCGCCCGCGCACGCGCGTCCTAGCCGCGAGGCTCGCCGTGATGTCCTGCTCGCTCGCTCTGGCCGCGCCATGGTGAGGCGCCGCGCCCATCGCGCCCCGCTGGCGCTCGCCGCCCTCGTCACGTGCGCCGCCATCGGCCCGGCCGCCGCGCAGGATCTGCCGACGCTCCTGGCCGCGGGGCGGGCGAACGGACGCGACCTGGCGACGGCGCGGGCCCGGGCCGACCAGGCCAGCGCGACCGCGGCGCTGGCGCGGGCGCCGCTGTGGCCCACCCTCACCGTCGCCGGCGGCTACACCCGCAACCAGCACGCGTCGATCGTGCCGCTGGGCGACGCGCCCTTGACGATCGTCCCGCTCGATCAGCTGGGCGCGACCGCGACCCTGACGGTGCCGCTGCTGGATCTCGCGGCTCGGCGTCGCGGCGCGGTCGCCGCCGCCGAGCGCGCCGCCGCCGCGTCGGACGTCGAGGTCGCGGCCCGCGACGGCGACCGCGCGATCGTGCGCGCCTACTACGCGTGGATCGGCGGCGCCGCGTCGGTCACCGCCGCGACCGACGCGCGCGCGGCGGCCGACGCCAACCTGACGCTGGTCGAGCGCCGGGCCGCCGCGCAGCTGGCTTCGCCGCTCGACGTGGCCCGGGCGCGCGCGGCGATCGCCGACGCCGACGCCACGATCGCCGCGGCCGCGCTGGTGGTCGCGACCGCCCGCCGCGAGCTCGCCACCGCGACCGGGCTCGCGCTCGACGCCGCCGCCCCGGCGCTGCCGACCGACGACGCCGCCGAGCCGCCCCTGGCCAGCTGGCTGGGCGCCGCCGAGCGCGCGCCCGAGCTCGACGCCGCCGCGGCCCGCGCGCGCGCGGCGTCCGCCCGCGTCGCCGCCAGCCGCGCGGGCTACCTCCCGACCATCGCCGCGACCGCCAGCGAGCGCTGGACCAACGCGCCAGGGTTCGGCGAGGCCCTGACCGGCACCGTCGGGCTCACCGCGACCTGGCAGCTCGGCCTGGCGACCCCGCGCCAGCTCGCCGTCGATCGCGCCGGCGCCCGCGTCGAGGCCGCGCGCCTCGCCGCCGCCCGCCAGGCCGCGGCCGATCGCATCACCGACGCCTGGCACCAGGTCGGCGCGCGGCGCCTCGCGGTGGCGGCCGCGGTCGCGCGGGTCGAGGCGGCGCGGCTGGGCGCGACCACCGCCCACGAGCGGTTCGCCGCCGGCACCGCGACCCAGCTCGACGTGACGCTGGCGCAGCGCGACCAGCTCGCCGCCGAGCTGACGCTGGTGTCGACCCGGGCCGAGCTCGCCGCCGATCGCGCGCTCCTGCGCCTGGCCGCCGGCCGCGAGGTCGCGCCGTGACCGTCGACGTCGCCGCCCGGCTGCGCGCCGCCCGCGGCGGCCGGCTGCGCCGGGCCCAGGCCACGATCGTCGTCGCGCTGCGGATGATGCTGCACGACAAGGCCAAGCTGATCGGCACGACGCTGGGCGTGGTGTTCGCGGTGGTGCTGGCGGCGCAGCAGCTCGGCGTGCTGTTCGGGCTGCTGCAGAAGAACACGATGTTCGTCGACAACGCCGGCGCCGACCTGTGGATCGTCCCGCCCGGCACCACCCAGACCGCGCCCGGCCAGCGGATGTCGACGGCGCTGCTCGATCAGGCCCGGGCCACGCCCGGGGTCGCGGTCGCCGCGCCGCTGATCATGATCGGCACCTCGGTGACCAAGCCGGGCGGCGGCAGCGAGGCCACGACGCTGGTCGGCTTCGACCTCGCCGCCGGCCTGGGCGGCCCGTGGAACATCGTCGCCGGCGACGTCGCGGCGCTGCGCGCGCCCGACGCGCTGTTCTTCGAGGACGCGCAGCGCGAGAAGTTCGGCGGGCTCAACCTCGGCAGCGTGCGCGAGGTCGGCGGCCACAAGGTGCGCGTCGTCGGCTTCACCTGGGGGCTGCAGCCGTTCGGGCCGCCGTTCTCGTTCGCCGACATCGACACGGTCCGCGATCTCGGCG
>Ga0268298_10003978_pt1 | contig 14687 bp, 16 predicted proteins | sample WWTPWeurt_MetaG_FD_194462 | JGI IMG/M metagenome (GOLD analysis project Ga0268298, IMG submission 194462) | Activated sludge microbial communities from WWTP in Nijmegen, Gelderland, Netherland - WWTP Weurt | ecosystem: Engineered > WWTP > Aerobic digester > Activated sludge | place... | reverse complement strand
GCCACTAACCTGCTTTATTTCTCCACGCTTGGGAATACCAATCCGCCTGGTGTGAGCGGCACCGCGGATGATGCCGACATCTACTACTTCAATGGTTCCACGTTCAGCCGTGCGATCGATGCCAGCGGAACCGGCAGCCTGCTCAATATCGCCAGCGCCGCCAACGTGGATGGCTATGACAGGATCAATCCCAATCGTTTTTACCTTTCCTTCACAGATGTCGTGACCCTTCCCACCGTCGGAACAATCCAGGATGAAGACGTGGTGTATTACAACAATGGCATCTGGTCGTTGTATTTCGATGGCAGCGCCAACGGCATCGGCAATAGCGATGTGGATGCTCTCAGCATCTCCGGCGGTTCGCTGTACTTTTCGCTCAATACCAACCTAGTCCCACCTGGAGCAGGCGGAACCGGAGATGATGCGGATATCTATCGCTGGAATAGCGGAAGTTCCTTTACCCGCATCTATGACGCCTCGACCTTAGGATGGTCCACAGCCAATTTGGACGGTTTTGTCCGCGTGGATGCGACACATTTCTATGCTTCCTACGTCGTTGATGCAGGCGTTCCCGGTCTTGGGACGGTACAGGATGAAGATGTGGTCTATTACAACAATGGCGTTTGGAGCATGTACTTCGACGGCACGGCCAAAGGACTGACCAATGCCAACCATGATGTTGATGCTTTCGACCTTCCATAAACAATTAACAGGCCGTCCTATGAGAATCATCAAAGGAATGAAACTGTTGGTCTTCAGCCTCCTTTTTGGCGGCTCGTTTCTCTTTTCCCCAGTCAAGGCAGCAACAGTCATCACCGTCACCACAGCCGGTGATGCCATTGCCATGGATGGTCAATGCTCACTGCGCGAAGCCGTCATTGCAGCCAACACGAACACCGCCAGCAATGAATGTCCTGCGGGCAGCGGCGCAGATACGATCGTATTCAGTCCAGATCTAACCCAACCGATCGTCCTCACGCTCATCGGGGCAAATGAAGACAATGCTGCCACTGGCGACCTGGATCTGACCGGTGTGCTCACCATTCAAGGTTCAGGAGCGGAACAGACCATCATTGATGGAAACGGCACAGACCGAGTCTTCGAGGTTCGGCCAGGGGCCAATGTCACTTTGACAGGACTCACCATCCGCAATGGCAATGCTTCCAGCGGAGATGGCGGCGGAATCCTCATCAGCGGCAGCCAACCCACATCCAAACTCTCACTGGCTGGTGTTTTCATCCTGGGCAATACCGCCACGAGCGGCGGGGGGATCCAGGTCCTGGGGAACGGCGCAAGCGCGTCCATCCAAAACACCACGATTCGTTCCAACATCGCCATGGCAGCGGGGGGCGGGATTTCAAATACCGGTGTGCTCACCGTGACTGGCAGCACCCTGTACCAAAATCAGGCCACTTCCGGCGGCGGTATCAACCATGCCGGATTTTCAATGAACCTGACCAATGTCACGATCAGTGCCAACAATGCCAGCGATAACGGCGGCGGACTGTACAACCGCGCCGACGCCATTCTGTTGAATGTCACGATCGCAGGCAACTCCGCCAATGGTCCATCCACGGGCGGAAATATTTTCATAGACCAGTCATCACTTTCGATCAAGAATTCCATCGTGGCAAACGCCAACGTGGACGGGAACTGTTTCAACAGCGAAGGCCGCATCAACTCGCAGGGGCATAACCTGGAAGACCAGGACACCTGCAACTTTACCGCGAACGGCGACCTGAGCAACACACCTCCGCTGCTTAGCCTGCTTCAGGATAATGGCGGCCCAACTCTTACGCACTCACTACAAGCTGCCAGCCCCGCCGTAGACGGAACCGAAAACGATGGCTGCCCACAGACAGACCAGCGCGGGTTCAGCCGCCCGGTCGATGGGAATGGGGATGGCAATGCTGTTTGCGACATCGGTGCTTATGAGGCGAACGGGGAACCGAGCACTCTCACCGAAACACCCACGCTTCCCTCTCCGCCGACAGAGACTTCAACCCTCACGTCCACACCGCCCCTTGACCCCACCCTCACCCCAACTGTTGTCCCCATTACACCTTCTTCCACGCCACCGGGTCCCTCAGCCCCACCCTGCTCCAGCGCCACATTGACCCTGATCTTTCTTTTTGGGCTGGTACGTTTCAGGCCGAAGCAACAACCCAATGATTCAAGTTAATCCTCCGGCGGAGGAAGAAACGGGAGTCGTTTTTCATCCCGTTTGCCTTTATAAAAATACTATCAGAATCTCTCAGAGGTACGTGCAAAAAGGCCATCCGCCCTTATAATTATTGATGTATGACCACACGGACCAACGATACCTGGCTGGCAGACTTGCGGGAGCAGGGGCCACGCCATGATGAAGCCCTGAACGACCTCAGAGATATCATCCAAAAGGGCTTACCCTATGCCCTTTCGCGCTGGCTCTCCTCGGACGATCCGCTCTTTCAGCCCCTCGTCGAGGAGGTAACGCAGGAAACTCTTCTGCGCGTACTGGATCAACTCGATACGTTTGAAGGCCGCAGCCTGTTCACCACCTGGGTGCATAAGATCGCCATCCGCATCGCGCTGACCGAACTCCGCCGCAAGCGCTGGCGCGACGCCTCACTGGATGAACTCACCGAGAACGAGGATGCCCCTCCACCTCCCGGCCTGCTGGCAGATCCGCACGCCTCGCCCGAGACCTCCGCCGAGCGCAAGGATATGCTCAACCGCGTCCGCCGCATTTTGGAGGAAGAACTCACATCCAAGCAGCGTGAGGCGCTGGTGTTGCTCGGCCTCCAGGATGTACCCATGGAAGAGGCCGCCAAACGAATGAAGACCAACCGCAACGCGCTTTACAAGTTGCTGCACGACGCGCGCCTGCGGCTGAAGAAACGCCTCGCCCTCGAGGAACTCTCGCCCACGGATGTCCTATCCGCGTTCGAGCAAAAGTAAGATTAATATTTTATTAATCGTCTCAGATGATAGTATGAACATCAAAATCTTTTTCCAGAACATCCGCAACAGGTTCACCCCCCAGCCGGAACTCTCCGATGAGGTCGTGTTGAAATTTCTCAACGTCCTCGAGCAGGTTCGCGCTGAAGATCTGTCCTGCACCGATATGTATGCGCGGCTGGACCAATTTGTGGAGGATGAATTGAAAGGCATGGATGCGGAAAAGATCGCCCCGCTCATCCACGAACACCTGGATATGTGCGGCGAGTGCTGCGAAGAATATGAGGCCCTGCTGGCCGTAGTGGAAAACACGAACGAAGAATTAAAAAATTGACGGGCACATGCCCGTCAATTTTTTACTCATGGAACAACTTCTCGCCCGCACGGATGGCCACCTTCAGGCGATTCTCCGCCGGCGTGATGGGGCAGGACCACATCTCATTGTAGGCACAGTATGGGTTGTAGGCATAATTGAAGTCCACGATGAAGCGCCCGCCTGGAAGGGGCTCCGGCTCAAGATAACGTCCCGCGGGGTAAGTCTCGCGGCCCGCCAATGAATCTACAAATGGCAAAAAATATCCGTGCGCACTGCGATAGATCGTCAACTCGACCGATGTTCCCTCAACCGGGAATTTGAACCTGCCGAACTTCTCATAGACCTGCACATCGCCGGTCGAAGTCTGCATCTCGAAGCGCGGCTTATCGGGGAACTCCTCCACCTGTACCTCAAGGCTCAAGGCCGGATCCTCGGGAAAATAGTTCAACCCTTTGAAGTCCTGTTTTTGCTCGCGGGTTAACGGGCTCTGCGGATGGCTGCCGTAAAAATCATCCTTCTCGGCGCGGAATGTTTCCAAGTCTGTCATACGTCCTCCAAAATCGTCTGCGAATTAGACACGAACCGCATGTGAATTCTTACGAAACCAGGCTACAGATACAGCCCCCTTGCCAATTCACATGCTTTATGCTATTTTTAGCATGAAGGATATTGAATGACCGAAAACCAAAAGACCGTTATGATCATCGAGGACGAGCCGGACGCCGCGGAACTATTTGCGGAAATGATGCGCGTCAATAATTTTCGGGTGGTCAAGATGTATTCCAGCACCCCGGCCATCCCGATCATTGCGCAGGAAAAGCCCGACGTGATCATCCTCGATATCATGATGCCGGACATTTCAGGACTTGAAGTGTTGCGCTATATGCGCCGCGAACCGGACCTTTTCTGTATCCCCGTCATTGTAGTATCCGCCAAAAGCACACCGACCGACATCCAGGTCGGGCTGGATGCGGGCGCCACCATTTACCTCACCAAGCCCGTCGGTTTCCAGGACTTGAAACAGGCCATACAAAAAGTTTTCAATGGCAATGCTCTTGCATGAATCAAATTCGCGCCTTCATCGCTGTTGACCTGCCCCACATCATTCAAGACTCGCTCGAAAAACAAACCGCCCACCTGCGCCAGACGCTGGGCAACGGTCTCGTCCGCTGGGTGCCTCCCCGCAATCTGCACCTGACCCTGCGCTTCATCGGAGACATTCCTCCGACCCACCTGGATTTCTTCAAGCAGATGCTCACCAAAACAGCGGATTCGCATCGTCCGTTCGACCTGCAGATCGGCGGCATCGGTTCCTTCCCAAACCTGAAGCGGCCGCGTGTTCTATGGGTCGGACTCCACGCCCCGGAGGATCTCTCCTCTCTGCAGCGGCAGATCGAAACCGGTACGGTGCAACTGGGATTCGAAAAGGAAGACAAGCCATTTTCCCCGCATCTCACCATCGGTCGCGTACGCCAAACGACCACCCCGGCGGATATTGCCAAAATCCGCACAGCCCTGGAAGGGACTCAACTTGGCCGGATCGGCACCGCCCGCATCGACTCGGTCCACCTGTACCAAAGCGAGCTGCATTCCGAAGGCTCGGTCTATAAAAAATTATTCTCTGCTCCTTTGAGAGCCCATTAAAATCTACATGAGGTGAAATCTGAACACGCTTGAACTTGCCCGGGAGATCGTCAACGCCCTCGAAGATAAAAAAGGCGAAGACATCGTCCTGCTCGACCTGAAAGGCATCGCTTCCTTTACCGATTATTTCGTCATCTGCACCGGCACCAGCGACCGCATGCTGGACGCCCTTGCCAACTCCGCCATCGACGAGATCCGAAAGAAGTACAAAAGGAAGGCCAAAAAACAAGGCAACTCCCGCGATGGCTGGGTGGTGGTGGATTACGGCGATGTGGTCGTCCACCTCTTTTCACCTGACCAGCGCGACTTCTATAGTATTGAAGAACTGTGGGAGGATGGAAAGGTCCTGCTTCGCTTACAATAACAAACCGGCTCTGTTCGACCATCCTGCCGACTTGATAAAGATCACTGGATGGTACCAGAATAAAAACAAGCCCACCGATTTAAATCGGTGGGCTTGTTTTTGCGTTTTCTTTACTTTTCGAACACCCAGGCATCCACAGCGCGGGACCAGTTCACCAGTTCTTCGGGTTTGAACCACAGCGCAGTTTCGCGTTCACCAGTTTCGGGTTTATCCGAAGCATGGATGAGGTTACGACCCACTTCGAGGGCATAGTCGTGACGGATGGTGCCCGGGGCAGCCTCCACCGGCTTGGTGGAACCCACCGTCTGACGGACAGCGGCTACAGCGTTATTCCCCTCCCACACCATCGCCATTACCGGCGCGGATGTGATATAGGAGATCAAGCCATCATAGAAGGGCTTGCCTTGATGTTCGGCATAATGCGCCTCAGCCAGCGCCTGGCTGACCTGAATGAATTTTGCAGCCACAAGGCGCAAACCACGGCGTTCAAAGCGGGAGATGGCTTCACCGATCAACCCGCGCTGCACTCCATCGGGCTTTACAAGTACGAGCGTTCTTTCCACAGATTCCTCCAAAAAGTTTTATACAAAACCTGACAGGCATCAAAGCCTGTCAGATCAGTTTAGCGAATTAACTCTTCTGCCTTGTTATAGGCACTGAGCGCTTCCTTCAACCGGTTCGCGCGCATGTACGCGTCACCCAACGCCTGCCAGATGCTGACCTCCACCGGATAGCGGTAGAGCGTATCGTTCAGGTGCGTGATGATCTCCTCCAGATGCTTGCCTTTCTTGATGAGTTTTCCGTAATGCATCAAGGCTTCGGGGATATCACCGCGGTCCAACTCCGCCTTGGCCTGACCCAACATACCCACACTACTGGTCGGCCCTTCGGCCTTCTTCGGCTGGGGTTGGGCCTTGACCGGGGGTTTCTTCTTTTCAGCAACGACCGCAGCCACCGGTTCCGGAGATGGCGGATTCTCTACAAGTTGACTACGTTGCGGCTGGGCAGGCTCCGTCTTTTCAGCAATCGGGTGCCAGTCGGATGGGGTGATGGGTTTGGGCTGCGCGGTAACCGCTTCAGATTCCCACTGTTCACGATGCTGCCACGGCGGCAGGTCTTCGTCATCATCCGCCTTTGGAGCGGCAGGTTCTTCGTCGTCTGCGCCCTGCTGCAGCCAATCTGGAAGATCCGCTGACAGCGAAACCGGTGTCTCGGTGACAGGATCAGGTTCCTCGGTCAGGGTTGAAGCGACGGGTTGTTTCCAGGAATCATCTTCGCCTTCTGACTCCGAATCCAGGTCATTCAACCAGTTGGGCAGGTTCGGCCGAACAGGTTCGGCAGGTTCTTCGGCCTTGCTTTGCATTGAGCCCGGTTCAGGCGCGCGCAGGAGTTCAGGGTCAAGGTCAAGACCGGGTTCGTTATCCAACCCGCTCAACCAATCAGACAAATCCTGATTGCCCATCACCTGCTCTGCATTGACGGTCGCAGGCTCGCCGGATTCTTTCTCATCCAACCCGCTCAACCAATTGGGAAGGTCGGAGTCGGGAATGGAGATATCCGGTTCGCTGGCAGAAGGCATTTCAGGCCGTGGGGTTGTGGCCGGGTCGCTCAGCCATTCGGGAATTTCACCGCGCTCAAGTTTCTGTTCTTCCGCAACCGGGCGCAGCCACTCGGGCATATCCTCTTCAGAAGCAGCGGAGGGGGGTTCCGCTTTAGGTGTCGTATCTACTTTTTCATCTAGATTGCGCAGCCACATCCCTGTGGAATCAAGATCGGAAACCACGGAAGCGGGTTCTTCCTGCACAGGTTCGGATGCGCCCAAGGTCTGGGCCTGTTGCACCCACTCAGGCGGAGTCTCGCTGCGTTTGTTCGGGTCAGTGACAAGTTCTTCAGGTTTGGCACCATGTTTGGCGGCAAGCGACTCAAGCCAGGCAATGGCATCATCCTGTTCCTGCGAAGATGCGCCGAGGCTTTGAACATCGGCGGGTTTTTCGGGAGTTTGAGCGACCGGTTGTTGGCCAATGTATTGAGCCTGCGCCACCCATTCCGGCGGAGTCTCGCTGCGCTTGTTCGGATCAGTAACGAGTTCTTCGGGCTTGGCGCCGTGCTTTGCAGCCAGAGACTCAAGCCAGGCAATGGCATCATCCTGTTCCTGCGAAGACGCACCGAGGCTCTCCACAGATGCCGCAGGCTGGGGTTCAGATTTGGGTTCTGCGCCTTTGAGCCAATCGGGCAGGTCGGCAGGTTGCGCAAGGTCTTCTACATCGGCGGGTTCGGCAGGCTGAGAGCCACCCAACCCACTCAGCCAATCAGGGGCATCACCAATTGGAGCGGGTTCACTTTGCGAAGCAGAAACAGCAACGGCACCAGCAGATGCAAGGCCGCCCAGCCAATCGGGCACATCACCGGAGGCGGCAGGTTCTTCCTTGACCCGTGACTCAGATTCGGATGAGTCAATACCACTTAACCAATCGGGCGCGTCGCCAGAGACAACAGGCTCAACCGGTTCAGATGTTACCGCTGCCGGGTCATCGTTTGACAATCCGCTGAGCCAGTCTGGAACATCGGAAGTGGACATCCTGGCAGTTGGTGCTTCACTGGCCTGAATCTTATTCGAGTCATCCAGGTCGTTCAACCAATCAGGTGTATCAAGTGTGGATGTGGGAATCGCCATCGGCTCGGTCGGCTGGCTGTTGGTGGGAGCCTGTTCTTTGAGCCAATCGGGAAGGTCGGCTGGGACCAGGTCACCACTGTCGGTGGCATCATCATCAAAGAAGGAGGTCGGCTTCTCAGGTGATTGCGCTTCGCCCCACCCAGCAGCGCGGAGAAAGTCTGGGATTTCCTCCTCAGCCTTGGGTTCGTCGGAAGCGGGTGCATTCGATATGCCGCCCGAGGTCAACCAATCCGGTTGAATGTCGGAGGATGAGCCGAGAGCGGGCACAGCGGCGGCAGAGATGCCAAGTGATGAACCCCACTCCTGTCCAACTGGAACTTCCTGGCCGGTGTAATCGAGACGTTCCAGGTTGATGGACGCGTCGCCAATTTCATCAGAGGCAAAGATGGAACCGCGCGTCATGTTCGCATACGGATCCATTTCACCAACGCGCATACGGGATACTTGCGTATTCTCCCCGGTTCCGGTCACAGCTGGCTGAAGTTCCACCATGATACGGTTGGCGTCGAGGCAGTACGGATAACGCTTCAACAACTGATTGCACAGGTCGACGGTATCCGATTTTTGTCCGCTCTTAAAATAAGACAACGCCAGCAAAACCTGCATATCGGCACGCTGCGGGTCTTCCGCCAGCACCGAACGAATTTCTGTAATGGCCTGTGGATACAGATCGCCCTGTACATAGATGCGGGCCAGCGCGCCGCGCGTCATGCGAACCTTGGGCGGTTCCATTCCATCGCGGCGGCCATACAGCCGCTGCAACTCACCCTGAATGGCGGCATTGGAAGGCTGCACTTCAAAGGCGCGTTCCATATGCCAGATGGCGTCATCCAGTTTGTTCTCTTCGTCACGGATGATGCTCAGACCAACGTGCGACACAAAATCATCGGGCACAGCCATCAGGAGGCGGCCAAAAATATCCACGGCTTCAGAATAGCGGCGTGCTTCGAGATATGCTTTGCCAAGCAGGCGATAGGTTTCGAGGTGTTTTGGGAATGTAACGAGAATGTGGCGACAATGAGCAATTGCCTCATCGACACTTCCCTGTTCGATGAGCCGTTCGATCTCGCGGTTATAAATTCTCAATGAGACTTTTGCCATTGTCCTAATCCTGTTGATGAACGCTCAGTTCGCAAATTCGAAATTTCTTATTTGGGCAACGATTTGTACAGATGAAATATGTCAATTATAAACAAATTCTCTAGACTATGCGCTATTTTACTCGTAAAACAGCGGCAATGGCGGGACAGATTCATCGCTAAACCGATAGGCTGAAAGTACTGCCTTGCGCGCTTCCTCCAACTTCGCCTCATCATTAGCGTGGACCTCGAACAGGGCATCACCCTCGCGAACCTTGTCACCCACCTTTTTATGAATGACGAAGCCGACCGCATGGTCGATGGGATCTCCTTTTTTGGCGCGCCCGGCGCCCAGAACGACGGAGGCCTCGCCCACGATCCGTGCATGGACCTGGGAGACGAATCCGCTACGAGGGGCTTTGACAGTTTCGATGAACCTGGCCCGTTCGAACTTCGAGAAATCGTCCACATAGGAGACATCCCCACCCTGGGCGGCCACCAACACACGCAATTTATCCAGCGCGCTGCCATCTGCAATACACTTCTCTGCCATGGCGCGGGCTTCGGCCAGATCTTTGGTGCGCTGGCCAACCACCAGTACATGCGCCGCCACGTGCAAGCAATGCTCCACATAATCCGGCGCGCCGCCGCCTTTCAAAGTCTCAATAGATTCGATCATCTCCAGGGAATTTCCTACGGTTGCTCCTAAAGGTTGATTCATATCGGAGAGCAGCGCAACAGTCTTTCTGCCAGCCAGGCGGCCGATATCCACCATCAAGTCTGCCAGCACACGGGCTTCTTCCAAAGTCTGCATGAAGGCACCTAAACCGGTCTTTACATCCAACACAATGGCTTGCGCCCCGGCTGCGATCTTCTTCGACATGATTGAGGAAGCGATCAGCGGCATGGAGGGGACGGTTCCGGTCACATCGCGAAGCGCATACATTTTTCCATCTGCAGGCGCAAGGTCCATGGATTGACCAGTGAGCACAATGCCTTTTTCCTTGAGGTGTTTCTTGAACTCATCCGTGGAAAGATCCACACGATAGCCAGGGATGGATTCCAATTTATCGAGCGTGCCGCCGCTGAACCCAAGTCCGCGGCCAGACATTTTGCCGACCGGTAAGCGGCAGGCCGCCACCATCGGCATGACCGAGATGCTGGTCTTATCCCCCACGCCGCCTGAGGAATGCTTATCCACCGCAATATCAACGATCGTCGAAAGGTCGAGCACCTGGCCGGACTTTGCCATTGCAAGGGTCAGGTCGGCGGTTTCGAAGGGCGTCATTCCATTGAGCAGTACGGCCATGGCAAAGGCGGAAGCCTGATAATCTGGAATATCCCCTTTGGTAAAACCCTCAATAAAGTTTTCGATCTCAGCGCCAGTCAGTTCCTGCTTGTCGCGTTTTTTGATGATGATATCTACCGCGCGCATTAAAATCTCCTTGTGAAATATTGCGCGGTAATTTTATCGCATTTCACCGCACAAAAAGAAAAGGGCGGGGTGTCCCGCCCGCCCTTTATTATTTCTCCAATTGCTGGCCTTCTTTTGTGTCCTTAACCCTCCAGCCCAAGGCTGCGATCTCATCCCTTAGGCGGTCAGATGCGCCAAAGTCTTTGTTAGCGCGGGCTTGTTTGCGCTGCTCCAGCAGGGATAGAACCTCCAAGGAAGGACCTTCTTCCTCAACCGTCTGGGCATCCAATGTCATCCGCCAGACTTCAGGCGGGATATTTTTTTCAAGCGGATTCGGAGTCTTGATCTCACACAAGTCGCTCAAAGGAAAACTTACCCCGGAGGGATGGATCTCGATCTTATTCTGCTTCATCACTGTCACCGAACTGACCCCATGCACGTCGCAGAGATCCTTCTCAAAATCCATGATGATGCCGGAGTGTTCGTCAAGCCCCACGATGACCGACTCGCCGGGAAGCATATTCTTCCACAGACCAAAACGCTCCATGCCCACAAAACAACGACTGGTATCGAGGTCGGTGCCGCCTTCGGCATTGTTCCAATGCGGGATGAAGGAGATCGGGGCTGTGAAATCGTTGAAAAAATCCAAACCATCTTTAACGTGAACATCCTCACCCACCTTGTAGATCTCATAAACCGGTAATACCCACTGTCCCACAGAGATCGTCGCGGCTGAGGCAAATACAAGGGTTGCGCCCTGCCGATGCCGTGCACGGATGATATCCCACGCCAAGGTTCCGTGCAGTTGACGCGCCAGGTAACTTGGACTGCCCGGTCCCATAAAGATCAGATTGGCCTGTAAGAGCGGTTTGAGAATTTCGGGGTTATCGGGGCTGAACTCCGTTCCCTTTTTACGGGCGGGGATCAGATCAATCACAGGTTTGTAATTTTGCAGGCGGGTCTTGAGGAAATCCGCCACACGCCCGGCGACGAGGGAGGTGTTCAACTCAAAGCCAGCTGGCGTTTCGAGAATGGCGATCCGCAACGGGTCAGGGATGAAGCGGGCTAGTGATTCAAATATGCGGCCTCCTGCGAGAGAAGTCTCACCGGAGCCGAGAAAAGCGATGCGTCCCAAGGTCATGTTAATTGGATGATGCGTTTATCTCATCTATTACATTGAGAAAGGTTTCATTATCCGGGATGTCGGACATCGATGCGCCATAATGAACATAGCGGATGCGCCCATTCTTATCCACAATGCAGTTAAGCGGCATACGCCCAAGTTTGAATAGGTTCACTTCCTGACGATATTGTTTCGCGACAACATGATCGGGATCGGGCAGGCCGACGTAGGGAATATTTTCCCTTTCCCAATATCGTTTAAAGGTATCGCTTCCATCCGGGCCGACAGCGACGATCTCCACCCCACGTTCGGAAAACTCCTTGTAGGCGTCCCGCATGCGCGCCAACTGCGCGCGGCAATGCGGTCACATGAAGCCGCGCAAAAAAGCAAGGACGACGGGTTTGTCTCCGCGAAAACTGGAAAGGCGTACACGCCTGCCATTGATATCTTCAAGTTCGAAATCGGGTGCGGGTGTGCCGGGTGTGATGATGTTGTTCATTGCTCTTCCAAATATTTTAGTACAACGTCCATGAACTGTTCGGGACATTCCTCTTGTGGAACATGCCCACAGGCTGGAATGGTCTGAAGGCTGGCATTGGGAATCTCAGTAGCAATAGCCTCAAAATACCAGGAACGGATGAGGCGATCTTCCTGTCCCGCGATGATCAAGGCAGGGATCGCCAACTGCGGCAATAACGGGCGAAGTTCAGGGTAGGCAGGAGCGAAGGTCAGTTCGTAAAAAGCGCGGTCCCAATTTTTGATCTTCAACAGGTTCAGGTAATTCTGGCGGATCTTGTCCGTCAATTTGGATGAATCATACCACTCCCGTTCGATGGTTCGGGGAAGGGTCTCTTGATAATCGCGCACCCACAACAATCCCAAGTGTCGCGTCTGCGGGAGGCGCATCACAGGCAGCGCCCAGGCTGGGAACTGCGGACCGTATCCGCCGCCCACGCCCGGGTCCACGAGGATGAGGTCTTGCACGCGCTCCGGATATTCAAGCGCAAATGCCACCGCCACCCCGCCACCAGCGGAGTTGCCCACAAGAATGGCTTTGGTAATACCAAACCCATCCAGCAGCCCGCGTAGAATCTCAATGTTGGCTTTCATGCCATACGGATTCGACTCCCAATCCCCGGGCATAGGGCGTTCGGTTACCCCGAAGGCAGGTCGATCGTAGGCGATGACCCGGCCGCGCGCCGCGAAGTCATCCATTACCTCACGCCAAGAGTAGGTATTGCCGCCAAATGGGTGCAGGAGAATAAAAGTTGTTTCGCCTTCCCCGGCTTCCTTGTAATGGATGTTGACTCCATTGATCTCAATGAACCTGCTATCGGCATCCACAAATTCCTGTTCGCTCACCAACCCATCCAGTTTGGGTACGGGAACCATGAATGGTCCCACCGCAAGAGTAAGACAGGCGAACAGAAACGAGACGAGAACGAACTTCTTCCAATTTCTACGCATAAAAAACTATCGAGACGCACTCTCTAAAAACATGGCTGTGGCTTCTGCTGCCTGCGCCCACTGCTGTTCGGGAGAAATGGTCGCTTCGTTGTCCCCGGCTTGAGGTCCGTAGGAACCGAATTGGGCGTGGTTCCCGCCTTCAATGGCAACGAACTGTGCATCCGCTGGAAGAAGCGCTTTCGACTCGTCGATCTTTCCGCCGCCTGCCAACCCGTCGTTCGTTCCATAGATGGAGATCACTTTCGTTCCATTTGTCTTCAACGCATCATTTGCCGGATAGGAAGCCCAAAAGATCACCCCTTTGATCTCAGAATGACCGGCTGCATATGAAGAGGCTGCCACGCCGCCCAACGAATGTCCACCAACAAACCAATTCTGGATTTCAGGATAGGCAGCCTGAATACGTGCCGCAGCATTGACATCAAAAAAAGCCAGGTTCAGCGGCGCGGGCGTGACCACTACAAAAAATCCCTTCGCAGCGATCTGTCGCAGGGCAGGGGCATAGGCGCGATAATCCACTTTACCGCCGGGGTAAAAAATAAAACCGGTTTCGGTTTGAGGATTTCCCGTAGGACGAAAAACCAGCCAACCATTTTCCTCACTCACAGTTACTTGAGCATCGGAGGTCAGCGCCGAAATGGCAACATCCGTTGGGGCCGAGGCATCACTCGCCCAAACTACGAACACTATACCAACTACAAGCAGGGCGAGGGCAAATACCGCCGCCACACTCTTCCAATTAATTCGTTTCACCATTCAATTCCTTTTTGAAAGTTCTCCGGCCTTGACCCAGATGGTGTCGAACATTTCCACGGTCAGTTTTTTTGTGGATGTATTTTGCTGGCTGGGATGATACGAGCACAGCACCCACTTGCCGTTTTCCAGTGGATAAGACGCGCCGTGAGCGAATTTATATACCGGATTTCGCACGGAATATATTTTGAGGATCCGCTCGAACGCGATACGCCCCAGGCAAACGATAACTTTTGGGTCTATGATCTCCAACTCGCGTTCAAGGTAAGACTGGCACTGGTTCAATTCTTCTGGACTGGGCTTGTTATCAGGCGGGGCGCAACGGCCGGATGCGGTGATATACATATCTTGAAGGACAAGTCCATCGCTGCGGGACTCCGACGTGGGTTGATTCGTGTACCCAGCCTTATACAACGCGGGATACAAAAAGTTCCCTGAGGCGTCACCTGTGAACTGACGTCCAGTGCGATTTGAGCCGTGTGCGCCGGGTGCGAGACCCACCACCAGCACGCGCGCCTTGGGGTCTCCAAATCCTGGCACCGGCCTGCCCCAATATTCCTGGTCTTTATAAGCCTTGCGCTTTACCCGTGCCACCTCTTCACGCCACTCCACCAAACGCGGACATTTTCGACAGGAGACGATCTGTTGATCGTGCTGTTCAAGTTGGGATCGCTTTGTCACTTCATTCCTCGCAACAACATCATGCGATCAACATCGCATCGCCAAACGAATAAAAGCGATAGCCTTCTTTGATGGCAAGTTCATAGGTGGAAAAGACTTTATCCCTCCCCGCAAACGCACTGACCAGCATGATCAATGTGGATTTGGGTAGGTGGAAATTGGTGATCATCACATCCACCACTTGGAATGAATAACCGGGGAGGATAAAGAGAGTAGTGGGGCCGGTGAAAGG
>Ga0268298_10003976_pt1 | contig 14688 bp, 13 predicted proteins | sample WWTPWeurt_MetaG_FD_194462 | JGI IMG/M metagenome (GOLD analysis project Ga0268298, IMG submission 194462) | Activated sludge microbial communities from WWTP in Nijmegen, Gelderland, Netherland - WWTP Weurt | ecosystem: Engineered > WWTP > Aerobic digester > Activated sludge | place... | reverse complement strand
GTGAGATGATCGACTTCCTGCGCTTCAACGTGCAGTACATGCGCCAGATCTACACCGAACAGCCGATCTCTTCCAAAGGTATCTGGAACCGCCTCGAACACCGCGGCCTCGAAGGCTTCGTCTTCGCACTCACACCCTTCAACTTCACCGCCATCAGCGGCAACCTGCCGACCTCGCCGGCCATGATGGGCAACACGGTCGTATGGAAACCGGCCAACACGCAGGTGTATGCCGCGTCGGTCCTCATGCAGGTGTTCATGGAAGCCGGACTTCCTCCGGGCGTCATCAACCTGGTGTATGTCTCCGGCCCCGTGGCCGGTGATGTGATCTTCCAGCACCCCGATTTCGCCGGCATCCACTTCACCGGCTCTACCGGTGTCTTCCAGGATATCTGGAAAGCGATCGGCACGAACATTCATCGTTACAAAGCTTATCCGCGCATCGTAGGCGAAACCGGTGGCAAGGATTTCATCATGGCCCACCCTTCGGCCGATGTTCCCGCGCTGGTAGCCGCCATCACCCGCGGCGCGTTCGAATACCAGGGACAAAAATGTTCCGCCGCTTCCCGTGTCTATATACCGAAGAGCCTCTGGCCCGAAGTGAAGAAGGGGCTGGTCAACGATATCAATTCCTTCAAGATCGGACCGACCGAAGATTTTTCGAATTTCGTCAACGCGGTCATCGACGAGAAGTCGTTCGATAAACTCGCGAAGTACATCGACGATGCCAAAAAGAGTCCCGATGTTGAAGTGGTGGTTGGCGGCACCTATGACAAGAGTAAAGGCTGGTACATCCACCCGACCGTACTGCTGGCGAAAGACCCGAAGTATGTGACCATGTGCGAAGAGCTGTTTGGTCCGGTCCTCACGGTCTATGTGTACGAAGACGAGCAGTACGAGCAGACACTTTCACTTGTCGACCAAACGGGCACTTATGCCCTCACCGGCGCCATCTTCTCGCAGGATCGCTATGCCATCGATCTGGCCATGCGTAAACTGACGCACGCTGCCGGCAACTTTTATATCAACGACAAATGCACCGGCGCCGTGGTCGGCCAGCAACCTTTCGGCGGCGGCCGCGCTTCGGGTACGAACGATAAAGCGGGTTCCATTCTCAACCTGCTGCGCTGGGTTTCGCCCCGCGCCATCAAGGAGACCTTCGTTCCCCCGACGGATTACCGCTACCCCTTCCTCCAGGAAGAAAACGCCAACGGTAGCCCGGTCCGCCAACAGGCGGAAGCCGCGAAGTGATCAAACCTTTTCAAAAGGCCGGTGCTGAATGCACCGGCCTTCTTATTTTCACCGGGTGAGCGGCACGTCCTTTTCTCCTCAACAGCCTTTCCTGTTGCGACCCCTCAGCATCGCGTTGCTTGTCGCTGCGGGACTGGCCGGCGTGTTCGCCGGTCCGCAACTCCTGAGCTGGATCGTGACCCGGCTGCACGCCGCCCTCGACACTTCCTTCTGGTCGGAAGGCTTCATCGCTTCCGGCTGGTGGTTGCTGACGTTCGCTGCTTCACTTTTGCTGGTCCGTTCCTCGGTACACAGCCCCATCTACCGATGGGTGAACCCGCTCTTGTTGCTGCTGTGGTTCGGTTACTTCCTGATCATCCAGTTCCGGCATCCGATCCTCCTGCCCTTCTTCGACGACTACACCGGCTTCCTCGACGACTACTCGCTGATCCTCACCGGGAAGTATCCGCTCTCCCGACTGGAATGGTTGTGGCAAACGTACTGGGAATGCCGCGTGCCGATCCCGCGCCTGCTGTTCATCCTGCTGTCGGCGCTCTTCGGCAACCAGGTCTTCTTGGCCGCCAAACTGCTGACCACCCTGCTGCTCGCGCTCATCGGCTATCTGCTCCTGCTCAACAGCGATGCCCGGAAAAAACCGGTGACGACTCTACTCATCCTGGGAGGATTGCTCCACTTCGGTTTCTTCTTCTCTTCGCTGAGCGGACTTTCCGGAACCTGCTACTACGGCAGTCTGCTGGGATCGCTCTGGGCACTCCACCTCCAACACCGCGACCGGTCGATCGGGCTGGTGTTACTGGCCGCTACACTCGGAGCGCTTTGCTTTGCCTCGGGCTTCGTCGTCTTTCCGGTGATTGGCTATCGGGCCTGGAAGTCCCGCGATAAACGGTCGCTGCGCTGGATCGCCGCCTGGACTGCGCTGTTCTGCGCATTGTACTTCTATGGATATCACCCGCAGCGGCTGAACGCGCTCGACGGCTTCTTCCCGATCGCCTTCCTGGCGTTCATCCCGATCTTCCTGGGCAACAGCCTGCAGTTCCTCTACCACTGGTTACTGCCGCTGCTGAGCGGTTCGGTCCTCACCTGGATAGGCGTTCAGCGCCTGCGCGTCAAAAATGCCGGATACTATGCCGATGTCTTGCTGGTGCTCATCGGTATCGCGGCCATGACGGCTTTCTTCCGTCACCCCGCCGGAGTCGAATGGGCCCTGAACATCCGGTATGGGGTCTTTTCGTCGGTTGCCCTGCTGGCAGCCGTACTGCTGGTCAGCAAGTCCGAAAGCGCTTTGCAAAAATGGTTGTTGCCCCTCCTCCTGGTCGGACTCCTGCGCACTTTCTTCTTCTATCCGGAAATGGCGCTCACGCAGGAAAAGAACCTCGACATGATCCGAGCCTGGCAAAACGGCCGGACCGACCGCCCCAGCCAGCCTTTTTTCCCCGACAACACCGAAACGGTGCTGACCCAAAGCCGGGACGCCAACCTCTGGCAATTGCCCGAAAACCCGCCGAAGGGGGATTGAACATCCCACTGTTCATACTCGGAAATCGGCCCGGCGCAGGGTCGCGTCCGGATGTTCATTTTTACATCCGCGAAAGTCGTACAAGGATGTCGAAGGGATTCAAGAAGTTCAAAAAGCACTACTGGCCGTGGATGAAGAACAAATTCGTCCTCACGGCGCTGGGCTTCCTGGTGTGGATGAGTTTCTTCGACCGCAACGATTTCATCACGACCTGGTCCTACCGGCGCAAGTTGAACGAGCTCGAAGCGCAGCGCGATTACTACCGCGACGCGATCCGCAACAACAAGGCGAGTCTGCAACTGTTGGAAACCGATCCGGAAAACCTCGAACGCTACGCGCGTGAGGAACACCTCATGAAACGCGACAACGAGGACGTGTACGTGATCGTGGATGCCGCCAAGCCGGCCGAAGAGTAAACGCGATCAGGCGTTGTATTCGCCAAAGACCCTTCGCATCGCGTCGGCGATCTCCCCCAAGGTACTGTAACACTCCACCGCTTCCAGGATGACCGGAAGCAGGTTGCCTCCGTCACGGGCGGTCTGCTCGACCGCGGCAATGGCTTTCGTCACGGTAGCCTGGTCGCGCTCCGACTTCAACTGCTTGAGCTTTTCGATCTGCACGGTACGGATGCTGTCGTCCACCGTGAAGATCTTGTCGAAGGGCGGTTCCTCGACGGTGAATTTGTTCACCCCGACGATGATGCGCCGCCCCTGCTCCACCGACTGCTGGTACTCGTACGAGGCCCGCGCGATCTCGTCCTGGATGAAGCCGGCCTCAATCGCGCTCACCGATCCGCCCATGGCGTCGATGCGGTGGATGTATTCCCAGGCCAGGCGTTCCACTTCGTCGGTGAGGTTTTCGATGAAATAGGATCCCGCCAGCGGATCGACCGTATCCACGGCTCCGCTCTCGTGCGCGATCACCTGTTGCGTGCGCAGGGCGATGCGCGCGGCTTCTTCGGTCGGCAGGCTGAGGGCTTCGTCGTAGCCGTTGGTATGCAGCGATTGCGTTCCGCCCAGTACCGCCGACAATGCCTGCAACGTTACCCGCACGATGTTGTTCATCGGCTGCTGGGCTGTGAGGGTCGAGCCGCCCGTCTGGGTATGGAACCGCAGCATCATCGCGCGCGGATCGGTGGCGCCCAGGTCTTTCATGATCTTCGCCCACATCCGGCGCGCGGCGCGGAACTTGGCGACTTCCTGGAACACGTGGTTGTGCGCGTTGAAGAAGAACGACAGACGCTTGCCGAAGACGTTGATATCAAGTCCCTGCTCCAGCGCGGCCTTCACGTACGCCTTGCCGTTCGACAAGGTGAACGCGAGTTCCTGCACGGCCGTCGAACCGGCTTCTCGGATGTGGTAACCGGAAATAGAGATGGTGTTCCACTTAGGTACTTCCTTGCTGCAAAACGCGAAGATGTCGGTGATGATCCGCATCGACGCCTTAGGCGGATAGATGTACGTGCCCCGGGCGGCATACTCTTTCAACAGGTCGTTCTGGATCGTGCCGGAGATCTGCTTCAGGTCGGCGCCCTGCTTCTTCGCCAGCGCGATGTACATCGACAGCAGGATCGCCGCCGTCGAGTTGATCGTCATCGAAGTGGTGATGCCTTCCAGCTTGATCCCGTCGAACAGGATCTCCATGTCGCGCAGCGAATCAATGGCTACGCCGGCCTTGCCCACCTCGCCGTCGGAAAGGTCGTGGTCCGAATCATAGCCGATCTGCGTCGGCAGGTCGAATGCTACCGACAAACCGGTCGTGCCCTGCGACAACAGGTAATGGTACCGCTTGTTCGATTCCTCCGCCGTCGAGAACCCCGCGTACTGCCGCATCGTCCACAGCTTCGTGCGGTACATATCCGCCTGCACCCCCCGCGTAAACGGAAACTCCCCCGGCTGTTCGCCAGGCCCCGAAGCGGGATGATACACCTGCCGGATCTCAATGCCGGAATCAGTCGTAAAAGTTGGGGCTAAAGGCTTCTTTGGAATATTCGACATGGGACGAGGGACGGGGGACGGGGGACGAGGGACGAGGGACGAGGGACTGAGTTATGTATAATGTTCAGGGTTTCCTGCCTTCGCTAAAGCTACGGCAGGCAGGCGGGTTCCGAGTTGTTAATATTGTTTGCCGTTAATTGCTTACTGCCTACCGCCAACTGTTTACTCCTGCCTTCGCTAAAGCTACGGCAGGCAGGCGGGTTCGTGTTGTTTTTTACTGCCTACCGCCTACCGCCAACTGTTTACTGTTTACTGTTTACTGTTCACTACATTCACTAACTCAACAGCCTCTTCGCCTCCGACTTCAAAAAATCAATCGCCTTCTGCGTCGGCAGGGTTTCGAGTTTGAGGACTTGTTCGAAGATCGAAGAGCTCATCTGGATGCCGGAGGAATGGTTACCGACGTTCGAGAAGGCGTTGTTGATGATGCGGATCATCTCTTCCTTCGAGCTCTTGACTTCGTCCCAGGCCTGCTCCGAGACGTAGATCTGCTGCGACAGGTTGTGTTCGAACTCGGCACGGATCGTGGCGACGAGGTCGGCTTGCAGTTGCTGCGCGGTCATTCCGCCCCGGTGCACGCGCACCAGGATGCTGTTGGGGTTGATGCGTTCGAGGAACAGCACCATCCGTTCATACGCCTGCAGGCGCAGCGGCAGGGCGTCTTTCTGCTTGGCCATCCGTTCGTCGACGGCTTTGGCCTGCATGTCTTTCTCCAAAAACCGCCGCAACACCTGTTGCTGGGTCTCGAGGAAGCGCTTCATCACCATGAACATCCCGGCCATCACGAGGAAGGCGGGTACAAAGTACAGGAGGACGTCGGTCCAGTCTTGTTGGTTCTGCATTGTCGTCTGTTATTTACCAGGCACGGTACTTCGTGCTCGAATCATACAGGTGTCGGAAGATACGCTGCTCCGCATCGTTGAACGCCAGCTTGCGCCGCTCGAAGACGCGGCTGGCTACTTCGATCGCTTCCTCGATGCGGTAGGTCGAAAAACCTTCGGAGCCGCCCCAGGCGAAGGAAGGCACGAACTTGGGCGGGAAGCCGGTGCCGAAGATGTTCGCGCTCACGCCCACCACCGTACCGGTGTTGAACATGGTGTTGATGCTGCACTTGGAATGGTCGCCCATGATGAGTCCGCAGAACTGCAGCCGGGTGTTCACATAGGTCTCTTCCTCGTAACTCCACACTTTCACCACCGAGTAGTTGTTCTTCAGGTTGGAGTTGTTCGAGTCGGCACCGAGGTTACACCATTCGCCGAGCACCGAGTTCCCGAGGAAGCCGTCGTGCGCCTTGTTCGAATAGCCGAAGATCACCGAGTTGCTCACCTCGCCGCCGACCTTGCATTCCGGACCGAAGGTGGTGCCTTCGTAGATCTTGGCGCCCATCTTCACCGTCGAGTGCTCGCACAGGGCGAACGGCCCGCGGATCATCGCGCCTTCCATCACTTCGGCGTCCTTGCCGATATAGATCGGTCCGGCGCTGGCGTTCAGGATCGCGCACTCCGCTTTCGCGCCGGGCTCGAGGAAGATGCGCTCCGGCGCGATCACGCGGTTCGATGCCGACAGCGGCGCCGACTTCCTGCCCTTCGTGAGCAGGGCGAAATCGGCTTCGATGCCCTTGCCGTTCTTCGAAAAGATATCCCAGGGATAGCGGACCTGCTCCGCGCTGCCGCCATACTCCACGACGTTCATGGTGGAAAAATCCGGATCGCTGCTGCCGTCTTTGGCGGCTGCCCGATCGGTACGCGCGGCGATCACCACTTCTCCGGCACGCAGGCAACTGCCTTTTTCCAGTTGCTGCACGGCCGCCACCAACGCTTCGTCGGCGATCACCGAGCCGTTGATCCACAGGTTGTCGTCGGCCGCGGCGAAGCCGTACTTCACGCGCAGGTAGTCGGCTGTACGAAACGAACTGCCGCCCGCGCCGAGCCGGCGTTCCCACTTTTCACGCAGCGTCAGGATGCCCAGCCGGATCTCGGCCACCGGCCGGGTGAAGGTCAGCGGCAGCAGGCGTTGCCGGTTTTCGTCGTCGAAGAAGATGAGGTGCATAGTGTTGTTGAACTGCCCGATGCTTGTAAGCATACCACTCAGGCAGGATACCAGTCAGGTTTACGGAAGTGAAGAACAGCCAGTGCCAGGAACGGCAGGATCGAGAGCACCATCCAAATGTTGCGGCTCAGGATACCGACCAACAGGATCATCAGCGCCAGCACGCCCATCAGCACAAGGCCGAAGGTGCCGAGTCGCCGACGCGGCTTCGCGAGGAAGAGGTTGACCAGCAACAACACCTGCCCGGCAAAGGGCAGCAGGATGAGCGGGTGGGTCATGGAATCCGACGAAACGGGCTGTTGGAAGAACAACTGGTACTCCGCCTGGGCCAGCGTGGTCGATTGCCCGCCGCCCCATTCCATGTATCCGCATAGGAAGGTCAGCACCAGGGCCAGGAGCAATACTCGGACTTTAGTCATCGACGGCGATTCCGGTCAAATTTAGCCAAACACAAAAGAAAAAGTCCCTCTTGCGGAGGGACTTTTTCAACGAAAACCGAATGGTTTTATTTCTTGTAGCGGTTGCGGAACTTGTCGATACGACCGGCCGTGTCGACGAGCTTCATCTTACCGGTATAGAACGGATGCGACATATGGCTGATCTCCAGCTTTACCAGCGGATACTCATTGCCGTCGGTCCACTTGATGGTGTCTTTCGTCTCGACCGTCGAACGGGTCAGAAAAGCGTAGTCGCAGGAAATGTCCTTGAATACGACCATTCGATAGTTCTTGGGGTGGATCTCTTTCTGCATGGATATTCGAAATTGGTCGGCAAAGATACGTCTTTTTTCCAAGAAACCAAATACTTTGCTTGACTTGTCCCCTTTTCGGGTGCTATCTTCCGTCCGAGGCGGGAAGTCCCGAAAATCAGCCACTTCCGGCTGATTGGACGCGAAAAACGCTAAATTTGATATCCCCCGGGACCGATCCCGCTAATTTACCCTATACAATGAGTGTGACCAAGGACGAGCTGATCCGTCAGCTCGAGGAGCTTGCACGGCAGGAGATGACCGAAGAGGTCACCCAGAAAGCCGACGAGCTCAAGAACGAGTACCTACGGCTTTCCGAACACCGCAACCAGGAGTTGCTCGAGCAGTTCATCGCAGAAGGCGGCGTAGCCGACGACTTCGAACCGCGCAAGGATCCGGATGATGGCCGTTTCGCCGAACTCATGCACATCCTGCAGGACCGGCTCGAGAAAGCGAAGAAGCTGAAAGCCGACGAGGTGCAGACCCAGCTCAAAGCCAAGGAAGCCATCGTGGCCGAACTGGAAAAGCTGGTGAACGAAGAGACGAACATCGGCAAGGCCTTCAACACCTTCCGCGAGTTGCAGAACCGCTGGAAGGAGATCGGCAACCTCTCCCACCGCGACTACCGCAACATCCAGAGCGCGTACCACCGCCACGTCCACAACTTCTATTATAACATGAAGTTGAGCAAGGACCTGCGCGACCTCGACTTCAAGCGCAACCACGAACACCGTACCCAGTTGCTCACCAAGATCGAATCGCTTGGGCAGATGGAATCGGTCAAGGGTGTGGAGCGTTTGCTCAACCTCTACCGCATGGAATGGTCGGAGCTCGGTCCGACCGCGCCCGAGACCGTCGAGCCATTGCGTACCCGTTACCGCGAGCTCATCGGCGGGGTGCTGCAGCGCATCCGCGATTTCTATCAGTCGCGGCAGAAGGAAGAACAGGCCCACCTCGAAACCAGGAAAGCCCTGCTGGAGCGCGCCAAAGGCATCGCGGCCGAGACCTTCGACAACCCGAAGGCCTGGCAGACGATGACCGAGACCCTCAACGGCATCTTTGAAGACTGGAAAAAAGCCGGCTTTGGACCCAAGGCCGAGAACGAGAAGATCTGGAATGAGTTCCGCAAGGAGCTCAACACCTTCTATACCAAAAAGCGCGAGTTCTTCGGCGAACTGAAAAAGTCGCACAAGGCCGGGCGCGAGAAGAAGCAGGAACTCATCAAAAAGGCCGAAGCCATCGCCGCGGCCACGCACGAGACCTGGGAAGAGCCCACCAAGCAGGTGATCGCCCTGCAGCAGGAATGGAAATCGGCCGGGCCGGTCGAAGGCTGGGAAGAGAACAAGCTCTGGAAGAAGTTCCGGGAAGCCTGCGACAAGTTCTTCGAAGCCAAGCGCGGCCATTTCGGGCAGCGGGACGCCGAGCAGTTGGCGAATCTGCAGAAGAAGAAAGACCTGATCGCGAAGATCGAAGCCTTTACGCCCACCGGCAATACGAACGAGGACCTCAAAGTCCTGCGCGACTTCAGTGCCGAGTGGAAGACCATCGAGCACGTGCCCTTCAAGGAGAAGGAAAAGATCTGGGACCGCTACAAGAAAGCCATCGATGCCAAGTACGCCTCCATGAAGCTCGAAGCCGGCGAAGCCCACCTGGCCCGGTACCGCAGCAGCGTGGAACTCCTCGCCCAAAGCGACGAAGCCGGCAACCTCCTGCGCCGGGAGAAGAACAACATCCGCGAAAAGATCGGCAAGCTGCAGGCCACCATCAACCAATACGAGAACAACCTCGGCTTCTTCCGCAACTCCAAGAACATGGGCGGCCTCCTCGACGAAGTCGAAAACAACCTCAAACGCGCCCGCGAAGAGATGGAACTACTCCAGAAGAAGCTCAAAGCGTTTTCGGAGGTGCAGCCTCCGGCGGAGAATCAGTAACTCAAGATTGCACAATCAAAAGGCGGCCTCACGATCATGTGGGGCCGCCTTTTGCTTTCGCCACACGCTCGGTTCCACGAACCCTCTCCCTAACAGACAGGATTGCCGCATTGCGGGATATATTTATAGCAGTTGATTCTACGCGAAAAAGGCTATTTTAGGGGATGAGAAGGTGGTGGGAGTTGCGGATATTATAATGTTGTGTGCAACCCTATGGCTACAGTGCTAACATTAACCGACAGTGCAAGAAATGAACGACAAAACAATTTTCGGCAAAGCCGTTTGGCTGTCGCTTCTGCAAAAGCAAAAGAGAAGCAACGCCACCCACAAGCCAACGCAGGTTGCTTCACATTTGCTTTTGCCCAACCGCACAAAAAACTACCTTTGAACTAATCAATAACTCTCAAAATATGGACTTCATTTCAAACAACCTCACGACAATTATTCTTGCTGTAATTGCATTGTTTGCGGGAATCGCAATCACAATCAAGGTTCGCAAGAATTCTAACAACAACAATTCAAACAAGACAACCCAAAAGGGAAATACTGTTGGTGGCGACCAAGCGGGTAGAGACATAAACAAAAAGTAATTCTGTTTTATGGAGGAAAACAAAAACGAAGTATCGCAAGCCGACAACACAGTCGGCAACGACCAAGTCGGACGAGACAAGATTACGAACTACAATTTCAATAGTTCACAGCAAAACATTTCTGCTTTGCAAATCCTTTTGACAAAGTTTAATGAGGAAAGAAATAAAGACCCAAGGTTAGACAGCTTCATTGAGGAACTTGATTATTACAACAAGCCGTTTGCTTCTGATGTTATCGGACTTGAACAAAAACTTACTGATGGCAATAGAGAAAATTTTATTGACTACGCAATCCGAGTTAAAGAATCATTCAGAAAAAAATTAGACAGATACAAATGGTCAGAATCAGCACAGCAAATAAACTATCATTTACTTGCATTGGTTGAAAGTTACTTTATGAATAAAGTTTACCCAAGAATCTGCAACGAAGAAGACCCGAATACAATTAATGACTTAATCGTTGCAGAAATTGTCAATCCACTTCTTTCGGCTCAATTAGCGGAAGAACCATTGAACTATTCAGCACAAGAAATAAATGGAATGCTTTACTTCTTAACTGGTAATTGCCACATTAAATGGACAAAGTAAAATGCTAATATATCATCCAGCTTTTGACATCTACCATTGTGCTTTCAGAATCTTGTTGTTGACAACAAGAATGAAAATGGATGTTGTAGAAACTGACCGAATGAGAATTTGGGATTTTTACTTTGTGTTTCTTGGAGAAGCAAAACACATTTCATTTCCAAGTGACTTAGTGATATTGAAAAAAGTTTTTAAAGACACAGAGAACCCATACGAAGATTTGATTGACCCAAAGAGAATATTTGAACGAATGAAACCATTTCAGATTGCGGCAATGCGTTACTTGGCTTCGCATGATTTGATTAAATCAAGTGCTTTGGCAAAAGAAAAAATTCAGAGAACAGAAAAACAAATTCCTGATGCTTTAATTGAACCAATGCAAACTGTAACAATTCAACAAGACAACATTATTAAACTTGTAACAAGTCCTTTCAACAACCTTCCATTGTATGGCGACAATGGATTTAAGTTCAGGACAAAACTTTTAGATTTCAAATATGACATTGGTTAAGCCATACTTATTTATCAAGCGACTTGTTGTTACTTCATACACGGGAGCAAAAGCATACGATGAAACTTTTCACCGTGGTGTAAATATCATTCGTGGGAAAAACAGTTCAGGCAAATCAACAATTTCAAATTTTCTTTTCTACTCTTTAGGAGGAGATTTCTCTAACTGGACAACCGAAGCAGCAAAATGTCAAAGTGTTTTTGTTGAGGTTGAAATTAGCGATGCTGTTCTAACCTTCAAGCGTTCCGTAACGCAAGGAGGAAAACAGCCAATGCAAATATTTTATGGTGCATACGAAGAAGCAATTAAATCAAACTTTGATGGATGGATGAACTTTTCATATTCACAGAATGAAAATCGTGAAAGTTTCTCAACTGCAATTTTCCGTGCACTTGAATTTCCAGAAGTAAGAAGCGAAAACGACAATTATATTACGCTACACCAAATTCTCCGCCTTATTTACATTGACCAACTTTCACCAGTTGAGAATCTTTTTAAGTTTGAAAGATTTGACCCACCTCTTATGAAGCAAGCAATTTCAGAACTATTGCTTGGCGTTTATGATGATTCACTTTATACCGATAGAATTGCACATAGAAATGCAATCCGTGAGTATGATGAAAAAGAAAAACAATTCAAAAACATAAGCAAGGTTTTTGGTTCAACGGGCAATGAAACAAGTGTTCACAAGGTTTTGCAAGAGATAGAAGATGGTAAAAAGGAACTTGACCTAATTCAAACTGAAATAATTTCATTGCGGGAAAAGGCAGTTGTTAAGAGAAGGATAACCACACCTCTTAAAATTGAGGAATTGCAAAATCAATTATCTCCAATCAAGGCAGATGTAAGCAAACTAAAATCGGAAATCAAATATTACGAGTTAGAAATTTTTGATTCAAAGCAATTCATTGACAGTTTGCAAAAGCGTTCATCTGCACTTGATAATTCAATTCTCACAAGAAACATTTTAGGTGAATTGCCATTAACCAATTGTCCCAAATGTTTAAGCCCATTGAATAATAATGTGCAAGAAGGACATTGCTCATTGTGCAAGCAGCCGTTATCAGAGGAAGAAGAAAAGACGCAGGCAAAAAGAATTAAGCAAGAACTTGAACTTCAAATAAAGGAATCAAGAAAATTGCTTGGAGAAAAGGAAGGTAAGTTGGCAGAGTTTACAAGCAACCTTCAACCTTTGATTGTTAAAGCACGATTGTTACAACAGGAAATTGATGTTGAAGAAAAAGAAAGTAAACCAACAAGAGATGAAGCATTTGATGCCTTACTTGTTAGAAAGGGAGCAGTAGAAAATAAAATTGAATTCCTGTCTAAGCAAATCAAAGCTTCTGAAATGCTTGAACTACTCCGTAAAGAACTTCAGGAGTTGCAAGCGAGAATTGAAGAACTTAGTCAAAGTATAAAACTTAAAACCGATAGACAAAAACAGAACTGGGAACTTGCAATTTCTAAAACTCAATCAATTGCTTTAATGCTTCTGCGAAAAGACCTTGACAGGCAAGCAGAATTTAAAACAGGGAAGCAAGTTGAAATAGATTTTGCGAAAGACACATTCTCACTTGATGGGGGAAATAATTTTTCAGCAAGCTCAAACACATACTTGAAAAATTCAGTTAGGTATGCAATCTTTTTTGCTTCACTTGAACATTCCTTTTTCCGCTTCCCACGATTTATAATTTGCGATAACATGGAGGACAAGGGAATGGAGCAAGTGCGAACACAGAATTTTCAGAAAACGATTGTTGAACTTTCAAATGCTTATGATGTAGAGCATCAAATAATTTTCACAACATCAATGATTGACCCGACATTAAATAATACTGAGTATTGTGTTGGGGCTGAATACAACGAAACAAATAGAACGCTGCATGTTTGAAATTAACTTATCACACACGGCAATCACTATCTTTGAAATCAAAATAAATTAAAATGAAACAGATATAATTATCACTCCTTTTTATTGCATCATTAGCAATATTATTTGCTGGTTGCAATGGATGCAACGAAACAAAGCCAGTAAGCGGAAAAGTTGCGATATTAAAATATGCAACCCATCCTGCTCTTGATGAACTTGAATCTGCTTTTGTAATGCGATTAGACACTTTGGTAAAAACCGTTGACTCTTTGAAATTAATTTCAATTGAAAAATTCAATGCTAATGCCAACCCGCAAACGGCAAAGTCAATAGCAGAATCATTCAATTACAAGGGTGTAAAAATGATTTTAACAATCGGAACACCTTCTGCTATTGCCGTTTCAAAAACAGAATCAACAATTCCTTTTGTTTATGGTGCGGTAGCAGACCCTCAAGGAGCTGGTTTAATTCCGTCATCCAGAGCCACAGGAATACAAAATGCAGGTGATGGCATTGTAAAACAAGCTGTGGCTTTTATTAAAGCAGCTTTCCCAACAAAGAAAAAAATAGGTTCTATTTATAATGCAGGAGAACCCAACTCTGTTTATGTTCAAGGATTCATAAAAAAATATTGCGAAGAAAACGGATTGGAGTTAAAGCAAGTTACGGTTTCAAATAGTAGCGAATTAGCAAGTGCAACTGAATTCCTTTGTAACGATGTAGATATACTTTACACCGCGAACGATAACACTGTTAACGCTGGAATAACAAGTGTTGTTTCCGTTTGCGAAAAAAAGAATGTTCCAATCGTCATAGGAGATTTGAGCACATTATCAAAAGGGGCACTTTTCGCAGTTGGTCTTGAATATAAATCAATGGGAAATGATTTGGCTGATATGATGTTTGAATTACTAAATGGTAAGAAAATAAGTGAAGTTCCTCCTCAATCAGCTCCGACCGCAGAAATTTGGGTTAACAAAACAGTCATGAATAAAATGCACTACATCTATCCCTCTGATAGTGTTGCATTCAATCTAATTAATAAACCCTTTCGGCGGAAAGTTCAATCCCACAGATGCTGGTTGGAATGTTAAGCGCTTCCGGCAGTAGATCCATGAAAAGCCGCTCCAGAGCGCATTCCACCCAATGCACTACCGCTAAAAACAGCGACTTCATTTTTCAAATCACAGGCAGCCGAAATTGCGATTTTTACCCGCCTCGCATGCTCAATTTGGGTTAGGTGCTGGTTTACACTATATTGTAATTGTCACGCCTTACCTGCCACCATGCACCTCCCCCTGGCCCTACCCAGGGCCCGAAACCTTTGTGCATCATTCATACACTCCGATCGGATCATCAGCTACGTTGATACTATTTGCGAGAAATTGCTGAAGTAAAATGAAACGACTGACCGCCATTCTTGCATCCATCATCTCGCTCACTGCTATCGGGCAAGACACTTTGAAAACGAAGGGGGCAACGGAATTCAAGCGAATGATGTTCGGCGTAAATATCTCACCTGACTATTGTTATCGAACATTGAAAAACAATGGTGGAAATGCTATGGCTTCAACAGTATTTGACATACGCAATAGCAGCGAAGAATACAAGATCGGTTACACAGCCGGCCTAAACGCTTGT
>Ga0268298_10003974_pt1 | contig 14695 bp, 14 predicted proteins | sample WWTPWeurt_MetaG_FD_194462 | JGI IMG/M metagenome (GOLD analysis project Ga0268298, IMG submission 194462) | Activated sludge microbial communities from WWTP in Nijmegen, Gelderland, Netherland - WWTP Weurt | ecosystem: Engineered > WWTP > Aerobic digester > Activated sludge | place... | reverse complement strand
AAACATAATCAATTGTCTTTTTGACTGCATCTACACTTTTAACTTTTATTTTTAATTTATCTCCGAGTTTGTATTTCTTTTTATTTTTTTGTCCTGCGAGTTCTACTTTTCTTTCATCAAAGACATAATAGTCGTCATTCAAATCACTGACGCGTATAAGTCCTTCGCATTTTGTTTCCATTTCTTCTACATAAATACCCCAATTCGTTACTCCACTTATGATACCAATAAATTCTTCACCAATTCTTTTGCTCATATATTCTACTTGTTTGTATTTTATAGAAGCACGCTCAGCATCAGCTGCACGTTTTTCTTGCTCTGAAGATTTGATAGAAATTTTTTCAAATTCTACCCATTTATTTTGATCTATTTTTTTATTTTTTACATAATCTTCAAGTAATCTGTGTACCATTACATCTGGATATCGGCGTATTGGGGAAGTGAAGTGTGTGTAATATTCAAATGCGAGTCCGTAATGGCCTATGTTTTTTGTAGAGTAAATAGCTTTTGCCATAGAGCGTATTACAGATTTTTGTATTGTTTCTTTTTCATTTTTTCCTTCTAGTTTTTTTAATATTTCATTTAATTCAAAAGAAGGTATGATGCCATTTTTTAAACTCACTTTATAACCGAGGCTTTTTAAAAGTATTGCCAAATCAGCCATTTTTTCTTTATTTGGTAAATCGTGTATTCTGTAGACGAATACACCACTTTGTGGAATTTTTAATTTCTTACCTTTTGCGTCAGTTGATATAGTTTCTGCGACTTGTCTATTTGCAAGAAGCATAAATTCTTCTATTAATTTATTTGAATCACCGCGTTCTTTGAGAATGACTTTTATTGGTACTGCATTTTCATCTAAAACAAATTTTACTTCTTCTTGTTCGAGTGATATTGCTCCATTTGCAAATCTTTCTTTTGTAAGCTTTTTCGCTAAATCATTTAAAGTAGAAAGTTCTTTGTGTAGTATTTCATTTTTTTCATGAATTGCTTTTTCTGCTGTAGCATAAGTAAAACGATATTTAGAATGAATTATTGTTCTTCCAAACCATTTGTCTTTTACTTTTGCATTTTTATCAATCAAAAAAACAGCAGACATACAAAGTCTGTCTTGGTTTGGCACAAGGGAACACAAGTCGTTGGAAAGAGTTTCAGGAAGCATTGGTATTGTACGATCTACAAGGTACACAGAAGTTCCTCTGTTGCGTGCTTCTTTATCTATTTCACTTCCTATTTTTAAATAATGAGAAACGTCAGCTATGTGTACACCAATTTCAAAGACATTACCAAAATCTTTGTGATCAATTTCTCTGAAAGAAATTGCATCGTCAAAATCTTTTGCATCATCTGGGTCTATTGTAAAAGTTAAAATATTTCTGAAATCACGTCTGTCTTTAAAATCTTTTTCTCCAATGCCAGCAGTTTTTATTGCGTGAGCTTCGTTTTCTACATTATCAGGAAATTCTGCCACGAAACCTCTTTCTATTGCGATAGAATACATTTCTGTATTATTTTCTCCAGGAAGACCCATAACTTTCAAAACTTTTCCAATAGGGGATTTCGATGAATCTTTCCAAGAAGTTATTTCTACGAAAATCTTTTCTCCATTTTTTGCATTGTTTAAATTTTCTATCGGTATCAAAATATCAGTATACATTCTAGTATCATCAGGTTTTAAGAAAAACTTATCATTTTCTTTTTCTAGAATACCAACAAAACCATTTTTTGCTCTAGAAATAATTTTTGTAACTTTTCCTGTAACTCTTCCTTTTATTTTTTTAGGATTGATACTTATTTCTACTTCGTCTCCATGTAAAGCAGTATTTAAATCAGTGAAATCTATCTCTACATCTTCGTTTTTATTACGATCTTTCTTTACCTCGCCTAAAGTGACATATCCTGTACCTTTAGAGTTTATAGAAATAGTACCCCCTGCTGTTTTTTCTTTCTTATTATGATGTATACCTTTTTTAGAATTCATATAGACAATATAGCATAAATCTATGATTTTTTGGTATAATTAGTCATTAGTAAAAAACTATGGCACATCATATTTATCATACAGAAGGTTTTATATTGGGTGGGTATAATTATGGAGAAGCGAATAAATTTTATTCTATTCTTACGAAAGATTTAGGACTTATAAATGCTTCTGCTCAAAGCGTAAGAAAAATATCTTCAAAATTACGTTATGTACTTACTGATTTTGCTTTTGTAAAAGTTGATTTAGTTAAAGGTAAAGAATTTTGGCGTATCACAAGTGCTTCTAAAACAAATAGCTTTGAAAAAATAACAAAAACACATGATGCATTAAAAATGCTTTCGAATGTCAGTAGGTTGCTCAAAAGATTAGTACCAGAGCAAGAAAAAAATACTCCACTTTTTGAAGATGTTGTCGGTGGAATTACTATTTTAGAAAAAAGTATAGAAAAAAAAGAAGATTTAGATAATGCAGAAATGATTTTGGTTTTGAGAATTTTATATCATCTTGGATACTTTAGTAGTGAAAGTAAATTAGGACATCTCGTTCTTTCACCTTGGGAAAGTGAAGTATTACAAGAGGTGAATTCAAATAAAAATTTTATTTTAAAACAAATTAACGATGCATTGAATGAGACACAGATGTAATGTGTTATAATATAACTTATGAAACCTGAAGAAGAAAAACTTCATCGCCTTGAAGATATGAAAAGCAGACTCTTTAGTAAGAGTTATGAATCATTGACCAGAAAACGTTTTGGTGTTCTTCACAAGAAAGATTTTGATGTAAAAGAAAATTGGGAAGATGATAAGGTGGAAGAAAATATGACAAAGAAATTTTTTATGAAAACTTCGTTATTCCAGAAATTCTTTATTTTTTCAATAGGTTTTTTCTTGTTGGCCATAGCTTTTGCCCTTTATAGTTTTTTGTTTGGAGGAAACACTGTTTCAAATAATAATATCGAGATAGCTGTTTTGGGAAATAGTTTTACTGCTGGTGGGGAAGAATTGCCACTTCAGATTGAGATTACAAATAAAAATAATACTGCCCTCGAGCTCGCTGATCTCGTACTTGAATATCCAAAAGGTTCTTCTACTGATTTAAAACAAGATGTTGAAAGACTTCGTGATTCACTTGGCACTATCCCTGCAGGAGGTGTCCGTACCGATAATATAAAAGTTACATTGTTTGGTGAACAAGGTAGTATTAAACCAATCAAAATATCTTTAGAATACAGAGTAGAAGGTTCTAATTCTATTTTCGTAAAAGAAAAAGATTATTCTGTGACTGTTTCTTCTGCCCCTATTGATCTTTCTGTTGTTGCACCAGTTACGACTAGTCCAAATCAAGATGTCACTTTCAATATAAAAGCGACTCTTAATGCTACAAAATCTGCTTCAGGTCTTTTAGTAAAAGCTGATTACCCGATAGGTTTTGCTTTTAAGAGTGCAAGTCCAAGCCCTTCTATAAATAACAACGTTTGGGATCTAGGTGATATGTCTCTTGGTGCAGAGAAAACAATTACTATCGTAGGCAATATGACAGGAGCTGAAGATGGAGAAGATAAAACTTTTCATTTTTTTGCTGGTGAACAAAGTTCTAGTGACAAAGGTATCATAGGAGTTATTTTCAATTCTATTGGTCACACTATTTCTGTGCAAAAGCCATTTATTCAAGCGAGACTTTTAGTGAATGGAGAATATAAATCAGAATATTCTACAGACTCAAAAACAAACACTGGCGTACAAATAGAATGGGCAAATAATTTACCAACAAATGTAAACGATGTTGAGATCCGTGCAAAAATTTCTGGTAATGCTTATGATAGAAAGAAAATTTTTGCATCCAATGGTTTTTATAGTTCTGCTGAAGATACTATTATATGGGATAAAAATTCTGATTCTAGTTTTGCAGAAATTAACCCAGGAGAGAGTGGACAAGTTGGATTTTCATTTGCACCACTCTCACTTTTCTCTTCAGCAGGACTTGTTGCTGACCCTTATATACAAATAGATATTTCTATTACAGGAAAACAAGCATTAGACAATGATGCTATTGAAACAGTAAAAGATACAGAATCAAAGAAAATAAAAATTGCATCAGATACATCTTTTTCTAGTAAAGTTTTTTATAATTCAGGACCTATCACAAACTCAGGGCCGATACCACCTACAGCAGAGAAAGAAACAACTTATACTATTTCTTGGAATCTTTCAAATACAGTAAATAATATTTCTGGTGCAAAGATTGTGGCTACGTTACCAAATTATGTGAAATTCGTCGGACCGACTTCACCAATGTCTGAAGATTTGAAATATGATTCATTTAAGAGAGAAGTGACTTGGAATATAGGAACAATACCGAAGGGTACAGGTATTACAGGTGCTTCAAAAGAAGTTTATTTCCAAGTTTCTATAAATCCTTCTTTGTCTCAAGTGGGTTCCTCACCAACTTTGGTAAATGAAGCAATTTTGACCGGAGTGGATGATTTTGCTAATGTAGGTGTAAGGGTTACAAAGGCCTCTTTAAATACTGCTATTACAGGAGATGCTTCACCTGCGTTTGGATCAGATAAAGTTATAGAATAAATATATGGCAAAAGAAAAAGAAAATGAATTAATGGAAAAAGTTGTAAGTCTCTGCAAGAGACGTGGTTTTATATTTCAAGGTTCTGAAATCTACGGTGGGCTTGCGGGAACATTCGACTACGGAGATTTGGGCGGGGAATTACTCCACAATATAAAAAATTCTTGGTGGAAGAAATTTGTTTCTTCACGACGCGACATGTACGGAATCCGTGCAGCGATACTTATGAATAGCAAAGTCTGGGAAGCATCTGGACATGTGGCTGGTTTTGCAGACCCGATGGTTGAATGCGAGAAATGTAAAAGACGCTTCCGTGCTGATCAAATAGAAGACAAAGAAAAATGTGCAGAATGTGGAGGAAAACTTGGAGAACCAAAACAATTCAACATGATGTTTAAGACACAGATAGGTGCTATGGAAGACTCTTCTGCTACTGTGTATCTTCGTCCTGAAACTGCACAAGGTATATTTTCTAATTTCAAAAATACTGTTGATGCATATCATCCGAAACTTCCTTTTGGTATGGCACAGATAGGTAAAGCATTTAGAAATGAAATAACTCCTCGTGATTTTATTTTCCGTTGTCGTGAATTCGAACAGATGGAAATAGAATATTTTGTGCGTGAAGCAGATTGGCAAAAATATTTTGAATATTTCAAAGATCAAATGAATGAGTGGATGGAAGATATTGGTATCGATATGAGCAAAGTTCATGAACTTGAAGTAGCACCTGAAGACCTCGCTCATTATTCAAAGAGAACAGTAGATTTTGAATTCGATTATCCTTTCGGCAAGAAAGAACTTTTTGGTTTGGCATATCGTGGTAATTTTGATTTAACAAATCACAAACTAGAATATGTCGATGAAGAAGCAGGTGAGAAAATAACCCCGCATGTTATCGAGCCTTCATTTGGTGTTGATCGTGCATTTCTCGCTTTGTTCTTGTCGGCATACAATGAAGATACTTCTGGTGAAGAGCCTCGCGTATTCTTGAAATTCAAACCAAAGATGGCACCGATACTTGCTTGTGTTTCTCCACTCCTAAAAAATAAACCGGAACTCGTAGAATATGCAGAGATGAAAGTATTTACTCCACTTAAAGCAGAATTTGGAAGAATTGCTTATGATGACAATGGAAACATCGGCAAGCGTTATAGAAGACAAGATGAAATTGGTACACCTTGGTGTATCGTTGTAGACTTCGACACTCTTACTGATGACTCAGTAACTATTCGTGATCGTGATACAGGAACTCAAGAGAGAGTTAAGGTGAGTGATTTAAGTAAATTTATAAAAGAAAGATTGGATTAAGATATGGAAAAATTTAAAAGTTTTAAAGAAAATTCAGAAATTGAAATAAAAGATATGCTCACAAAAGCAGTCATTGATTTTCAATCTGAAAAAGATTTAAGAATAAAAGCATTTCTTGTTTCAAATTTTGCTTTTTTAATGACTCAAACAATTTCTAATTTTGAGAAACCTATACCAAAATCCTTAATTGAATTTTTAACTAGTGTTTATCAAAAATATAATGAGGCATATATTTTCATTTTTTCAAATGAAAAAGAAAAACTAGATAATCTGCACTTAAATGGTTTGTTGGTAAATAATGAAAAACTTCTTGAAGTTTTGAATGCTAATTTACAAAAACAATTAAATTAATGAAAGCTAAAAAGACAATTTTAAAAAATGGTTTAAGAGTAATTACTGTACCAATGAAAGAGTCACCTACAGTGACGGCTTTAGTGTTGGTGGGTACGGGCAGTAAATACGAGACGAAAGAGATAAATGGTTTATCACACTTTTTGGAACATATGTGTTTCAAGGGAACAACAAAAAGACCAACTTCAAGAGACATTTCAACAGAACTAGACACAATGGGCGCGCAATACAATGCATTTACTGGCCAAGAATATACAGGTTATTATGCAAAGAGTGATACAAAACATTTCAAAAATATTTTTGATGTTGTAAGTGATATTTATTTAAACTCAACTTTTCCTGAAGCAGAAATGCAAAAAGAAAAAGGCGTAATCATTGAAGAGATAAATATGTACGAAGACCAGCCAATGCGTCACGTTCAAGATCTGATAATGGAAGTTATGTATGGCGACCAACCAGCGGGTTGGAGTATTGCAGGACCAATAGAAAATATTAAAAAAATGAAGCGTGATGATTTTGTAAAATATAAAAAAGAACAATACGTGCCAAAAGCAACGACTGTCATTATTGCAGGAGGAGTAAAAGAAAAAGATATGATGAATGAAGTAAAGAAAGCTTTTGGAAGTTTGAAAAATGACAAAAAAAATGGAAAAATAAAAACAATTGAAAAGCAATCTGCTCCGCAAGCTTTGATAAAACACAAAGTGACAGACCAAACACATTTCGTGCTTGGTTTTCGTTCATTAAATGTTTTTGATAAAAAAAGTACAATACTTTCTGTACTTGCAGGAGTACTTGGAGCGGGGATGAGTTCAAGACTTTTCCATAAACTTCGTGAAGAAATGGGTGTTTGTTATTATGTGCGTGCAAACACCGACCCATATACTGACCACGGAGTATTTCAAATTTCTTCCGGTGTAGACAATAAAAGAGTCAAAGAAGTAATCACAGCTATTTTGAAAGAATGTGAGAAATTAAAAGATGAATTTATTAGTGAAAAAGAATTAGTAAAAGTAAAAGAAATGTTTATGTCTGGAATGAAAATGGGCTTGGAAGCGACAGATGATATTGCAAATTTTTATGGAGGACAGGAAGTAATGGTTGGAAAAATAGAAAGTCCAGAAGAGAAAATAAAGAAAATAAAAGCAGTTACAACAAAACAAGTCCGTGATATGGCACGTTTTGTATTTCAAGAAAATAAACTCAATCTAGCTCTTATCGGTCCATTTTCAAAAAAAGAAGAATTCATAACTCTTTTGAAAATTTAATACTTTTAATGCTATAATATTCGTATGTCTGATTTACATAAACATACAACTATTTCAATAAGTACAGGTACGATGTTCCGTGCAATTTTGCTCGGACTTGGAGTTTTTTTGGCTTGGTATTTGCGCGATTTAGTTTTGATAATAATGACTGCTATTGTTATAGCTTCATTCGTAGAATCTGCGGTAAACAGAATGGGAAGATTGCGTATTGGTAGAGTTTTAGGAGTAGTAATAATTTATGCAATTTCGCTTTCATTTCTAGCAGGAATGTTTTATCTTTTTGCTCCGATACTTATAACAGAAGTTTATAATTTCTCATCATTTCTTTCTTCATATTTCCCTGATATAAACTTCTTAGATTATTTCAATAATCAAGCTTTCTCTGGAGCAAAAGATATTGTAAATACTTTATCAAGTAATTTCTCAATTGATGCACTTCTAGCAACTTCAAAAGCATTTATCACAAATCTTTCCGGAGGACTTTTCCAAACACTTTCAGCTGCATTCGGTTCATTCTTTAACGTGGGAATGATTATTATAATTTCTTTTTATCTTTCAATCCAAGAAAATGGTATTGAAAGTTTCTTGCGTATTGTTCTTCCTCAGAAAAATGAAGAATACGCTATTGATTTATGGCAGAGAGTTCGTAGAAAGATCGCTCTTTGGATAAAAGGGCAGATGCTTCTTGGTTTGCTTGTTGCAGTTCTTATTTATCTTGTACTTTCACTTATAGGAATACAATATGCTTTATTGCTAGCAATTCTTACTGGTTTTATGGAACTTGTACCTTACGGTATGATCGTCGCGATGGTACCAGCTTTGTCATTCGGTTATCTTTCTGGAGGATTTTCAAATATGCTTATGGTGCTCGGTGCTTATCTTATAATTCATCAATTTGAAGTTTATTTATTTACACCTCTTATTGTAAAAAGAGTTACAGGTCTTTCTCCGCTTGTTGTTATTCTCGCAGTTTTGGTTGGTTATGAACTTGGAGGAATTTGGGGTATAGTACTTGCTGTTCCTGTCGCTGTCGCTATTATGGAATTTACGAATGATATAGAGAAAGAAAAAGTATTCTCTCGAGAAAAAAATGAAACAAAATAGTTTTTACATTACTACTACACTTCCATATGTGAATGCACCACTTCATATGGGTCATGCGCTTGAATTCGTTAGAGCAGATGCTATTGCTCGATATAAAAAGCTTCAAGGATATGAAGTGTTTTTTAATACTGGTACAGATGAGCACGGTTTAAAGATTTTCGAAAAAGCAAAAGAAAATAATCTCACTCCTCAAGAATTCGTGGATAATGGTTTTCTAAATTTTAAGAAACAATTAAATATGTTTGGTGTTTCAGAAGATATTAATTTTGTTCGTACTACAGACGAGCATCATATAAAATCCGCACAAGAATTTTGGAGAAAAGTTTCTAATAATGGATATATTTACAAAAAGAATTATGAGTCAAAATATTGTGTTGGTTGTGAAAGTGAGAAGACAGATTCTGAGCTCGTAGACGGATTTTGCCCTGATCATCCAGGAAAAGACTTGGTGATAATTAGTGAAGAAAATTACTTTTTTAAATATAGTGCGTTTACAGAAAAATTATTAAAATTTTATGAAGAAAATCCAAATTTTGTTGTCCCTGATTTTCGTTACAATGAAATAAAAGCTTTTGTAAGTAGGGGACTTCAAGATTTTTCTATTTCTCGTTTGAAAGAAAAGATGCCATGGGGGATACCAGTACCAGGAGATGAAAATCATGTTATGTACGTTTGGTTCGATGCACTTACAAATTATATTTCTACATTGGGTTGGCCAGAAGATACAGAAAAATTTGAAAAGTTTTGGAGTAATGGAAATCCTACACAATATTGTGGTAAAGATAATTTGCGTTTTCAGTCTGCAATGTGGCAAGCGATGCTCATGGCTGCTGATTTACCTAATTCACATCAGATAATTATAAACGGATTTATTACAGCAGATGGTGGTGTAAAAATGTCCAAAACATTGGGAAATGTTGTTGATCCAAAAGATATCGTCGCAGAATATGGCACTGACGCTTTGCGTTTCTTTTTACTCTCTGAAGTTTCTTCATTTGAAGATTCTCCTTTTACTATGGAACGTTTCAAGGAATCATATAATGCGAAACTGGCGAATGGATTGGGAAATCTTACGAGTCGTATTATGAAAATGGTTATTTCTTATGATGTTCAATATGATCTTTTTACCGAAAAAGGAATGCAAGAAAAATTTGATATATATTATAGAAAAGATATGAATGTTTTTAATCTAAAAAAAGTTATTGATGAAATTTGGGTAAAAATAAGCATTCTTGATAAAAAAATAAATGAAGAAAAACCTTTTATTTTGTTTAAAACAAATCCAGAAGAGGCAAAAAAAATAATTGCAACGACGTTAATTATGTTTCTTGACGAAGTAGCTTTCTTTTTAAAACCATTTTTACCTGAAACATCAGATAAAATTAGAACTATTATTCGTGAAAGAAAGATGCCAACAGAACCACTTTTCTTAAGAAAAGATTAATATGCTTAAATACATAGATATTCACTCTCATTTAAATTTATCACCGCTTGATGAAGATCGAGATGGTGTGATTATGCGTATGGTAGAGGCTGGAGTTGGCACTATCACTATCGGAGTGGATTATGAGACTTCACAAAAAGCCATAGAAATAGCAGAAAAATACGATTTTATTTGGGCGGGCGTAGGGCTTCATCCGACAGACAATACGCAAGAAGAATTTGATATAGAAAAATATAAAAAATTAGCAGAAAATCCTAAGGTTGTTTGTATCGGTGAATGTGGACTAGATTATTTTCGTGACCAAAAAGAAGAAACAAAAATAAAACAAAAAGAAATTTTCAATAAACATATTGAACTATCACTTGAAATAGGGAAGCCACTTATGATACATGCTCGACCAAGTAAAGGATCAATGGATGCATACGAAGACACACTCACTATTCTTGAGGAATATAAAAAAACAAATGAAAAATTAATAGGAAACTTCCATTTCTTTGTTGGTGATATAAATATTGCAAAAAGAGCATTGGAAATAGGTTTTACTATGTCTTTCGATGGGCCGATAACTTTTTCAAATGATTATGATGAAGTTATAAAGTTTTTACCTATTACATCTATTATGGCTGAGACAGATGCTCCTTTCGCAGCTCCTGTGCCTTACAGAGGAAAGATAAATGAACCTTCTTATGTAGTAGAAATTGTTAAAAAAATTTCAGAAATAAAAAATATACCTGAAAATGAATTTATAGACGCTTTGATGAGTAATACAAAAAGAGTCTTTAATATCTAAAAATGTAACGAAATAAGGGGTTTACTTTTGAAAAGCTTTCTGCTATTATTGGGGAATGGAAATAAAAGAAGAAAAAACCCTTAATAATTCATCAGATGCCCGTGTTTACGAGGTTTCTTACCTTTTAAACGGAGCAATCAGTGAAAATGACGTACCCGCAGAATACGGCAATTTAAAAGAACTTATCTCAAGTCTCGGTGGCGAATTTATTTCAGATGAAATGCCAAAAAACATCGAACTTGCTTACACAATCAGTAAAGTTATCAAAAACATCCGTCACAAATTTGATAATGCATATTTCGGCTGGTTCAAATTTACTATGGATGCTGATAAAGTTTTAGAACTTAAAAAGAAACTTGATCTTGATGCTAAAATAGTTAGACACCTCATAATAAAGACAGTTCGTGAAAATACTATTTATTCAAAGAAATTCGTAAAAAGTACTTTTGTTGCAAAAAGAGGTTCTGATGCAACAGGAGAAAACGAAACACCTGTAGAAATAAACAAAGAAGAGATCGATAAAGAAATCGATGCTATGGTTGAAGCTTAATAATAATTATATAAAAATATGTATTTAAACAAAGCAATCGTCATAGGAAACCTCACTCGTGATCCAGAATTAAAATCTCTACCATCTGGTATAAAAGTTTGTAGTTTCTCAGTAGCAACAAATCGTGTCTGGAAAGATAAGAATGGTGCAAGACAAGAATCAGCAGATTATCACAATATAGTTGTATTCGGAAGACAAGCAGAAACAGTTGCTCAATATATGAAAAAAGGAAGTTCAATTTTAGTAGAAGGTAGAATGCAGACAAGATCTTGGGATGATAAAGGAACTGGAGAAAAGAAATACCGTACTGAAATCATCGCTGACCGTACACAATTTGGTTCTAAGGGTACACCAAGTAATAATGCTCCAGCTACAAGTGCTCCTTCATCTGAAGCTCCAAAAGAAGACGATATGGGCGGTATAGAATACCCAGAAGAAGATATTAACCCAGAAGACATTCCATTTTAATTAATAAATTATAAAAATAAACAAATATATGAGACAAGATTACTTTTCATCAAATAACATAAAGCATATAGACTATAAGGATGTAGATATCCTTAAGCGTTTTCTTAATCCAAACGGAAAGATAATGAATCACAAGAGAACTGGTGTGACTTCAAAGAATCAACGTGATTTAGCTACTGCTATCAAGCGTGCTCGTTTTATGGCACTACTCCCATTCGTAGCTAAATAATATTTAAAGCTCAAATAAAAAAATCCTTACTTTTGTAAGGATTTTTTTATTTTTATGCTCTTTCTACGTAGTCCCCAGTTTCTGTATTTATTATTACTGTATCTCCTTCGTTTATAAACATAGGAGCTGTGACAGATGATCCATTTTCAAGAACGATGTATTTGTTACCGCCTTTTGAAGTATCTCCACGTACTGCAGGAGGAGCTTCTTTGACCTTGAATTGCATTTTGATAGGAAGCTTTAATCCAATTGTTTCTTCTTCTCCATCATTGTCCCAGACCAAAGCTGTGACATTCTCATTTTCTTTTAAGAATTTTCCTGTATTTGCATCGAGAAGTTTTTCATCGAGCTTGAAACGATTAGCTTTGTTTCCATTTTCGCAGAACCAAAATTCTCCTTTGTTCTTGTACAAGAAAGTAACTTCTCTTTTTTCTATATCCGCTTCATCTGCTTTGTCTGAAACGTGGAATGTAGCAGGGAAGACTTTACCAGAAATCAAACTGCGGAGTTTAACTTGGTTTTGAGGTTTTCTTTGTTGTGTACGAGCTACATGAGATTCTACGACTTCGCAAGGTTCGTCGCCATGTAATATTATCTTTTTCTCTCTTATTTCACTGTATTCTAGTGTTGCCATATGTATATATTCTTTAAATTTATAAAATATTACCTAAAATATAGCAAAATTAAGCTCAAAAGTCTATTCTAGTCCAGTCTATTGACTTTTATATATTAGATGTGCTATAATATATGGGATATTTGTATTATTAACAATTAAATAAAAAACTTATGATTCCACAAAATTTTCCCGAGATTTTCTTTTTTATTATTGCTGGAACACCAGCATTTTTACTTATCTATCTTACTTTGTTTTTTGAAACAAAAGCTACCTCAGTAGGCTTTTACATGGAAAGATATGATAATGAAATCGTCCCAATTACTTTTATTCCTAAAAAATCTGAAAAATTTTCAATTAAAAGAAGTACAGAATTATTGTTTATTCCTGAAATGTCTCAATCTGAGTTTGTTTTTGATGAAAACGAAGAACCTTTTGTGTTACATTATGAAAATCTCTTTTATTTTTATGCAACATTAAAAATAACCCCTAAAAGGAACCATATTCCACTTAGAGATTATTTTAATAGAATGAAAAAAGGCAAAAAATCTAAGATCAGTCAATCTGAAATGAGAAAACTTGTAGAAAGAGCGCTTGATAAATCTTTCCATTTAGGTGATTTGGGTTATTTTCCAAAATTACTAAAAAATGAGATAGCTCACTTTACTTGTTTTCATCATGAAGATATTTCTATTAATGAGGATTTTTTGTTAACTTCTAAAAAGAGATAAAAAAAGAATTAAGTTATTTATTAAAACGTCGCACAAATTGTGTGGCGTTTTTTTTATTCTCCAGAGCTCGATACTTGTATCTCACCAAAACGGTGTTCTATTTCTTTTTTGATTTCTTTTGCTACTTTACTATTTTCTTTTAGCCATGTGCGAGTTGCATCATAACCACGGCCCATAGCAACTTTATTTCCTTCTTTATCCTTCATAGAGTATGAAGCACCGGATTTTTCTATGATACCGAGTTTCTCACCGAGAGCCATAAGTTCACCTTCGTGTGAAATACCTTCACCATATATGATATCGAATTCTGTTTGTTTGAATGGGGCAGCAACTTTGTTTTTAACAATTTTTACACGTGTTCTTCCTCCAACTACTTCTTCACCTTTCTTTATTTGAGCGATTCTACGGATATCAAAACGAACAGAAGTATAAAATTTCAATGCTTTTCCTCCTGGAGTTGTTTCAGGATTACCAAACATTACACCTATTTGCATACGGATTTGGTTGATGAATATAACAACAGTCTTTGATTTTGCGACTATTGCAGTAAGTTTACGAAGTGCGTGAGACATAAGGCGTGCTTGTCTTCCGACATGTGCTTGGCCCATATCTCCTTCGATTTCATCTTTTGGAGTAAGAGCTGCTACAGAGTCTATAACAACTACATCTATTTTTCCTGAACGTACGAGTGACTCACAAATTTCAAGACCTTGTTCGCCTGTGTCTGGTTGAGATATAAAAAGATCATCAGTATTAACACCGAGATTTTTTGCATATACAGGATCCATAGCATGTTCTGCATCGATATAAGCACAAACACCACCTTTCTTTTGAGCTTCTGCTACGATATGTAAAGCGAGAGTTGTTTTACCTGATGATTCTGGTCCAAATATTTCTATTATTCTTCCACGAGGAACTCCACCTATACCAAGAGCCATATCAAGACCGAGTGAGCCAGTAGGGATGACATCGATATCAACTTTTGGTTTCTCACCGAGTTTCATGATTGCACCTTCACCGAACTTTGTTTGAATAGACTTGATTGTGTCATTCAACGCTCTGTTATCCATCGTCTCACTATTTCCTGCTTTTTTTGCTTTTTTAATCATGTTTTTTATAAAATTAACTTATAATTTTTCTCATCTGTATGCCCAAATTTATCTTTCGCGTTAATTTTAACTACATTGTATCCTGGTAATACGACTATTGTTTCGTTCCAATTACCATTTTGATCGATTGATATTTCTCTACCATTCAAGGTAAGGATTA
>Ga0268298_10003973_pt1 | contig 14695 bp, 9 predicted proteins | sample WWTPWeurt_MetaG_FD_194462 | JGI IMG/M metagenome (GOLD analysis project Ga0268298, IMG submission 194462) | Activated sludge microbial communities from WWTP in Nijmegen, Gelderland, Netherland - WWTP Weurt | ecosystem: Engineered > WWTP > Aerobic digester > Activated sludge | place: Netherlands... | reverse complement strand
AGGCGCTTCTTCTTCGGCTTCTTCCGCTTTCTCTTCTTCTGCTTCCGCTGCTACTTCGGCAGGCGCTTCTTCTTCGGCTTCTTCCGCTTTCTCTTCTTCTGCTTCCGCTGCTACTTCGGCAGGCGCTTCTTCTTCGGCTTCTTCCGCTTTCTCTTCTTCTGCTTCCGCTGCTACTTCGGCAGGCGCTTCTTCTTCGGCTTCTTCCGCTTTCTCTTCTTCTGCTTCCGCTGCTACTTCGGCAGGCGCTGCTTCTTCGGCTTCTTCCGCTTTCTCTTCTTCTGCTTCCGCTGCTACTTCGGCAGGCGCTTCTTCTTCGGCTTCTTCCGCTTTCTCTTCTTCTGCTTCCGCTGCTACTTCGGCAGGTGCTTCTTCTTCAGCGGCTTCTTCCGCTTTCTCTTCTTCTGCTTCCGCTGCTACTTCGGCAGGTGCTTCTTCTTCAGCGGCTTCTTCCGCTTTCTCTTCTTCTGCTGCTTCTTCTGTTTCCGCTGCTACTTCGGCAGGTGCTTCCTCTTCTGCGGCTTCTTCCGCTTTCTCTTCTTCTGCTTCCGCTGCTACTTCAGCAGGCGCTTCTTCTTCAGCGGCTTCTTCCGCTTTCTCTTCTTCTGCTTCCGCTGCTACTTCGGCAGGTGCTTCTTCTTCAGCGGCACCTTCTGCAGCCTCCTCAGCCGCTTCTTCACTTGCAGCTTCTTCGGCACAGGCCTCTTCTGCCTTTTCTTCGCAAGGAGCGTCTTCCGCTACTTCGGCACATGTTTCCTTTTCCTCGCAGGCGGACTCTTCCGGCGCCGCCTCCGCACAAGTTTCTTTTTCTTCCTCTGAATGGTTTTCGCATGGTGTGTCTTTGTGTTTATTCTTCTTTGCCATAGCCGAATCCTCCTGATTCCTTTGGACAAGTGGACATTAGCTGTAGGACCCAAGCCGACATACTCAGCGCAAAGCCACACCACAGCCCGACTCTGCGTTGAGAGCCACGGCAAAGATGGCTTAAAATCAGATTTTAAGCAGTTCTCAAATTGGAACGCAAGGTCATTAGACCTAGCGCCTGATCGCACTAAGATTTAGTTTGAGTATCAGTTTAGCGCGAGTCGGAGCGGGCATCCAAATTGGATGCTGCGATGCGACGCCTCGGCTTTTCGAGTTATGCGTTTGAATCCTACACTTCCATTATTACTGATTTTTGTCCTACTATGAATAGGTTGTCATCAAGTTTTTTGTTAAAACTTTTGGCGAGCCCCGAGCACCGATCATGGTGGCGCCGGCAAGGGCAAAAAAGAAGCAGCAAGAGCCGAAGAATTTGGCTGATCATCGGGGTAAAATCAGGCGGACTCCGCTATTTAACTAGCTTTCAGAGCGCTTGCGCTCAATTTCCTTGTTTTTGATTTTGATTACGAATCCACTATCAGGTTCAGTGGTTGCAGCACCAGCCTCCGAGTCAGACGTAGTCGGCTCAGGGTCTGAGATCTTGGCAGAATCAGCGCCTGGCACTACAGTATCTTTTGGGGTAGAGCTTACTGTTTTAGCGGCTTCAGGAGCCATTGCTACGGATTTTTCTTCCGGTCTAATGGCGTTAAAAGCCCTGTGAACTTGATAGCAAGCTCGTGTCACGAAGAGTAGACATTCCTGCGATGCCTCTAACTCGCCTGCATCAAGGAAAGTAGTACAGTCATTCAGGCGCTCGGACGAGAGAAGTAGCTTGCCCAGTGCCTCTTGATAGGTTTTTACCCACTTAGCGTCTTGATCCAGACCGACATACTTACTGGCTGTATCAAGCTCATTACTATCGGTTAGCAGTTCAGCTACGATAGCCTTCAGCCGACGCTGATAACTGACCAGACGCAAACGTCGCCGTTTCTTGCGGTTATGGAAGAAACGCCAGACCAGAAGAAAGAGGAAGGCGAAGACAAAGAGCGCCATGAACAGCGAAAAGCAAAATACTGCTAAAGCAAGGTGAAACAAACCTGGGTCCTGAAAATGGCGGGTCTAAGCGGGAGCGGTGAGAGGCAACAGGCAAACCTGAGTTATGCCCCAATCTGATAATACCTTGCTAAAGCAAATTGCTCAGACAAATATTGAATCCGCCAGAGCGGACCATGCCGGAACCTCGACACCTCTTGATAACTAAAATTAAGCTCAAAGGTTATTCACGCCCTGCTGCATCTTTTCAAGCCTGTGTTACACTCGGAAAGTTAATGGCAACTCCATTTGTGCCCTCCAAGTCCATTCAGTAGATATACAGCCGTGGGTCAAAGCCGACCGGACGGATGTTAATCAGGAGTCGCTGGAAAACCATCCCCAAGCCTGGCAGTCCCCGTCGACACTGACGAGAGAGAAAAATCAATGAACTCGCCAAATTGTTCCACCGTTAAATCAGCCCTGACAGACCTGAGAGAAATACTGAGCCGCTGCCAAATCAATGGAAGTGCAGGCGCCCCGGTGGAAACCGCCAGAATCATCGCTAACTTAGAAGCAACCATCAACTGTATCGAAGAAAAATCTCTGGCCCAGGGCGATATCCCGGAAGAGCGCGGCGTGCCCATCATCACCGGCATGACTGCACCGGTATTGGGCTAAGCTTCCAGCCAAGTATAGTTCAGCGCGTAGCAGCAGCCGACAGCGTAGCACCCATATAGCTGAGGCTGATTTCCTTCAGTTGCCTGGCCAGGCTGAGGGCGGCATCAGGCTTTGCCTGTTCCTTCATATGTTTGCGCATTTCCAGCAAGCGCCCATCATCAGCCAGCAGACTCACTATTTGCTCATAGAGAGCCTCAGCGCTCAACGAGCCCTGAGGCAAGACCACGGCTGCCTTCTGCGCTTCCATAAAGCGGGCATTATGGGTTTGATGGTCCTGGGCGGCATAGGGGTAAGGCACGAAGATAGCAGGAGTGCCGGTCACGGCAAGTTCCGCCACAGTCATGGCACCGGCCCGAGTCACGGCCAGATCGCAAATGGCATAGGCCATCGAGAGATCGTCGAAGTAAGCGCGCAGGTGATAGCGGGGGCTTTCCCAGAGACCGGGCGGCAACTGTTCTTTCAGGTCGTTGAGATTCTTATCGCCGCACTGATGCACAATTTGCAGGTGTGGTTCTACATCCAGCAATCGAGACAGGCAGCCGGCTAAAGCATCATTGAGGGCCTTGGCGCCCTGCGAACCGCCGGTTATGAGCACAGTTTTCAGGTCGGAGCGCAGGCCCACGATGGCACAACAGGCATCCCGCTTGCGTTCTTCCAAAAAGCTCATGCGCACCGGATTACCGTTGAAAACAAGGCGCCCGTGCTTGGTCTGCATGCGAGCCGCCGCACCTTGCATGCCCAGGGAAATGAGCACCGCTTGCCGCCCCATGACACGGTTTACCAGCCCGGGATGCGCATCCGGTTCGTGCACGGCAGTGGGTATTCCCAGCATATTGGCCGCCGCCAGGGGTGGTGCCGAGGCGTAGCCGCCTGTGCCAAGCACCACGGTGGGACGGAATTTCTTCAAAATGCTGCGCGCTTCCATAATGGCGCCGCCCATTTCCACGGGCCAGGTAAGCAACCGAGGAGAAAGCCGGCGCGGCATGCCGGAAACTTTGATGCCTATAAAATCAAGTCCGTTTTCCCGGGCCAGTCTCTCCTCCGGGTGATGAGAAGCACCTATATAAAGGATTGCTTCCACATCCGGATCGTTCTTCAATTGTTCGGCCACGGAGAGCGCCGGGTATATATGGCCGCCTGTGCCTCCGCCGGTGAGAACAATTCTGTGACCTTCAGCCATTATTTTCTCGCTCAGGAATGAGTTGCCGCCGCCGGTCTGACCGGAGTAGTGTCGTCTTCCTCTTCCTCATCTTCATCGTGGATTGTGCCGCGATCACGAGAGACGGAGAGAAGTACGCCCACCATGGACATGGTTATAACCAGTGATGTGCCGCCAAAGCTGATGAAGGGCAGGGTGATACCGGTGACGGGAAGAAGTCCGGTGGTGACCATCATGTTGACTATGGCTTGAGTGCAAATGGCGCTCGTGATTCCTATAGCCAGGAAACGCCCGAAGAGAGTGCGGGCGGCCAGTGCCGTGCGGAAGCCATAAACGCCAAAGAGAGCGAAGAGCCCGATTAATAGAGAGCAGCCAATCAAGCCGAATTCTTCCGCCACGACGGCGAAAACGAAGTCGGCGTGCTGCACGGGCAGATAGTTGAGCTTTTGCAGGGAACGTCCGAAGCCCTGTCCCCACAGGCCGCCGGAGCCAATGGCGTACTGGGCCTGGATGATGTTCCAACCTTCTTTCTGCGGGTGAAGATAGGGATTCAACCAGGTTTCGATACGAGCCATCTGGTAAGGCGTCTTTTGAATGTGGTGCCAGACAAAGGTACCTCCGCCGGCCAGGGAGGCGAAAATAAGGAAGGAATTGGTGCCGCTGGCATAGATGAGGGCCAGGAGGCTGGCCATGATCATGCTGGCTGTACCAAGGTCTGGTTGTTTGACCACGATGGCGGCCATGATCAGGATTACGGCAATGCGGCAGAAGATCTGGCGATGCCACCAGAAGTACTTACTGAGACCGGAGGCGAGCAAAATAATGGTGGCTATTTTGCACATCTCAGAAGGCTGAAACTGCAACGGACCTATGGCCAACCAGCGGCTGGAGCCCATGGTGGTAACCGAGAGGCTGGGAATAAGTGTCAGACCCAGCATGAAGAGTGAGCCAAGGGCCAGAGGCCAGGCCAGCTTCTTGAGGCGGCGATAGTCGTAGCGGCTGACAGTGAACATGGCAAAGAGACCAAGCACAAAGGCTATGGTTTGTTTGCGCAAAAGTGCTGTGGAATCCTGGTAGAAGTGCTGGGCCTCCGGTGCCGAAGCCGAATACACGGCCATCAGGCCAAAACCGCAGAGGCTCAAGGTTATGCCTACAAGAGTACGATCGATGCCGCCACGAAACTCCTTGCCGGTTTGTTCCGGCGGAGTGTGCTCAGGGCCGCGATTGCGGCGACGGCGCCACCTATCTGGTTCTGGAGTGGACAAGTTCCTTGAAGGCACGCCCTCTATCCTCAAAATCTTTGAACATATCAAAACTAGCGCAGGCTGGTGACAGAAGCACCGGTCCTTTCTTCAATTTACCGCCCAGGTTAACTGCTTCCTCCAGGGTAGCAACCGGATATACATCGTTAAAACCACCGTTGCGCAAGGCTCTTTCAAATCTTTCTCGCGCTTCGCCTATCAAGATTACACCGCTGGCGTACCTTTTGACGACCTGAACCAATTCATTCAGGGAGGTACCTTTGTCTTTGCCGCCGGCAATCAGAACGACTTTGTTGTTCGGGAAGGATTCCAGAGCTTTGATGGTGGAGTCGGTATTGGTGGCCTTAGAATCGTTATAGTAAGGTACACCGTCGATAGTGGCAACATACTCCAGGCGGTGCTCGAGAGCCGTGAAGGTGGTCAGACCGGCTTTGATTTCCTTCTCGGAGAGCCCGGCCAAAAGCGCCGCGGAAATTGCAGCCAGGCAGTTTTCCTGATTGTGTTTGCCGATGATTTTGACTTCGCTTTCATGGCAGACAACACGGCTACGACTGCCGAAGTTGGCGCAGAAGAATCCATCCTGCATATATGCACTCTGTATAGCGCGCTCACACTCACCCAGTACGGAGAAAGGGAAGAATTCGCCGGCATTGATGGTGGATGCCACCACTGAGTCATCCATATTGAGGACGGCATAATCGCTGAGGCTCTGGTGTTTGAACATGGAACGCTTGGCCTCGATATAGGCATCGAGGTTGCCGTGCCAGTCCACATGGTCTGGGGTGAGGTTGAGCCAGACGCCGATATGAGGCGCGAAGGTGGGAGCGTACTCCAGTTGGTAGGAACTGACTTCCATGACCAGGAAGTCGGGTTTGCCGTCGAGCAAGCTCAAAACAGGCACACCAATGTTGCCGCAAGCCGGCGCGTTGCGCCCGGCAAATTCGAGGATATAAGAAATCAAACTGGTGGTAGTGGACTTACCGTTTGTGCCGGTTATGGCAATAATGGGAAGCGGTTTGGTGTCGGCGTCGCCGCGGGTTTCCCGATAAGCCAGTTCCACATCGGATATTACTTCTTTGCGCAGAGCACGGGCCCTGACAATCACGTCAGCCCGGGGTGGAATACCCGGGCTGGTGATAATTATTTCAGGCCAGCTGACGGCGCGCTCGGTATGACCACCAAACTCGCATTCAACCGACGTTTTTCCTGCAGTCAGCTTTTCCAGGCTGGCCAGTAAGTCCGGTTTAACCTTCTCTTTCGGCTGTGATTCGGAGACCAGCACCTGGGCGCCACGCGCCGTCAGATAGGCGGCAGTGGCTACGCCACTTCGCCCAACTCCAAGGATACTGACTCGTCGATTTTTCCACTCTGCCACAGGCAAATTGTAACAGGTGAATGCGGCTTGAAAAGAAGGAGAAGCCTTTAAATACCTCTGGCCCGCTCTTTCTCTTTCATTTCCAGCTTGTATGCCTTGTTTGAGAGATTCTCAATTTTCTTGTTCATCTTCTCAACTTCTTTAGGAGGCATGTCCGGTGAAAGAGCCATGAAAGCCTTGTACTGCACTACTGCTTCTTTCAGGTCTTTGGAAGTCTCGGGGCGCGAACGCTCCAGAGCCTTACCAATACCCAATCTGGTATCGGCCACCTTGGGGTTGCCGTATATAGAAGCATGATATTTATCTATAGCGCTGGGCAACTGGTTCTTGCGAGCCAGGTCGTCAGCCAGGGTGAGGTCCTGACGGGCAGTATCTTTGGCTTTCATAACTAGATTTAAGCCGCGCTTAGCCCGCTCTTCCGCACCCGGATAAGAAGATGCTTTTTTGTAGGCTGCTTCAGCGTTCTTCAGATCTTTGATCATCAAAGCCAGGTCGGCAACGGCAAAGGTTTGTTTGGCGTCGGCGGCATTTGATATGACGATATTCATCTGAGAGTCTTCATCTTTGAAGTTATTTTGAGCAAGCAGCGCTTCCGCATAGGCAATACGCTCACCATCATTGGTGGGAGTACCGATACTGGCCAGATCAACAGGAACGCCGGCCATGGAGCGCAGTTTAGCTTGAGCCAGACGCAATTCCATGTCGTTGGGGTTCATGCGCACAGCCTGATCGATCATGCGCTGGGCTGATTCAAACTCGTTGGAAACAAAGAAAGCACCGGTGGCTTCTTTGTTGGCCTTCAAGTAATAGGCGCGGGTCAGGCCTTTTGCCGCCGGGGAGTTTTGCGGATTGGCATCGAGTACGGTTTTGTACTCTTTGATGGCATCATCCAGTTTCTCCAGTTTCAAACTCTGATCGGCAACTCGCAAATGCAGATCGGGGTTGTTGGGCATCATCTCCAGACCGGAGCGCAACTCGGCAATGGACATCTCCAGATCGCCGCGACCTTCGCGGATATCGGCGATGCGCAGGTAGCAATCTGGATTCTCCGGCTTGATGCGGATTGATTCCTGATACTGCTGGATACCGGCCACGGTGTTGCCCTGGGCGGTGTAGACATCACCAAGAGTCTGGTGCACGGGAGCGGAATTACGGAATTGATAGAGGGAGGTATTCAACTCCTTCAGGGCCTCATCAAGCAAACCTTGCTTGTAATATGCACGACCGAGTCCGTAGTGAGCTTGAGAGTTGCCGCTGTTGTATGAAATGGCGCTCTTGAAGGCAGAAACGGCGTCGGCATATTGTTCTTTATTGAGCTGGGCTATACCGAGCTGAGAATAGCCTTCGGAGTATTTGGGATCGAGGCGAATCGCTTCCTTGTACTCATTGATCGCTTCATCCATGCGACCCTGTTCTTTATAGATATTACCCAGGGTGACATGACCTTCCGGCATGGCCGGATCTATGTTCAAAGCTTGTTTGCACTCAGCTTCGGCGTTGCGCAAAAGTGCTTCCCGGTTTTTGATGACCGTATTGGAAGAGGAAGTGAGCCTGTTCAGGGTGATCATGGCTCTACCTGCATGGGCCATAGCGTTGGTCGGATCCATGGAGAGGACTTTGTTGAAATGCTCTTCCGCGGCATCGAGTTTGAACTGCTTAGCCAGAGCCATTCCGTAGCCGACGGTGGCAGCCACGCTCTTCGGTTGACGGCCCATCTCGCCTTTATAGAGATCGGCAGCTTCATCGTATTTGCCTTGCAGCATCAACTGATCGGCTCTTACTACTTCTCTGGTGATCCGCACCTGAAACGGTTTGGCAGCAAAAGCAGAATCGGCTAAAGCCACGGCGGAAACACCGGAAAGGACTAGACTGAAGGCACTGGCCACATACGCAGGTCTGAATTTGGAACCTGTCTTACTGCGCAGATCTTTACTGGTCATAAATTTCTCCATCACTGGGTTTACTATTGGCTACCGGCAACCGCTTCCGGAAAAACTCTACTTATATAGATGTCTTTCAGAAGCAGTGAGTTAAGTGCCGAAAGCACTTGATAAGCCGCGAGCTTCTGCTGATACGCTGGGCAAATTGTAGCAACGTATACTTATAATCGACAGGTTATTTAACGGTCCGTCAAAAGCACGCAGCCTCAAGTCTCGACGGCCATACGTGAAAGCCTGTCTGATTGTTCAAGACGAAGACGTGCTTGAGAAAGTTTCCAGTCTTCTTACTTCTATATATAAGGAGCGAAATTGTGTCCGGGCATTCCAAGTGGGCGAATATCAAGCGCACAAAAGCTGTAGTCGATGCGAAAAAAGCCGTGGTCTACGCCAAGATGTCACGAGAGATCATTGTGGCGGCCAAACTGGGCGGCGGCGACCCCTCGGCCAATTTTCGATTGCGTCAGGCTATAGATAGAGCCAAAGCCGGCGGTGTACCCAACGACAATATCCAGCGCGCCATTGAGAAAGGCACGGGAGCAGGCAACTTAGACAATTTCGAGGAGCTGGTATACGAGGGTTACGGACCAGGCGGAGTGGCCGTCATGGTCAAGTGCACTACCGACAACCGTAACCGCACCGCCGGTGATGTGCGCTCCTACTTTTCCAAGTTCGGCGGCAACCTCGGTGAGAGCGGCTGTGTCAACTGGATGTTTAAAGAACGCGGCGAAGTAGTAGTGAATCGCAAGAAGAACTTTGACGAAGACGCCTTCCTGCTGGAAGCACTGGATGCAGGCGCAGATGATGTAGATACAAGCGAAGAAGAGCTTCTGGTAATTTGCCAGGCAGACAAGCTGGAAGACGTGCAGAACAAGCTGAGCCGACTTGGTTATGCGGTATCCTCGGCTCAAGCCAATTTGATCCCGCTCTCCACTGTGGAAATCACCAGCAAAGATACGGCCAAACTACTGCTCAAGCTGCTCGATAATCTTGAAAATCACGACGATGTGCAGAATGTCTTTGCCAATTTTGAGATGGATCAAGACTGGATGGCCGAGTATCTCAACTAAAGAATTGGCAGGCTGAAGTAAGCAAAGAAGATTAATTCGCACAACTTTTAATTACACAAAGTAAAGCAAGTCAAGCAGTCATCAAAAGAGCGGTAGCTACAATGGAAAGTAGCTACCGCTCTCATTTTCAGCAAAAGGACAAATTACCTACCACGCTTCTCATGAGACAAAATAGGGGAACTTTAACCAACCTTTTACAGACTGTTACGTTTCCCTCCTGACATCGCCGGTGGTGTCGCAAAATTAAATCCGACTCATCAGCGGGAACAAAACACCGAGCACAAGATCTGCTCGCTTGCCAAGGGCTTATCGACAGTTATCTTACTGTCAAGGCCAAGACCCTTAAGTTTCTCCCATAAAGCCTGCGTGTATGCAACAGGGCGGGGGAAGACAGCTTGCCATGAGATCTTTGACTGGAGAGCGGCGCTTCTGTTACCTTACCGCCTGCTTCGGACAAGCCGCCAAGAGGCTATCCACCAAATATCTGAAACCGGTGCGATACCTCACTAGAAGGAGAAAAACTCAATTAGAAAGCTTGCTGCCCGGCACTGAGGGCGACAGCTACTTAAGACGAGTTAGGACACCGAATGAAAAACAAGTTTGCAACAACAACATTGATGGCTTTGTGTCTGTCTATGACCCTATCCGTCAGTCAGGCAAAAGCTCTACCGGCCAACCTGGAACCGGAAGTGGAATCTTCCGTATGGGAAGAAAACGACCAGGAGTGCGCTTCCGTTACATTGAACGGTAAAGAACTGATTGCATTCAGAGCCGTCGGTAACAGTGAATCCCTGGAAGACCAGGCGGAGAATCTGGCCGACAAGCTGCAAGATTTACTGAAAGACGATAAGGTGGACGCCAGCCGCCTGGTACCTGCCCAGGAAGGCAATCTGGCGGCCATTCATCTGGACGGCAATACCGTTTTGACTTTCACCCCTCCTGCCGGACAAGACATTCAGCCCATCGAGCACAGTTTCAAATTGGTCAATGCCATGCGCAATGTGCTTGGTATCCAGGCCATCCCTCAATCTTTCCTGAAGATGGCCGAAAGCCAGGGCGCCGATCAGGCTTACGTAGCCCTTTCCCGCTCAACCGTTGCGGCACCGGTTAACTTCTCAGCCGACTTCAGCGGTCAGGCTTCCTGGTACGGTGGCAAGTTCCACGGCAGACGCACCTCCAATGGTGATGTCTTCGATCAAGACGGCTTTACAGCAGCACACAGAACCCTGCCCTTCGGCACCAAACTTTTGGTCATGAACAGACGCACCGGCGACTCCTGCGTTGTGGAAGTCAACGACCGCGGTCCGTTCTGCGGAGAGCGAGTCATCGACCTTTCCAGAGGCGCCGCCAACAAGCTCAATATGCTTTCTTCCGGCGTGGCTACCGTAGACTGCATGGTCTTGCCGGTAGAGAAAATCGCCTCTAAGTAAAGAGCCCTCTCTTTCGTTAACAAACGTTATGACACGCAACTAATGGTGAAGGTGGAAGCCTCGACGCCGCCACCAAGGTACTTGCTTGCTGTAGAATGTCTGCCTGGGGTCTCCCCAAAGCCCTTAGCGGCTTCAGGGCAAGCACCGGGCAAGACAGGTCAAGCATGAGTACAGCCAATTCACAAAGCACAGCCCACCTTGAGGAAGCCAGCAAAGGCGCCGGTAAGGTGCGCGTGCGTATCGCGCCCAGTCCTACCGGCCATTTGCATGTGGGAACTGCCCGCACCGCTCTTTACAACTACCTCTATGCCAAACGTCACAACGGCACTTTTGTGTTGCGTCTTGAGGACACCGATGAGGTGCGCTCCCGGGACGAATTTACCCATGACATAATCGACGGCCTCAAGTGGCTTGGTCTGTCCTGGGATGAAGGTCCGGATATCGGCGGACCCTACCCGCCCTACAAGCAAACCGAAAAGGTAGACCACTACGAGCATTTTGCCGACAAACTAATCAGAGACGGGCGTGCCTACCTCTGCTACGCCACAGCAGAAGAACTGGCTCTTTTGAAAGAAGACCAGAAAGAAACAGGACAGGCGCCACGCTACGACAATCGCGGTCGCGATCTCACCGATGCCGCCCGCACCAAATACGAAGCGGAAGGTCGCATTCCTTCGGTGCGCTTCATCGTGGACGAACCACGCATGGTGTCATGGCAGGACAGTATCAAGGGTGAAATCTCCATCGATACCTCAGACCTGGGCGGCGACATGGTCATTATCAAATCTACCGGCACGGCAATTTACAACTTTGCCGTGGTCATCGACGACATCGACATGAAAATGACCCATGTGATTCGCGGTGAAGATCACATTCACAATACGGCCAAACAACTGCTCATATACGAAGCACTGGCCATCAACCCCCCGGTCTTCGCTCATGCCCCCCTCATCTTCGATCTGGAAAGGCAAAAACTCTCCAAGCGTAAGCATGGGGAAACGGTGCACATCGACTACTATCGCAAAATGGGTTATATGCCCGAAGCCATAGTCAATTACCTGGCCCAGATGAGCTGGACACATCCGGAAGGCAAGGAAATCTACACACTGGATGAAGTAGCTCCCCTCTTCGATCTCGACAAGGTCTCAAAGAGCCCGGCCGTCTTCGACGTGGCACGCTTGAACTGGTTCAACGGACACTATATTCGCAGTCTCGCCCTGAGCCTGATTACAGAGAGGGCCAGACCCTTTCTCAGCCAGGCCGGCTTCAATCTCTCGGCATACGAAGGTGCGCAAATCGAACAAATCGTCGGTTCAGTGAGAGAGGGTCTCACCACGCTCTCCGAACTGCCTGACGCCGTGCGCTTTTTCTTTGCTGAAAAACCCGAGCTTAGCGAAGAAGTAAAAACCACAGTGCTAGCCGGTGAAAAACCTGCCCAGGTTCTCAAAACCTTGAAAGACAAGCTGGCGGACATGCCCTGGGGCGACGCTCCGGCGCTGAAGAAAGCCGTAGACGCCATGGGTAAAGAGCTTGCCTTGAAGGGCAAAGATCTTTACTGGCCGATTCGTGCAGCCCTCTCGGGCAAGACCCAGGGACCTGACCTGGGTGTAACTCTCGCCATACTGGGACGGGAGCGCGTGCTCGTCAGACTGGAGTCGGCGCTGAGCCACTGTTGAAGGGGCAATCGAGAGCTACCGACAACCCAGAGATATTCCAGTGACTGAACAAATAGAACACAAAATTCAGGTATTCAACACTCTCAGCGGCAAGAAGGAAGACTTCGTGCCGCTTTCAGGCAAGACCGTAAAAATCTACGCTTGCGGACCTACGGTATACGACTCCAGTCACTTAGGCCATGCCCGTAAAGAAATAGTCTGGGACACGGTGCAGCGCTATCTGCGCTTTCTCGGTTACGACGTCATCTACGTGCGCAACATCACCGACGTAGACGACAAGATTATCAACCGCGCCAAAGAGAGGGGCATCGGGCCGGATCGTCTGGCCAGAGAATACACCTATGCCTTCTGGCGGGATATGGACGCCCTCAATGTGGCTTCGCCTGACTTCGAGCCAAGAGCCACCGAGTTCATCAGCCAGATGATCGCCTTCGTGCAAGACCTGATCAAGAAAGGTCATGCTTACGAATCAGGAGGCGACGTTTATTTTGACGTAGCTTCTTTCAAAGACTACGGCAAACTGGGCAAGCAAAACCTGGAGCAGCTTCTGGTAGGCGCCCGAGAGCAGGTCATTGCCCAGGAGACGCTCTCTCAACTGAAGAAGAGTCCGGTGGACTTCGCCCTCTGGAAAAGTGCCGGCACAGAGGAATTGGGCTGGCCAAGCCCCTGGGGCCACGGCAGGCCGGGTTGGCATCTGGAATGCTCCACCATGGTCAAGCACATTCTGGGCGACACCATCGATATTCACTCCGGTGGAGAAGATCTGGTTTTCCCCCATCACGAAAACGAAATTGCTCAGTCGGAAGCCCTGCATGAAAAACCACTGGCCAAATATTGGCTGCACAACGGCTTCATTCAGGTCAGCTCGGAAAAAATGGCCAAGTCGCTGGGTAACTTCAAAACCATTCAAGATCTGCTTGAGCAGTATTCAGCTGATGCCATCAGAATTTTCGTGCTGCAAACTCACTACAGAAACCCCATCGATTTCAGCCCCGAGAGCCTGGCGGCCGTAAAAGCAGGGCTGTCGCGCCTGATTCGCGCCGCCAATCTCAGCCCAGCAGGCGATGGAAACGGCAACCACAGTGCTGTTTCGCCCGACGGCCAGAAAGTGGAAAAACAGTTCCGCGCCGACTTTGAGCAAGCAATGAATAACGACTTCAACACGGCCATTGCTATTTCACTGCTCTACCAGTTGAGCGACCACATCCTCGCTCTCAAGGACAAACAGGTACAGGACCGCCACCATCTCTCGGCGCTCTTGAGGGAGTATGCGGCGGTGCTTGGTTTGAAGCTGACGGACCGGCGCAAAGTAGTGGACACGGAAACCAGCGAAAAGCTGGTGGAGCTTTTACTGGAAATGAGGCAAAAAGCCAAAGCCAATAAAGACTTTGCCACCGCCGACACCATCCGCAAGAGCCTCACCGATATCGGTATCTCCGTTATGGACACGCCTTCGGGCGCCAACTGGGAAGCCGGCTAGCAATCAGGGGCTGCCATTGCGGCTCTTCAAAACATAGATAGCGTAGTTCCAGTTCCAATCGCAAAACTCCCGGGGCGCCAGGCAAGGCGAAACGTAGCGGGCATGTCCTTTTAGCTCATAGCATTGATTGAGCCATTGCCGCAGGCCATGGCGGGTGAGGAAGTCTTCCATCTCACCGCCCTCTACCAGCAGGCAAACAGGCGGGTCTTTCTCGAGATCAAGTTTGAGACGACCGGCCAGCAGTTCATCGGTTTCCTTGACGAACTGACTGTGACGCGCAAGCCAGAGCCCATCGACCTTCTGCCTGACCAGATTGGATATAAGCCCTAAGGGTTCGCCGCTCAGGAAATAACTGGAGTTCTGCCTGCCGGAGAGCAATATTTCGGGACAGGCCGGCGCCAGGCGCCCATTTAAAAGGAAGACTCGCTCACCCGGAGCACTGTTTTCCTCAATAGCCCGGCGCAGATCTATGTAACCACGCTCGGCATCCAGGCCGGCTCCTTCATCTTTTATTTGACTGGTCAGCATCAGACTACCCCAAACAGGCAACGCGACAGCGCCCAACCAAAGCGGCACCACCACCACCCATGGTATCAGCCCTCGGCGCTCTCTCTTTACTGCAAAAAACAACCGGGGGAAGATCCGGGTCAGCATCTCAACCTGTGCGAAACAGCCGCAGAAAAGCAGCACCAGAGCCGACATATAGCCAAGCACCAGAAAGTCGCTCAGTCCGCTATA
>Ga0268298_10003971_pt1 | contig 14697 bp, 14 predicted proteins | sample WWTPWeurt_MetaG_FD_194462 | JGI IMG/M metagenome (GOLD analysis project Ga0268298, IMG submission 194462) | Activated sludge microbial communities from WWTP in Nijmegen, Gelderland, Netherland - WWTP Weurt | ecosystem: Engineered > WWTP > Aerobic digester > Activated sludge | place... | reverse complement strand
CCCGGTATTTTATTTTCAGCCTTCAGATAATTCAAATCTGTTGTTTTTGCTTCCCAAAATAAATAAGGATATGTTTTTCCATCCGTACTATTATTTAATGAGCCGTATTGATTAGTTGTCACTTTCCATGATCCATTATACGCTGGATACATAAACGTCATACCGGGATGAGAAATTTCTATTTCTACTTCCTGCTCCGTTTCTGAATACAGATAAATCACTGGTTTTTTAACGTTCATTTCGCCTTCTGACCGGTTGATTGGACTGAAATTAATGACAACCCGGTGTCTGGATTTAAAATCATAATTACGAATTACTATTTCTCCATAATTTTTATGGAACATGAAAATGGAAGAATCTTTATGAGATACTTTCAGCAAATAATTTCCCTGTGAATCCGTATATGTACTTTTTCTCTTGTCTGATGTCGATATCAACGCTGAACCAATTACATTTCCAGACTGATCCTGAACATTTCCCTGAATGATACAGGTGCTGCGGGAAATAGTTGAATCATAGGTGTCTGACACTATTTCATACATGGGAGCATACGGCCTCTTTTCATAATCGTGCAGACTAAAATTCGCGTCACCGGCAAAAGAAAGAAGCCCGGCATTAAAAGCAATAAGTCCTAAAATCATTTTCATATATCACTGAGTATTTTTCTAAAGGGTAATTCACTGCCTCCCCATTCAAGCACCGTAAATCCCAGATGCACAAATGAAGAAAACTCCTGCTGATTATATTCAAAAGGCACTGCAGGAGAATCAAGCGGCGTGAATAACATATACACTCTTCTGAAACTTTCAGGCTCAGGTGTTACTACCAGATCACCAATTGTCTCATCCACTTTTGCATCCAGAACGAATTGAACGAAAACATAATCCGTTGATATCATTCTTGGTCCCCAGTACGTTATAAAATCAGTTTGTTCCTTTTGGTTCAGGCCTAATGCCGTGAGTGAACTTTCTAAAAATGGAATCACGTTTTCAGACATTATCAGATTTCCTTCTGTCTGATTATTGATTTGCTGATATGAAATGTTTTCTGATTCTCCTTCCCAAAAAATGTATGGATAAATCTTACCATCTTTTTTATTCCGGATGTTTCCATCTGACTGTACAGTTACATTCCAAGTTCCATCAGAAACCGGATACGTAAAAATAAGTTCCGGATGATTTACCGCAACACTTGCGGTCCGCTCCTGATCTGAATAAAAATAAATTACCGGCTTTTCCACTGTTGTCGGAATTTCGCTGTGCTCCATGGTTATGAAATTTATTTCAACCAGATGCTGAGATTGAAAATCATATTTCCAGATGACAATTTCACCATAATTCTGATGATAGAAAAAAACAGCGGTGTCACGCGTGCTTAAAACCAGTGAATAATTTCCTTTGTCGTCTGAATAACAAAAGCGGCTGCGGTCAAAATTTGAAACCAATCCACCAGACACTGGATTTTCATTAATATCCAGAATTTTTCCTTTCATTACACAAGTTCCGGCTGCAACATCTGAATCAAAGACATCTTTTTTAACCTGATAATAATTATACGGTATGTACTCACCAAATACGGTGGAAAAAGATAAAAGGCAAATCAAAAAAACAAACTGATTAATTTTCATACCTAAGGATTTAATTCTAACGACGGCATTTCACTTCCTCCCCACTCTACTACTGTGAATCCTTTTCTTTCAAATGATTCAAATTGCTGACTGCGGATAGGGAATGGTGCATAATCAAAATTCAACGGCATATAAAGCATGAACAATCGAAGCATGGATTCAGGTTGTGGCTCAATATGCAATTCCGCAATATTCGTGTCATACATATCATCCGTCAAAAACTGAATTACTGCAAATTCTTTTTCAAGCATACGGGGAGCCCAGAAAGTAATAAAATCTGTCTGTTCAGTTTCATTTAATCCAATTTGAGCAAGTGTATTTTCAAGGTATGCAACCAGCGTATCCGTGCGGATCAACGTGGCACCAATCATGCCATCTTCTGATCGAAAATTCAGGTCATCCGTCTCAGCTTCCCAAAATAAATAAGGGTATGTTTTATTCGTTTTTGAATCAGTTATTCCATGTGAATTCACAAGCATATCCCAGCCATTTTCATACGCCGGATAAGTAAATGTGAGTTCTCCTTTAGGCACAAATTCAATGTGTACTGGTAATTCAATTTCAGAATAGCAATAGATCACTGGCTTATCAACTTCCATCATATTGTAATTATCATACGCGTAAAAATCAATATTCACCACATGCTGACTTCTGAATTTATAATTCCAGATAACCACCTCATCATAACCTTGGGCAAACATATAGATAGAAGTATCACCTTCTTTTAATACCAGGTTAAACTCGCCTTTATCATTGCTGTAGGTGAATCGTTTTTTGTCAAGCGTGCCAACGTAAGCACCTGCAATTGCAGGAACTTTCTCATCATCCGAATAATAATTGGGATTATGAATTTTACCTCTTACAATACATTCGCCCGGTTTTAAAATTGATGAGTATTCGTCTGAAATAACTACATAATTTGCGTGTGGTACTGATTTTCGCTCTTCAGAAAAACCGGTTGCAAAACAAAAAATGGTAAGAATTGAAAGCAGCAATTTCATAGAATCAGATTTTTTCAGGCGTTAACGGAATAATACTTCCTCCCCATTCTACAACTGTGAAGCCAAAACGTTCAAATGATTTTAATTCCTGAGGAATGACAGGCATTCCAATATAGTTCTGATCCAATGGAGAAATAAAAATATATACTCTTCTCAAAGCGTCAGGCTGAGGTGCAATCTTTAATTCCGCAATCGTATTTTCATATTCATCATCAATCAAAAACTGGATAAGACAATGCTGTTTTTTTTGCATCAGCGGACCCCAGTACGTGATGAAATCTGTTTGTTCTTTCTGATTTAAACCGAGCAGCGTCAGCTTTTCTTCCAAAAACGGAATCACTTCCATTTGTGAAACAATAAATCCCGGTACAGTTCCATTCTCTCGTTTATAGAACATGTTTTGAGAAGTTGCTTCCCAGAATAAATACGGATAATTTTTCGCCGAACGGTTATCTGTCATGGAACCATCCGTATTCACTTTAACATGCCAGCCATCTTCATACGCCGGATACGTGAAGGTAAATTCGCCTAATGGATTGACACTGATATGTGCTTCTGTTTCATGATCCGCATACAAATAAATAAGCGGTTTTCTTTTGATTGTGTTTTCGTGATCAGTCTGATGCATGTATACTGTCAGCGTTATTCTGTGCTGATCTTTAAACGGATAATTATCAATGTTGAGTTCTGCCCATCCTTCTTTGTAAAAATAAAGTTGTTTGTCTTTTTTTAACTCACACACAAGCCTGAATCGCCCTAAAGAATCTGTATTGTAACTGACTGGTTTTTCAATAAATCCAACCAATACATCCGGCATTGCAAAACCGGACGAAAACATTCTGACAATTCCTTCAACAACAAAACTTCCGGGTGCAATGGTTTCATCTTTTACATCAGACACTACCTTATAATCCTGTATCAAACCAACAGGACCAGTATCTGCCGAAGCCTGAAACAATGACGAAACAAAAGCAACCAGGGTCCATTTTTTCATAGGAGATAAATTAATTGAGTTGAATTAGATTAAACCTTTCCGTTTAATACAATTCTTATGCATATTCGTTCAAAGAAATTAAAACCCCTCTTTAATCCGCTCAAAATGTGCGTACTTGTCTTTGATGTATACGATCAGATCGTAATCTGAAGCCGTTTGTAAAAACTCAGGATTGAGATTCAGAAAAACAATGAATTCTTCAAGATCATCATCACTCAGATCGATTATATCATGATGCACGTACAGTCTGAGAATTTCACGAATTACATCATGCTGCTGATCAGCATACTCCATGTCTGCCACCAGGCGTTTGGTTTGTTCACGTTTGCTGAATGCCATATACAAGGCTGTGATCGGACTGGTAAATGCATTTTCAAGCGTCACAGTCGGGACTTCTCTTTTAGCAATATTCGCACGTTCTTCCTGCAATTCTTCCAACGTTTTTAACGGTGTTACAATCACTTCATCACTTGAATATGCCAGCATTTTGAGATAGATGGTAACTTCATAAACGGGTTGATACGGTTTGTCCTTAAAGTTGAGATTAACCGTCTGATAGCCAACAACTGAAACCGCAACCAGATCATTTTTGTTGACCGTAATTTCAAATGTTCCGTGATAATCACCAAAAATTCCTTTACCGGCAGTTTTGTTAACCACCATCATATTATAGAATCCAACATAGGCAGTGGTATCAATGACTGTTCCTTTGATAGTAATTAAAGAATCACTGTTCTCTTGTGAATACAGTGGGTTCAACGCTGAAAAAAGCAGAAACAGAATAAACAGATGCTTCATTATAAAGTAAAGTAACAAAAATTAGTCCAGAAAATTTTAAAGTGGATTTTAATATTTGTTATCAAAGGTTAAAATAGATCTGCTCAATTTTTTAACACAGAGAAGCAGAGTAAGCTTAGTACAGCAGCGTAGTTAAGTATGCTGTGCTCATCATAATCTTCATTCCGATTAGCTAAATTCCCTAACTTTGCAAAAAAAATCAGTCTGAAAACCGTTGTTGTCGGATTATCCGGCGGAGTTGATTCAAGTGTTGCTGCATACCTTTTGAAAGAAGAAGGATATCATGTCATTGGTATGTTCATGAAAAACTGGCATGATGAATCAGTAACCATATCAGATGAATGTCCGTGGATTGATGATAGCAACGACGCCCTTCTTGTTGCTCAGAAACTGAATATCCCTTTTCAGACAATCGACCTGAGTGAAGAATACAAAAAGCGAATTGTGGATTATATGTTTTCAGAATATGAGAACGGTAGAACACCGAATCCGGATGTACTTTGCAACAGGGAAATAAAATTTGATGTGTTTCTGAAAGCAGCAAAAAGTTTGGGGGCAGATTTTGTTGCAACAGGTCATTATTGTCAGAAAAAACAACATGAAAACGGCATGTTCCAATTGATTGCCGGAAAAGACAAAAATAAAGATCAGAGCTATTTTCTTTGCCAGTTAACTCAAGAACAACTTGCGCCAGCACTATTTCCAATTGGACATCTGGAAAAAAGTGAAGTCAGAAAAATTGCGGCTGAACAAAATCTTGTTACGGCTGAAAAAAAAGATTCGCAGGGTTTGTGTTTCATCGGCAAAGTGAAATTGCCTGTTTTTTTGCAGCAACAACTTAAACCAAAAACCGGAAAGATTATAGAAATACCGAATGATCTTCTGATCTATAAATCATATCTGACTAAAATTGATTCAGGCGATTTCAGGTTTTTATCCAGACCATTTGAGTACTCAGCGAAAGATGGAAAAGTAAAAGGTGAACATCAGGGAGCTCACTATTTCACCATTGGTCAGCGCAAAGGTTTACAGGTTGGTGGATCACCACTACCACTGTTTGTAATCGGAACAGATACAAAAGAAAATATCATATATACGGGACAGGGTGAAGATCATCCGGGATTGAACCGAAAAGCACTTTTCATTCCGGAAAAGGATGTGCATTGGATCAGACCAGACCTGGAACTAAAAAATGGCGAATCGAAAAATTATAAAGTCAGAATCAGATATCGTCAGGCACTAGAAAATGCGGTTTTATATAAAGAAGAAGATGGACTCTATATTCTTTTTGAAAATTTAATGCGGGGTATAAGTCCGGGGCAATTTGCAGCCTGGTATGAAAATGAAGAATTGATTGGCTCTGGCGTAATTACTTCTTAAATCAGATTTCCTTTTCTACCAGATAACTGTTACGCGTGGACGAATTTCTGGAAATGAGCTCGGCAATAAATCCTGCCAAAAACAACTGTACTCCAATTATCATAGCAACCAGTGAAATATAGAATTCAGCACGGTCAGCAATCAATCTGCCGGATGTTTCAATGAATAATTTATCAATGATCATCCAGAACGTAAGTCCAAATCCAATAATAAACGAAAGTGTTCCAAGCAATCCAAAAAAGTGCATGGGTTTTTTTCCAAACCGGGTAATAAACGTGATCGTAAATAAATCCAAAAATCCATTTACAAACCGGTTCAAACCAAATTTGGTTGTTCCGTATTTTCTTTCCTGATGCTGAACTACTTTTTCACCAATTTTTGGAAAACCCGCAGCCTTTGCAATTACAGGAATGTAGCGGTGCATTTCACCAAAAATTTCAATTGATTTTACCACTTCTTTGCGGTATGCTTTTAAGCCGCAATTCATATCATGCAATTTAATTCCGCTGATCATGCGGTTGACACCGTTGTAAATTTTTGTAGGAATTGTTTTTGAAATCGGGTCGTATCTTTTTTTCTTCCAGCCAGAAACCAGATCAAATTTCTGTTCAGTAATCATCTTGTATAATTCTGGAATTTCATCCGGGCTGTCCTGTAAATCGGCATCCATAGTGATAACTACGTTTCCACGCGTAGATTGAAATCCCATGTGCAGCGCCGCAGACTTTCCGTAATTTCTCTGAAATTTTATTCCGCGGATATTTGAATCAATTTTCTGTAGTTTCTCAATAACTGCCCATGATGCATCTGTGCTTCCATCATCCACGTAAAGCACTTCATAAGTGAAATTATTTTCACGCATTACCTTGACGATCCACTCGTGCAATTCACCTAAAGATTCATCTTCATTATAAAGAGGAACAACAATACTTATTTGCGGATTTTGGTTCATTCAATGAGCAAACACTACTTTTAAAAATGGAGTATACGTGAATTTATAACAAATGTTAACCGAAAAAAATGACAAATTGAATAATACCACCCGTGAGATAATCTTTTACATAGCATTGCCTCCGGTCTCACTTTTGAGATCCATCAGCACTGTAAATGTATGACTGACTATTTTAGTATCAACAACAACTGTAAATTCATTGGTAGTTGAAATGACTTCAGCAAGGTTGATTCCTTCCCAGGCAATTTTTTTCAGCAGATAATAATACACGCCCGAAATCTCTGTATTAATTGCCGGCAGTTTCATGGTTATTGCAGAGAGATTTCCGAGTTCAGAAATCAAGCTGTCTTTTTGAAACATCTTGTCAATTTTTTCAGCAAACTGCGCGTTGGTAATGATTGTTGTTTCAGATACACCTCTTGAAACGGTATAAAAATTATCACTGATGTCTTTGATCTGCGATAAAAATTTTGCCTGATCCTGAGAAATACCTACGTAATTTTTGAACGTGTATTTGATCAGATTGCTCCTAACAATCAGATCTCCCAATTCACGCATGAAGTTTTTAATCTTCAGTTCAATTTTCTGATTTGCACCAGGAGGCATTCTTTTAATAGCCATAATAATCGCACTGTCAGAAACTTCCTTTCCCAAAATGCGCTGGATATCAGGATTGAGTTTACGTGCCAGTGAACTAATGTTTATTAGTCCTTCAGCGATAGCCTCTTGTATAAACGGCGACTGATTCACCAGTTTATCAATAATCTTACTTAATCTATCCATGTTAATAAAATAACAAACAGTTAAAATTCGATTACAAATATAATTAATTCAACAAACCTATAGGGTTATAGGCTAAATTTGGTGAAAAATGTTGAATTATATGCAAAACACGCCTTATTATTTTTACGACCTCGATCTGTTGAATCGCACAATCAATGAAGTAGAGCTGAATATCCGCAACACTTCTTTTCGCGTCCACTATGCAATTAAGGCTAATAATAATAAAAAGGTTGTTTCATTCATTGCCAAAAGAAATTTTGGAGCTGACTGCGTAAGTGCCGGTGAAATTATGCTTGCTCTAGAATGCGGATTCAACGCTTCAGACATTGTTTTTGCCGGAGTTGGAAAAACAGATGAAGAAATTGAATATGCATTATTGAACAATGTTGGAATGATTCATTGTGAAGGATTAGAAGAAATACAGGTCATCAATGAAATTGCCGGCCGGTTGAACAGAACTCCAAAAATTGCTTTGCGTTTGAACCCCGATGTGGATGCAAAAACACATGAAAAAATTTCTACCGGGATGTATGAAAATAAATTTGGCTTTTCTCCTGAAGAATTTGCTGAATTAACTCAAATTGGATCTACACTGACGAATATTGAAATTGTTGGAATGCATTTTCACGTAGGTTCACAAATTACAGACATGAGTGTTTTCAGAAAACTCGCAGAAAGAATTAATGAACTAGTTCCGGTCTATGAAAAATATTTTGGAACACTCCAATACCTGAATGTTGGCGGAGGACTAGGAATTGATTATCAGCATCCGGATGAAAATCCAATTGCAGATTTCAGAAACTATTTTGAGAGTTTCAAACAACATTTAAATGTTCATGTACCTGTTCATTTTGAATTAGGAAGATCCATTGTTGCGCAATGCGGTTCACTTAGAACAAAAGTGCTTTATATCAAAAGATCCGGAGCAAAAACATTTGCGGTATGTGATGCGGGTATGACAGAACTTCTCAGACCAGCAATGTATAACGCTTATCATAAAATTGAAAAATTCAACACTACGCTGGCTTTGTCCAATGGATCTATCTACGATGTAGTTGGACCGCTTTGTGAATCAAGTGATTTTTTTGGAAAAAATGTTCCTTTGACAGAATTGCAGCGTGGAGATATTTTATCGATCAGAAGCTGCGGAGCGTATGCAGAAAGCATGTCATTGAATTATAATGGTAGAACAAAAATCGGGAGTATAACAAGTGATCATGTTTTGACACAGTTCAGAATAATCAAAGTTGCTTAAGTATATAGTTAGTTTAATTCAATGAGTATTCTTTTTTAAAGGGTACTCATTATTTTTTTGAAGAAATCGGGTCAATTTATTGTCGCGCAAAGGCGCCAAGACGCAAAGAAATTTTGTTTTAATTCAGCATGTCTTCGCGAGCGTTGTGGCTTAGCGTGAATTAATTTTTTAAGCACGTCATTTTACTGAAGGAATTCAGACTGACAATTAATTCATCAGTTTTCGCAAATTATTAAGTTCTTGCATTCCCCTATTTACGATGCCGGGCGAAACCTTTTCTTCAATCAATATTTCAATCAACGGAATCAATTCGCCTGAAAGTTCAGGATATTTTTCACAGATTTTTCGAAGTGCAGTCATTGAAAATGCTTTTACGGCAACAGGAGAATCCGGATTTCTGATAAACTTTAATCCCAATTCAAACAACAACCCTTCTTTTTCTTCAGGCACCGTAATGAATTGAAAAATTCTGACGGTATTTCTGATAATAGAAAAATCTTTAACCGATACGAGAAGATCAACCAGCGCAGTCAGATAGTTCTCTGAAAAAAACTCCGGATGGTCATCCGCCAGGTTAGTCATCACTTGACTTGCTAGTCGCGCCAATCTGCCTTTTCCATGAATCACGAGTTGAATCAGCTCATCAAATTTTTCAGGATTTCTGACAATATGATTTCCAACTTCTTCCCAATTCTTTCTTGAGTTTTCTTTGAGAATTTTGTCTGAAAGATTCATGAGCGCTGTTTATCCGCAATTCAATTTTTATTCAATGGGCTGCATTTCACACAAACATGCTTTTCCTTCAGCAGCAATTTTTTCTATCAATTTACCGGTGTGATCAAAACGGTAGAGAGTTCCTGCTTTTTTAAATTCGATATAATAATTATCCGGTGCATAGTAAGAAAGTCCGCAAAGACATTCGTACTCAAACGGAACGATGATTTCATTTTTCAGCGAGATCAATCCATATTTTCCATTTTTTACCGCATAGTAACATTTGAAAGTGGCATCTGCTTTTAATCTTGGACCATATTCAATTGAAGTATATGAATTTGGAATAATCACTTTCATATCCAGATCCATCACTCCCCATTTATAATTCTGTTTGAAAAACCAAACATCGCCTTCTTTTTCTAATGACTGATATTTTTGTGAAATCGCTTCAAATTTTTCATTGACAAACCAGGTATAATTTTCATCAGCCACCAGATTCTTTGGTCCTAAAATCATCGGCAAAGTTTCATACTTCATAGGAACCGTAAGCACATTTGAGCTATTGATAAAACCTTTTTTCTTGCCGTTCTGAACAAAAATGAATTTTTCATTCCACACATAGTCATTCATCCACTCATAATTAAAGGAGACAACTGTTTTTCCAAGATAATTTACCACACCACATTTATCAAGTTCATTTTCCAATGGAAGAAGTCCTCCAGGATTAAAACGAAAGTTCAGCATCTTATAGGTAACACTTTCATACTTCATTGGAAGTAACACTTTAAAATCTGAATTAATAATTCCAAACTTCAACTTATCTGCTGAAACCAGATAACTTCCTTTGTAATCGTCCATGACATAAAAGCTTGTGTCAATGGTCATGGTTGAATCGTATCGCGTAATCACCGTTCCTATTTTATACGTGAGCTGGTTCAGCGTATCTTTCAGATTTGTGATAATTAATAAATGACCTGATTTTCTGGCATCGAAAGGGCCATCAAAATTGAACGGCTGAACAATTGTTCCTGCAGCATCTATTCCTCCCCATTTGCCGTTTTTCAAAACCGGATAAGTTCCTTTCTGCGTCTTCTTTCCTTCATAAAACAAAATGGTGCTGTCAGATGCATACACTAATTCACACCAGCATTGATCGTAGAAATCTGTTCCTGATTTTTTTGTAAGTGCAGAATCAGTAAACATTTCAAATTTGTTATCTGTCTTTTTAAAAAACTGCGCAGACAGCATGACTGGTAAAATGGAAAATATAATTGCAAAAATTTTCTTCATGTTTTCTTTTGAATAATCTAAGATACAAAGTCCTGAACAAGATTTATGCCCGTTACAATTTGATTGTACACGTGATACCGTTGACAAGCAATCAGAAATCAGCGGCTTTGCAGGAAAGACTGGAGAATAATGGTTGCGCTGATCTGATCAACCATTGCTTTATTTTGCCGTTGTTTTTTAGATAAACCGCCATCAATCATTGTTTGAAAAGCCATTTTGGAAGTAAAACGTTCATCCATCATGTGAATTTTTTTATCCGGATATTTTGCTTCCAGTTTTTTTCTGAAATCTCTTACCGGCTGAGAAGTATGCGTATCGGAGGTATCCAGTTTTTTTGGTTCGCCTAACACAATTTCGTTTGCTGTGTTTTTTACAAAATACTGATCCAGAAACTGAAAAATAGTTTTTGTTTCAACGGTTGTGAGCGCAGATGCAATTATTTGCGAATTGTCTGTTTCTGCAATTCCGCATCTTTTTAATCCGTAATCTATTGCAATAATCTTAGGCATCGATTTTCTTTCCAATGAACTCCACCACAAGCACACATGCGCCAATGCCCAGTAACATTCCCAGCCATGGATTCAAACCAAAACCTGTAAGCAGAGAACCACACATTAAAGAAATTACGCCGACTGTTAACGCATAGGGCATCTGAGTACGCACGTGATCAATGTGATTACAGCCTGATGCCAATGAAGAAAGAATTGTTGTATCTGAAATTGGTGAACAATGATCACCAAGCACCGCTCCGGCTAAAACTGCACTTACGGTTGAATAGAAAACCGGCATCGTATCTGCCAGCGTAAAACCACTGGCTGGGTCCATACAAATTGCCCATGTTGCGGGAATAATCAAAGGATAAACCAACGCCATGGTTGACCAGGATGAACCCGTGGAAAAGGCTACCACCCCTGCCAGTACAAACGTAAACGCCGGAATCAGCATCGGAGAAATATTTCCACTCATCAATCCTGTGAGATAATCTGCCGTGTGCATATCATCAGTCACTAATGCCAAAGACCAGGCAAGAATTAAAATTAATAATGCGGGAATCATTGTTTTGAATCCGGCAATTGCTGTTTCCATTGTTTTTTGCAAGGTCATGATTCGTTGACCAATGGTTAATGCCATGGCTGAAAGCAAAGCACAAAGTGAAGACCATAAAAGTGCAGAATAAGAATCTGAAGCGCCAATTAAGGTTCCCAATCTACGTGTAAAACTATCAACTGTCGGATCAATTAACTGCATGTTATTCCAGATATCACCCCACGATGAAACCACTATTGAAGAATCTGCTGCAATCAATTGTGATTCAAGTGAAGAAAATCCAGTATAAACCAATCCAACCATGGTTCCAAAAACAATTACCGCAACCGGAATCACCGCGTTAAACGCGCGAAATTTTATTCCGGCAACCGGATCCAGATCTTTTAGTTCAGACAAATCTGCATCATTGATTTCAGGATTAACTACATCACCTCTTCTTGCGCGGCGCTCAGCCTTCAGCATGGAGCCAAAATCACGTTGACGCCAGATGATATAGCCCATAAAGAAAATGGTGAGAATCGGATAAAAAGCATACGGTAAACTATTCAGGAAAATGGAATACACGCCTTCATTAATTTGTTCTCCGCCTTGTGCATTAATTCCTTCTATACCTCTTGAAATATATCCAAGTTCTGCTCCAATCCAAGTTGTAACAAACGCAATAGCAGAAACGGGTGCTGCAGTTGCGTCAACGATATACGACAATTTTTCTCTGGAAATTTTTAATCGATCCGTAATTGGACGCATTGTATTTCCAACCACCAACGTATTTGCGTAATCATCAAAGAAAATTGCTATTCCTAAAAAGTAGGCTGCCAGCTGACCATTACGCGCATTGTTTGCATATTTTACAATGATGTTTACAATTCCGTGCATTCCGCCATTGCGCGAAATGATTGCCACCACTCCGCCAATGATGATAGAAAATACAATCACACTGATATGACTGGCATCATTGAGCGAATGAAGAATATACGTATCAATCACTTTTAAAAATCCGGTGAATATTCCAATAAATCCTTCAGCATAAAATCCCATGATTGCACCGCCAATAAAAACACCCGATACCATAGAGAATATTACTTCCTTAAATATGAGTGCAAGTAAAATTGCAATCAGCGGAGGCAAAACAGACAACCAAAGCGGAATAACATTTGGCTGACGACCTTTGATTTCCATGCCTGAAATAGTAAGTTTTTCACCGGTTTCAAAAGCATGAACAAAATAAGTACGTCCTTCTTCTCTGAAAACCTCAACCGCTTTGTCATGAATGATTAATTGAGCTGGAAAAGAATCGTTGGCGTTTAAAATTTCAACCTCCGTGTCTATACCTGAAAGTATTGCTTCAGGATATTGAAGTTCTAAAGGGGTCTGAGTAAAAGCTGACGTGCAGAATAAAAAAAATACCGCGAATAAAACTCTGAGTTTGTTCATCATGAGAACAAAAATAAAAAGTATCAGCAAAGAGCGAGAATCAAAAGACAATAAATTACCAAATCAATGACCGGCTGCAAATGCCGGAAGGAGCAGGTTGTTTATGGAGTCCTTGAATTGTGGTAAAACCAAGTGTCCGTCAATGTCTTCAACATCGGTCACGTCATAATGAACTTCTTTCCATTCATGTTTGATGGCAACAATGCCGATATCCGGGTCATCATAGCCAATCAGCAGATCGTTAAATCCGGTGGGAGAAGTACGCATTTCAAGCAGGTGACCAAAATACTGATTGATTATTTTATACTTACCGTAATATCCTTCCACTATTACTACCTGGTGCACAGGTGCATTGAACAGTCCAGGAATCATTTCTACAATAAAACCATCCGTCCACGGTCTTTCAGGACGATACTTAAACACCTGAAAATATTGATTGTCACACGGGGGCAGATGTTTTACTGTATCCGATGTGGTACACATCTGGAGTTGTTCCATAATTGGAACTACCTCATCTTCTAATACCGGATAGGTATCATAAATTACTGTTGTGTCCGGAATAAAAACCTCCTCTTCTGTTTCTGTGTTACCGGAACAAGAGATTAGAAAAGTGATTGGCAGAATAAAAACCGAATACCGGTTAAACATAAAAACCTTATTCTTTCATTTTAGAAATAGTTCCCCCAATTTTTACTGACTCTTCAAATGTGGCCGGATTTCCCTTGTAACTGATACTGCCACCAGAAGTTACAGTAGCATTGAGTTTGACTGTTGCATTTAATTTGATTGATCCCCCTGCAGTGACTTTGGCCACGCAAGTTTCAGTTACCAAATCAACCGCGTGAAGCGTTCCGCCGGTGCTTACTTCCATTTCAGCAAATTTTGCCGTGCCGGTTACGTTAATAAGACCGTCATTGGAAATTTTAAGTTTAGCCGTACCCGCTTCAATATTACCTTTTACATGCCCACCCATGGAGCAGTTAAAAATGATCACTTCTCCTTTTAATGTATTCTGAAGCGTCACACGGGCCCCGCGCTTTGCTTCGATATGGCTTACATTTTTATAATAGATTGTAAAATCCATATCGCGTTCTTTATAGGTATCACCTTTGATTTTTATATCCAGAACGCCACCATTCACCTCAATCAGAATTTTGTCATCCGTGATGTTAACATCATTGTTCATTACATGAATTTTTTCTTCTGTTGATTCTATCATGGTTATTCTGTAATTACCCGTAACCACAACGGTAGTGAATGGATCCAGTGCTTTGTCAATTTCTCCGGCCAGCGATGCAGAAATCGTAGAAATTAAAAGTGAAGCAAGTACAAATATTTTTTTCATAAGTCTATTTTGGAAATGTGTTTAATGCAAGTGTTATTGATTTTTCGAATTCTGTTTCATCAATTGTCGTACCAATT
>Ga0268298_10003970_pt1 | contig 14697 bp, 15 predicted proteins | sample WWTPWeurt_MetaG_FD_194462 | JGI IMG/M metagenome (GOLD analysis project Ga0268298, IMG submission 194462) | Activated sludge microbial communities from WWTP in Nijmegen, Gelderland, Netherland - WWTP Weurt | ecosystem: Engineered > WWTP > Aerobic digester > Activated sludge | place... | reverse complement strand
TTCCCTGGAACCAATCTTGCTCCCAAAAACAAATCCATATCCTTATCTGCATCCAGATCAAACACAGCGACGGCTCCTATACTCTTGCGCAGAGCCGGTAACCTGTCTGTAGCATCTGTAAATTGACCGGCACCCTGGTTGAGGTACAGGTGCGTCTGGTAGGCAGCAGACTGATCAGGAAATTCATTGCCTCCTCCCGCCACCAGCAAATCCTGATCGCCATCTCCCTCAGCATCAAAAAATACAGCGGCGACTTCATCGCAACTCTTATTTTTTTCCATCGGAGTTCCTGGAACCTGATCAAACAATGCCCGCTGATTGGCTACCAATAATTTTCCACCGGACCCTACTGAACCTCCAAGATAAAAGTCTTCATTCCCATCTCCATTTACATCTGCCACCGCCAGCGCAGGTCCCAGGCTGGACAGTTTGTGGGGAATGAGTATCTCTCGCTTGTAATCATCGTAATCATTCTCGGTGTGGCGAATGTCTTTTGTCAACTGATCCGTGACTTCCACAGTTAACGGAGCTTTGGATTCCGGACCAAGGGCTTCTTTTGTGCGTGTTTCAGCCTCTTTTTCTTTAAATACCAGCAGCTGATCAACCTTGACCTTGTATTTTTTGATGGTGGCTCCTGAGGGCCACCTGACGAGGAGACTATCTATCAGGGTGTTTTGCGCCAAGCCAAAATGTAGGATCGGCTCACTGGTAGACATGTATCCCCTTACATTGGTGAGTTCGGCCATTTGCATTTTTCCCTGTGTATAAATTACGGCTCGTGCCCCAAAACTTTTCAGATTCTGACCATTCCCTTCCAGTTTTATCCGCAAATAATGTCTGTCATTGAACTTTTCAGCATTGTTTTTATAAATAAAGGCCGGGTCGTTCATGTTGTTCATGATCAGATCCAGATCACCGTCATTGTCCAGATCTGCATAGGATGCTCCCTGAGAAAAACCAACCTGATCCATCCCCCAACTGCGGGTCACATTTCCAAATTGAAGATTGCCTTCATTGCGGTACATGTAATTCTGAATTTTTACCGAAGGTGCCTGTCCAATCAGGTCAAGTACCTTGGTACGAATAAGAGGTTTTAGTTTGGGATTATTCAAACTGTCATGATAAGACAGGAATTTTTTACTAAAATCTTTATTGCGGATATCCCTGAGATAGCCATTGGATATAAAAAGATCCTTCTCTGCATCGTTGTCAAAATCACTGAAAAAAGCGGTCCAGCTCCAATCGGTTTTGGAAACCCCTGCCAATTGAGCGATCTCACTAAAAGACCCATTCCCGTTGCTTAATTGCAATGCATTGAACATGTACTGATAATGATTTCCGTCTTTTACCATCTGCCAGAATCGCTTTGGATTCATACTGGCCATATTTGTTTTGTTGCGGTAATGATCTTCCGCCACCATGTCGGCCGTTACCACATCCAGCCATCCGTCATTGTTGAAATCGGCCACATCTGATCCCATGCTGAATTGGCTCATGTGTTGCAAGCCAAGCTTGGCCAAATCATGGAAAGTTCCGTTCTGCATGTTGATGTACAGATTGTCCGGAAAATCATAATCATTGGCCATGTAAATGTCCGGATATCCGTCATTTGAAATATCTCCAATCGCTGTACTGAGCGTAAATGCAATGTTCAAAAGGCCGGCCTCCTTCGTGATGTCTGTGAAGTGATTGTTTCCGGTATTCTGGTACAGGTGTGAGCTGTATTGATTGTCCATCGGGACATCGCGTTTTTGGTATTCATTGATGACCATCGGCTGATTGATCACCAGGACGTCAAGATCTCCGTCCACATCATAATCAAAAAAGGCTGCATGTATGGAATAGCCCGAATCGTCCAGCCCGTAAGCCTTTGCCTCCTCCTTGAAACTTAGATTTTTTTGATTGATGTAGAGTTTATTTCTTCGAAGCTCAGGGTCTTCCTTAAGGTGGCAGGAAATGTAAATGTCGTCATATCCATCTGCGTTGACATCTGCTATGGTAACACCGGCGGACCATTCGGCCCCTCCTTCAATTCCGGCAGAGGCACTGATGTCCTCAAACTTAAAATTTCCCTTATTCAGGTACAACTTGTCTTTGCCTTGATTGGAAACAAAAAACAAATCAAGCAGATCGTCATTGTTCACATCCAGCACGGCACACCCGGCACCATTGTAAATGGATTCAAAAAAGACACAATTGTAGTGTTCATCTTCCACCAAATCATTGGAGAAACTTACTCCCGTCGCTTCAGGCTTCAACAAGGTGAATAAACCATCTACATTGGCCATGGATGCTGCAGAATCCGGTGTGGATGGATTCATTGCTTCCTTTTTACCACAGGAAAACAGCAGTAAAAGCAGACTTGACAGACTGATGATGTGTAGGAATTTCATGTATTTCCCGGATTGGTTTATGCATTTTAAGCTCTATTGGTCAAATAGAGCTTTAAAACAGCCCGCAAAGTTAAGCATTCAGGCGCTTAAATGAGTGCATTTGTATAAAATTAACGTTCATATTGTGCATTATACACATATGTTAATTTTAATATATTTAAAGAATTTATAAAGAAAACATTAGTTTTAAATGAGCAGATGTCTCGATTTAGGATGGCGATTGTTGCAGTACAGTTTTATAAATTTTAGGGCATCCTCTTGAACCTAAATTTAAAATCCCGGATAAAGCCGAGCTCTATTCCCAAAAACAAACACCGCTTATGCTCAAACTCCTTTCCCCAAATCTTTAAAATGAACCCTTCCTGCCGGATCTAATAATTTGCGAATAAATAAACATGGTTCCTTTCACTTCGATCAAGGATTTGTAGGATGTATTCACCTGCAACCAGGTTTCCAAGATCCACTGTGATCTCAGGTTGGTTGGTTTGATCCACGGTCATGATTCCCTGACCTAAGAGATTAAATATTCTTATGTGTTTTATAAGGCCATTTTTATTTTCGATATTCAATCGTTTGTCAGTACAATTGAAATTGAATGTTACATCATCATCAGTAACCGGATCGACCGAGGATGAAATTACATTTGGTTTTAATTTGAACAGGTAAGACGTCCTGTCATATGGTATGGTAGAGGCAGCGGATACCATATAACTTCCTGCTCCAAATGGTTTAAAGTCATTTACAATACCATCCAGTTTTAACCCGCCATTGAGATCGTAAGATGGATTTAATTGTCCTCCGGAATTGACTGCCAATAATTTACTTTTCATTTCTGCATCGTCATAACCGAAGAATAAAATTTCATTAGTTTGTGGATTAAAATACGGAAATATTCCGGAGTTATCAGAGTATTCAAGCAGTTCAAATTTTCCGGCATCTCCATAATTTACATCATAACTTCCGTCTGTAAAAAGTTTTCGAATGATGGTGTGTTCATCTGAATATTGCTTCATGATCAGGTAAAATTCATTTTGATTACCGGTCAACAATGATTGCAACCCTAATTTAAGCGCCCCCTGATCAAATTCTTCGTAATAAATTTCTAGAAATCCTCCTTTACCAAAAGATTTATCTAGCTCTAAATCCGGCTTTAATTTTACAACATAGATTTTATGAATTGAAGGACATAAATATGCTATCCCAAAATATGTGTTTCCATCAGAATCAGCAACCAGATTTGTAATATGTGCCAAATTAAGTACGTCATTCGTACAAGTATCGGGTAAATAAATTGTTTTGGAATTAATACTTCCTGCTTGTGAAATATTCAGAATGGTAATTTTGATAGGATCTGTTACCATTCTGACATCAGAATATGCGATTAAGTAAGAATTGTCATTTTTGGTTCCTTGCCCAAAATTCCATAAAACATTAGAATCCAATTTTAATAATCCCTTGTCACCAAAACTAGAATCCAACAAATCATATTTATTAATCTTTCTAATGTAATAGTTATAACCGAGTTTATAATTTTTGGAATAGGTCAAAAAGATAGAGCTGTCAGAAACATTACTAACTCCGGCAAACCTTAAGGACTTAGTCTTTAAACTATCCGGGTTAGGTTTGCCAAGTCCTGCTCTAAAGATTCCATTACTGTCCAAATAGAATAACAGATCATTATAAAACCAAAATATATGTTTGTTTTGATCAAATATAAGATTTCCAACTGCACCATTATTATAAAAACCCGGTACAGTTTTAATAACTGAACCATTGACTCCAAAGCTTGAGTCTATTAATAATGGCTGACTTGATATGTTAGCTACAAAACTCCATGCTGACCAGACGAAAATTAGTTTATACATTGATAATAATTTTTTAAGATTAAATAAAACAATGAGAAGGGCTCTTAAGACCCTTCTCATTGATACAAAATTAATGCACTACAATATCCACACATGAAGATTTGGTTACATAAGGTGTACAACTTGGATAAACTTGTGACTTGATGTAGATGCTTCCATCAGGAGTACTTGGACATGGAGTTGGATCAAAGTCAAAGCCATTTGTTTGGCATGTTCCTGCTGAATTTTGCCTTATATAAGATATTTTATTTGTTGGCAATGTCAAAGTACAGTTTGAAGAATTCCAAGAGGGGTCACTACTACCACTACACACAATGATGACCTGTGCCTGACTCGACAATGTGCCACTACCATCATCAACACAATTAGGACTTCCACAGCTTGGAGTAAGGTTCAATGTCGAACATCCGGAACAGGTTACAATAAAGGAGGCATTTGACTCCGAAGTAGGTCTGCAAATATCCCATTGATAATTCTGTGTTCTGGCTGTTAAAGTTGATTTTCCTGGTTTCGCAACAATGGTATCTGGGTTATTTTCACATGCCGAAAATAAAATAGCAAGTATAAAAAAATTGATTGTTTTCATAATAAAATTATTTAAAATTAAATGTAATAATAAGCCCATATGACTGGGGCTATATTCAAGTCATTTATAGTATCTTTTCTGGACTTAATCCCATCAGATTGAAAATTCATAATTTCAGCCTTACCTACTAATACATTTATGATTCCGAGGTAGGCTTACAATTATGATATCTCATTTATTTAAAGCTTCACTAAGGCAATTATTATTCGAAGAAATTGACTTTCATAAACTTCAATAAGTTCTCACCTCAGTGACTTCCTTTATTCCAGGCACTAAAAAATTATAAGTATCCAAAAGAAATATTATAGGTTCTAACCTGCTGTAAATACAATCAACAAAAAATAAAAGTGCTATGATTTTAAAATGGGGGGGACAGAGATACATAAATAGCATTATTTTAGGTATATCATTCGAGTTAATAATATATGAATTTAAGGGTAAAGGTATGGATAACTTTTTTGCAAATATAATCCCTTGTATTCAAAAATCCAAATTAAATTCATTTTTTATTTAAAGACTTTCTGCTCTTCAAATTCGAAATTTAATTTCAGCTGGCTTTAATACAACTTTTGCTTTTTGCATCCGCCGCTCTAATGATTCTTTAATCAATCCTCATCAGGTCGCACTTACCAACTTAAACAAATAGAAAATGGTATGCAGGCAATGTCGACATCAGCTAACATTCTGTTCCGGCGCATGACCATCAGACATTGACCATTAGGTCTCCTTTTTTTCATGACAAATATTCTACTCCCGATTTTTAAAGATGCCTGTAACTCATTTTCACAGGTCACAAATATTTTGTATCTTCAAGGGTTCATTTCTTTCAACTAAAAGCCTTCGCTTTTGTTGTAGATGCATTGTTCACCAATAAAATAATATCCTATGTCTTTTGTCCTCGCTGATTTGCCTTATCCACCGCAATCCCTCGAACCTCATATAGATGCCAGAACCATGGAAATACACCATGGAAAGCACCATGCTGCATATACCAATAATCTCAACAATGCCATAAAGGATACTCCATTGGAGCAAATGTCCATTGAAGAAATCCTTAAAAACCTGGACATGAGCAACATGCCTGTTCGCAACAATGGTGGGGGATTTTATAACCATAATCTGTTCTGGAACATGATGTCCCCAAGAGGAGGCGGGTCTCCAAGAGGCGTAGTGGCAGATGCCATCGATGCCAACTTTGGCAGCTTCGAAACCTTCAAAGAAAAATTTACCCAGGCAGCCATTACAAGATTTGGTTCCGGATGGGCCTGGCTTTGCGTGCATCCCGGAGGAAAGTTGGAAATTTGCTCTACCCCAAATCAGGACAATCCCCTGATGCCCAATACAGGCTGCGGTGGTGCTCCGGTACTTGCGCTCGATGTCTGGGAGCATGCCTACTACCTGCATTACCAAAACAGACGACCTGACTATGTACAGGGCTTTTTCAATGTGGTCAACTGGGAAGAAGTAGAATCCAGATATCTTGCCGGAAAATAAAAATCCTAAACCTGTTTTTGAACTTTGTACTGCAAGTGTACAGGCGGTTGAATTGGCCGCTGTTCATCAGCTCGAAGCCATAGAACTTTGTACCGATCTACATTGCGGTGGCGTTACGCCTTCTATGGGATTGGTACGGTTTGCCAGAGAAAGATTCTTCGGCGAACTGGCAATTTTAATCCGTACCCGACCAGGTGATTTTGTCTATTCTCCCTCTGAAAAAAGGATCATGCTGGACGATGTAAGAAAATATGTGGATTTGGGCGTTGATGCATTTGTGGTAGGCGGGCTGACCGCTGAAGGGCTTATAGACGAGCCTTTCCTGGAAGATATAATGACTGTGTCCTGTGGATTGAATCTTTGCTTTCATAAAGCCTTTGATGAGCTGACGGATCAAATGAAGGGGCTGAACACTTTGATTGATTTTCAATGGGACAGAGTGCTTACTTCAGGAGGTGCCGCCAATGCAAGTCTGGGAATTCCTCAATTAAAAAAACTAATTGATCTCTCTGAAAACAAAATATGTGTGATGCCCGGAGGAGGCATTCGCAGTGCCAATGTCCTAGAAATCATAGAATCCACCGGATGTTCCAGAATTCATGCAGCATTGCGAAAAGAAAGCATTTCGAATCCGACCATTCAATATCAACCACAGAATGCAGACCTTACAGATCAGGAGGAACTCCTTCGATTTTTAAAATACTTTTGATTTTACAAAATAGATAACTGCATTTTGGTTCAGCTTAATTTATTTTCCTCCATTTCTTAAATCCATTTTCGAGGCTTCATACAAATAGTCGGCTTTTCTAAAACAAAAAGTAATTTTTTAAATCCGATGTTCAGGAATCCTGTTAATTTTACTTCATGGCCTGGCCATTGATTCTTCGTTACTTTTAAGTTCATTCTACTATTTATTTCATAAAATTATCATGAATGATAAATATTGAATTTTTAAAACGTGTTCTCTGCATGAAACTCAATAAATTCTTTTTATTTAAAACACTTTTGATTGGCATTTCTTTATTAATTGCCAATCCTTCCAGTTATGGACAGAACATAAATCCTAACTTTGATACAACACTTGCAAAAACACTTGGAGGGGATGACTTTGGAATGAAAAAATACATTCTGGTCATGCTAAAAACCGGGAGCAACAATCTTGCAGACAAAGTCACCAGAGACAGCTTGTTCAAATTACACCTGAAAAATATTGGACGGCTGGCTGATTCCGGAAAGCTAATCGTCGCCGGTCCACTTGGTAAAAATGATCGATCCTACCGAGGGATTTTTATTTTAAATGTCACATCCTTGGATGAAGCTCAGGAATTGTTGCAAACAGACCCTGCCGTGGAGCAGAAACTTTTGGAAGCCGAACTTTTCCAATGGTATGGTTCTGCAGCGTTACCGGAATACTTAAAGTCCCATAAAAAAATAGAAAAATATTCACCCGGGTAATTCCAATTTACCCATGCTTAAATCGTTTTTTTTTTTAGAAATCACTTGGTTTTTTCTTCCTTGGACATTATAAGTTTGACCGGAGAAAAAGCAAACTAAATAATCTTAATTTCGGAATAGTAATAATCATTCGATGACTACACTTGTTCACACCTCAGCCGACCATGTAGATTTCCTCGAACTCGTAAAAGAATTGGATGCTGAACTAAAAATCCGGGATGGTGAAGAACACTCGTTTTATGCACCGCACAATAAGCTGGATAAAATCATTTTTGTCACCTTAGCCTATCATCAAAATATGGCCGTTGGCTGCGGGGCCTTAAAGGAATTCTCTGTAGACAGTCTGGAAGTTAAAAGAATGTATGTGCGTCCGGAAAACCGGGGACATGGAATTGCAGGTAAAATTTTGAATGAACTTGAAAATCAAACTGCAATGCTTGGTTATTTCAGATGTGTTTTGGAAACCGGAAAAAATCAACCGGAAGCAATCAGTCTTTATGAAAAGAATGGCTATAAAAGAATTCCAAATTATGGACCCTATCAAAATATATCCAACAGTGTGTGTTTTGAAAAAAAAATTAATCCTATAATGCAAAGCACTGTTTAAAAAATGGAATACTAAGTAGATGATATCTGCCTCAAAGTTCAAATTATAAGCCTACTTATTAAATCCCAAAAAAAATGAAACTTTTCAGAAATGGATTTCTCAAAGTTGATGCAATCAAAAAATCGTAAAAACTACCCGAAAAACATCCCGCATACTGAGTACTTTTGCACGTATGAATAAATTAATTGTGTTTTGCATTCTAGGCATCCTGACCTGTTCCTCCTGTGCCTGGTTTTGCAAAAAATCAAAATGTCCGCCCACAGATCAAAGTACTTTGATGGTCAATGACAGTCTTGCTTTACTTGACAAAATAGAGCGATTGGACACCGCACATTTACCTGAATTTATCATTCGCGTAAATGTACATTACATCGACTCTAGAAATGGAATGTTTTACCGTGGGAAAAAAGAAGATGAAAAACCAGTCAATGGAAATGTGTGGGCACACAGATTGGTCAACCATGCCAATTCAATTCTTGAAAATCTTGAAGAAAGCGGGACCAGTAAAAGTTCATTCGTTGGCAACAGTCGCATCCGATTAAAAATTTATTCGGATCCTTCAAATCCACTGGACAGCAACGGTGGCATTTGGTATTGGCCCAGTAGACGAATGAATAAATCAATGTACAATGAGGATGTACTCAACATTGTGATTGAAGATTATGGCCAACCCAAAGATTTTAAATTAAATGGTTATGCCTGTGGAATGAATTTCTGCAATGAAATCGTACTGCAGGATGCCTATGACAATGCAGCGAATGGAGGTAGATTTGGCTGGTGGTCGTTTGCCAGTTTGCTGTGCCATGAATTGGGTCATGTCATGGGGCTTTGTCATTCTTTCTATTGCGGAAACGAATGCAAAGATGTGGACATTGACATTGCAAAGGAGTGTAAAATAAATCCCTGTTTTTCGGATTGCGGTGGACCAAATGTGGGTTTCTGCGACAACTGGAAATCAGGTAGTAAAAATATGATGGGGTACAATCCAAACCAATCGTCCTTAAGTCCTTGCCAATGGAAAATTGCCTACCGAAATCTGTGCTTCACAAAGGCAAGTTTCGTAGTCAGGCGCAAGGAAATTAAAAATTAGATATTGGATGCGCGAGTCCTTAATAGGATTCTATCACCGCAGCAATTCCCTGCCCTCCCCCTACACAGGCTGTAACGATTCCAAATGACTGCTTCCTGGATTTAAGCTCATGCAGCAAGGTCATGGTCAGTCTTGCACCGCTGCATCCCAGTGGGTGTCCCAGCGCGATTGCCCCGCCATTTACATTGACAATGGAAGGATCCAAACCTGCTTCCCGGATTACTGCTAGCGATTGGGATGCAAAAGCTTCATTTAATTCGATCAATGAAATTTCAGCTAAGCTTTTTCCGGCAGCAAGCAATGCTTTTGGAATGGCTGCGCAAGGTCCGATTCCCATGTACAATGGATCCACACCGGCAACACTGCAAGCTATGATCCTGCCGACCGGTTGTAAACCTAATGCGTTCATCATCCGCTCGCTCATCACCAAAACAAATCCCGCACCATCACTGGTTTGTGAAGCGTTGCCGGCCGTAACGGTACCGTGGTTGGCAAACACAGGTTTCAAAGCAGACAAAGCCTCCAGAGTAGTTTCTTTACGAATGCCTTCATCTTCCTTTACAATAAAATTGGTTTCGGTTCGCTTATCATTCTTCACGGAAATTTCAGTTAAACTTACCGGCGTAATTTCTTCCGCAAAGAAACCTCTGTCCCGCGCTGCAGAGGACAATTGATGTGATCTCAAAGCAAATTCATCCTGAGCCTCTCTGCTGATGTTGTATTTTTTTGCAACTGCTTCCGCTGTGAGTCCCATTCCAATGATGTAGTCAGGATGTTTGTCTGCTACTTCATAATTGAGGGCCAGTTTATATCCTTCCATAGGTATCTGGCTCATGTTTTCCACTCCGCCTGCAATGAAGCATTCGCCCATGCCGGCACGGATTTTTGCGGTGGCAATCGCAATGGTCTCCAGACCGGAAGCACAATATCGATTGACCGTCATACCGGGAACCTTTTCACCCAGGGCCCTGAGTGATATTTGCCTGCCGATCTGCAGCCCCTGTTCGCCTTCAGGATTGGCGCAGCCTACAATTAAATCATCCACCAATGTAGGGTCTAGTTGCGGCACTTTCTTAAGTAAATCCTGAATGACCATCACAGCCAGATCATCTGAACGTAAAAATCTGAATCCTCCTTTTTTGGCCTTGGCAACTGCTGAACGGGTATAAGCAACGATATAAGCTTCCTGCATGATCTTGATTTAATAATTACAAAAATAAGATATTCTTAGCAGGATAAAAGTAATAACATCAGGATACCGAAGCTGCTTTATTTCTATTAAATGGGGTTTGCATAAATTTCCAAAGTTTCACAGGCCAGTTCTTATCCATACAAGGTCGTTCCAGCAGAAGATAAAAAATAAATGAAATCATGAGAATGTACACAAAAAGTAAAGAGCCAAGCCAGAAGTAATCCAAAATAAAATAATTAAAATAATTTCTTCTGGTCAACTCAGAACCCAGTCCCATGGTGATTTGATTATGCAACAAATAAATGGAATAACACATTCCGCCCATCACACTGATGTTGACATTGGAAAAAACCATTTTATACCCTTCCTGCATCAATACATTGTAAAATAAAACAAAAAGAAAAAACAACTGTGCAGAACTTAATAGTATTTTGGTAAGTGGATGAATATCGTTTAAATAAGTTATGTCTGTGACCATCATCAAGACAAAGCAAACTAAGGTTACCAAATCGGAACGCCAGTGGTTGTTCCATTCATCTATAAAATGTATCTTAATTTTTTCAGCATAACAAAGGGCAACCAATATACCCAAGGAGAAAAAATGAAAATATTCATAGAGACTAAAAAAATCAGGTTTAATGAATTTTGTAACGATCGAAAAGAATAATGTGATCAGTATCAACATCACTTTTCTGTTGGTAAATTTTTTAAAAAATATATAAAATAAAATGGGTGCAAGAATGTAAAATTGGATTTCAATTTCCAGACTCCAGGTTACATTGTTCACCAATGGCTGTACATCTCTCGTATGAAAAAAATTATGTCCATAAAACAAGGAATAATAAAAACTGGGACAAAATTCTTCAAAAGTCTTTTTCTCCAGAACAGAGACCTGAAACCAAACAATCAGCAAGAGGCTGATAATATAAGGTGGTTCAAGTCTGGTCAATCGTCTATAAAAATAGGAGCCAATGGAAACCTTTTGTCCTTCACCAAGGTAATACTTTGCAAATGGCAAAGCAAGAATAAACGCACTGATGACAAAAAAAATTTCTACCCCAAAATAACCCCGTAAAAAAAACTCATGAAGCCACCCATAAGACTCCTTATCGTCTTTATAATCAAATCTCAGCTCTGAAAAGAGAAAACCATCCAAATGAAAAAACACTACCATTGCAATGGCTAAAAACCTAAGTCCATCAATTTCAGTTATTACATTACCTGAATTGGTGATTCTACGTAAAAAACTTAAATTCATGGACCGGACTTAAATTTAAGGTCCAAAAATAACCCATTAAGCCTATAATTTACCTAAGGCTCAAAATACTTTGTAATTAAATTAAATCACCGGAGGAAGAAAATATATCAGGATCAAACCAAAATGAAAGAGAAATAATCTTATTTCATTTTAGGTTCTTCCAGTTTCTTGTACACCATGGAAAAAATATCCTTGGACTGATCTGCAAAAAGAAAGCCCTGCACACTGTCAAAAATGAATACGAAGCCCTCGGATTTAGCAATTTCATTGATGACATCGTTGATCCTTTTCAAGAGTGGGGCTAATAATTCATCCCTGCGCTTGGTGAGTGACTCCTGAGCACTTTGCTGATATTTGCCTATGGCATTCTGTTCCACTTCCAGGTTACTTTCCATTTCCTTTTGCTTCACAGGCGTAAGGTTTCCTCCTTGCATTTGTTCGCGATAGATTTTTAGTCCTTCCTGAAATTTGGTTACCATCTGCTCCCCGGTTGCGGAAAGAGATTTCTCATACGTGGCTAATTGTTCGGCTATTTTTTTGGATTCACTCAAACTATCCAACAAGATTTTGGTATTGAGGTGTCCTATTTTTTGGGCTGATATAGAAAAGGCATAGCAAGCCATGATCAGCGTCAACAGATGTCTAATCTTCATAAAAATTCCAGCTAAGAATTATTGGTTGGTGTTGTTATTGTCCGGAATGTTTTTGCGTTCTGCTTCACGCATTCCTTCCCTGATCTCGTTGTTTATGGAGTTTTTGGCATTGTTAAACTCTCTGATGCCGGCTCCTAGGCCCCTCATGAGTTCTGGTATTTTCTTACCTCCAAACAAAAGCAATACCACGAAAACGACCGCCACCATTTCCCATCCACCCAAATTTCCTAAAAATAAAAATGTCATAACTATTAATTTAAAAGTCAAAGATACTACTTCTTTAATCCAATTTCCTTTAAGCGTTCATCCAAATAGGCTCCGGCCGTGATCGGATCATAATGGCAAGGGTTATCAGCACTCACGCAAGACGGCAGGCAGGAGAGATCCATTTCACTCCTTGGATGCAGGAAAAATGGAATAGAAAGTCGAGGAACATGCCACAGATGCCTCGGAGGATTAACCACCCTGTGCGTTGTTGAAATCAAAACATTGTTGGTCAGTCTTTGTAACATATCCCCAACATTTACTACGATCTCATTCTCCCCGGGAATGACCTCCAACCACGCTCCCTGTAAATTTAATACCTGCAATCCCCCAGCAGAAGCGCCCACCAGGAGGGTGATCAGGTTAATGTCTTCGTGTTGCTCTGCCCTGATCGCTGATGCAGGTTCCTGTAAAATGGGCGGATAATGTATTGCCCTGAGTATACTGTTACCCTTATTGATCTTTGCCGCAAAATAATTTTCTTCCAGACCCAGATAAATCGCAATAGCCCTGAGTAAATGGGCTCCTGCTTGCTCAAATGACCGGTAAAGCCGGTCTCCCAAAACCGCAAATTGAGGGGTATCCTCAGTTTTAACATTGTCGGGATATTCGGATTTTAGGGGATCGTCTTGTTCCACAGTCTGACCAATTTGAAAAAATTCTTTCAGATCTGCTACATTAGAATGCTTGGCATGCTCTTTTCCAAAGGAGGTGTATCCTCTTTGTCCGGCCAATCCGGGAATTTCATATTTCTTTTTTATCTCAGTGGGTAAAGAGAAAAACCTTTCCGCCTCTGCATAAAATTCCTTCACCAGTTGAGGATCCACCCCATGATTTTTAATGCCAACAAAACCAATGTGCTTGAAGGAATTCCCCAATTCCTGCACAAAACTATCCCTTTCCGAAGGATTGTCCCCCAAGAATTGACTAAGGTCTACTAAAGGTATGGCTCGACTCATCTCATTTAATTTACCGGAAACCTGCAAAAACCGGACCTCTTTTTAACGCAATAATTAGAATATTAGTTCGCTACCGGACCACAGGCTCAGAGAACGGTTCTGACCAGCACAATTTGCCAATAATTGAGTTTTATCCCCAGGAAGTCCTCAGACTTGATCGAAATCAAATTCAATAGTTTGCTGCTCCTTCCAGATCTTACTTCCGATGAAATCATTTTGGATTTAACCCATATTGTGCATGGACAGTCATACTGATTTTACAAAATAAGGCTGTTTGTAACCTATGCGCAGTTAACTATACAGTCCAGCGAGAGATGGCTGAAAATTTAGCTTGAAAACTAAATAGATCAATTGGATATGAAATATTTAATTTTCTGGTTTTTCCAGGTTGACTGTCTTTGACTTGCATTAAAAAGACTCTAGTATATTGTTCTGGCATCATGAAAAAGTAAAATTCAGAATTTCTAAAAATGGATTTCCATTTTTACCAAAATAAAAAGCAAACAAAAATTATCTACCAGATAATTTTCCCAACACTTTATAAATAAATTTTCAAAGTTACAATTAGCACCCCATACACTTAAATGGACAAAACTGCTCAACTCTAAAAAGGATTTAATGTTTCCCACAGCGGATCTCCATTTATTGTTGATGGCAAAAAAAAAATAAATTTTAATACAGGTCCTAAAATGACTAGACTTGTGGCGGCATATGTATAAGATCAGGTAGCATCCCATCTTCCCATAGCTTATCTTCATAAGACTCTTTTATTAACTTATTCCGGTTCTAAAAAGATCATTTCTATATTGTCGGTTGCTTTTAGCCGCTTAACTTTTGGCTGGTATTGCCAATGTATACTTCTGGTTGATTGGCAGGATTAA
>Ga0268298_10003969_pt1 | contig 14700 bp, 14 predicted proteins | sample WWTPWeurt_MetaG_FD_194462 | JGI IMG/M metagenome (GOLD analysis project Ga0268298, IMG submission 194462) | Activated sludge microbial communities from WWTP in Nijmegen, Gelderland, Netherland - WWTP Weurt | ecosystem: Engineered > WWTP > Aerobic digester > Activated sludge | place... | reverse complement strand
GTACCAGCAGACCAAGGTGAACCGCCGGGGCACCCAGATGCAGAAGTGGTCGGGCACGGCCCTGGTGGCCACCTCCGCCGCCGAGCAGCTCGCCAGCACCGTGGATCACAAGTTCTCCACCTACTACGGCCAGATTTCGTGGATCTTCGGCGGCCAGCGCACCTATGAGGTGAGTGAGGGCCTCTTCGGCAAGGTGGTCCCCTCCAAGAACGGTGCCTGGGAAGTGGCGCTGCGCTACAGCAAGATGGACCAGAACGATCTGACCGACATCGATCCCGTGAAGGGTGGCGTCGCCTCGAACACCACCCTCGGGCTGACCTACTACCTGAACAAGAACGTCCGCTTCATGCTGAACTACACCAAGGTGGACAACGGTGAGAACGCCATGGCCAACAAGGCCTACAGCCCCACCGGCGTGAAGCTCGTGAACGATGACTTCAACATCACCACCATGCGCGTGCAGGTGAACTTCTAGGTTTGACCAGCTGGTTCGGGAGGGGCCCTCTCACGAGGTCCCCTCTCGACTGCCATCAGGTTCTCGGCCCTTTCCTCCAGGACACCCCCCATGCCCCAGGCACTCCCGAGCTGCGGTGCTCCGGTCCTCCTTCCCCGCTGGGAATGGCGGACCTTCGCCCCAGCACTGGATTGCGCCAGGAGGCTGCAGGACATGGGCGCCCGGCTGGGCTCCTCGAATGACCGGGAAATCAGTCTGATCAGCTTGACCAGCTCGCACGATGTGACGATCCGTGACCGCCGCATGGCCCTCAAATGGCGGAAGCAGTCCGGTCAGGACGGCCTGGAACTCTGGGATGTCGTCCTCGATTCCGCCTTCCCCTGCGCCCAGGACACCGTGCGGAGGCTCTTCGAGGCCTGGGACATTCCTCTCCCGATCTTGCATCGACCGTACTACACCATCCACGCCCTGCTTCTCGAGGTCATCCAGACCCACCCGAACCTCCGGGTGGTCGAAATCGAGAAACATGCGGAGTCCTTCTCGGTGCAGGGCGCGCGATGTGAGTGGACCCGCCTGCTCGCCAACCATGTTCCATGCGAGTGCCTTTCCATTGAACACGAGGACCCCTGCATCACCCTCCAGGTCATGCGAAGCCTGGGGCTGGAGGCACGACCCCACGCCAGCTATCCCACGGGGCTGAAAACCGCCCTCCATCTCAACACCCAACACTGAACCTTCACCGGAGCCACCATGGCCAAGGAAATCGAACGGAAGTACCTGATCAATCGCGCTGCGTGGACGCCCCAAGGTGAGGGCATCCACTTCAAGCAGGGCTACCTGAACGCCCAGAAGGAGCGCGTCGTCCGCGTGCGCATCGAAGGCGCCAAGGCCAAGCTCACCATCAAGGGCATCACCACCGGCGTGACCCGCTCGGAATTCGAGTACCTCATCCCTGTTGAGGACGCCGCCATCCTGCTCGACAACCTGTGCGAGCAGCCCCTCATCGACAAGCACCGCCACAAGGAGGTCCACGGCGGCAAGACCTGGGAGATCGATGTCTTCCATGGCGAGAACGAAGGTCTGGTGGTGGCCGAGATCGAGCTGGCCTCCGAAGACGAGAAGATCGACTTCCCGGCCTGGGTCGGCGAAGAGGTCTCCAGTGATCCCCGCTACTTCAACTCCAACCTCCTGAAGCACCCCTTCAAGAACTGGACCAAGGCTTAACCTCACCACGCGGGCCACCCCAAAGGTGGCCCGCCCATTCTGGGTATTGCATGGCAGCCGAAGCCAACCCTGCAAACAAGGCACCCTCGCTCCAGGAACTCCTGGACATGGAGAAGATGACGCTCTCCTCCAAGACCCGGGAGGCCCAGAGCCCCACGGAAAGGTGGATGCGATACCTGGGGTTCCCGGGAGGGATCCTCCTTTTTCTCATCATCCTCTTTCTTCCGCCCGGCGCGGGCCTCAGCGCTTCGGCCCAGTCCGGCGCGGCCTGTTTCGCCCTGGCCCTGGTCTGGTGGGTGACGGAACCATTTCCCACCTACGTCACCTCCCTCGTCCTCATGTTACTGCTCCTGGTGACCCGGACATCCAATGCCAAGGCCATCATGGATGTCCTGGGCATGGAAGTGATCTGGCTGAACCTGCTGGCATTCATCCTCAGCTCGATGCTCGTCAAGACCCGCCTGGCCAAGCGCATGGCGCTCTGGCTGGTGGTCCGCTTCGGGCACAAGGCCACCTGGGCCCTGCTGGCCTTTCTGGTGCTCCAGCTCGTCCTGGCGCCCCTGATCCCGGCCACGGCGGCACGCTGCGTCATGACCCTGCCCCTCATGATCGTGGTGGCCACCATCTACGGGTCCACCGAGGCCACGCCCAACGCCTTCGGCAAGAACCTCATGCTGCTCAACCTGGCCTGCATCTCCGTTCTGTCCTCCGTCACCATGACCGGCAGCTCGGCCAACCTGATTGCCGTGGGCCTGATCCAGAACATGGGCGGGCATCGCGTCTACTACATGGACTGGATGCGCGTCGGTGCGCCGGTGGCCATCCTGACCATGGTCCTGATGTGGCTCCTGGGCCAGAAGCTGCTCTTCCGGATGAAGCCCGAGGAACAGGTTCCCCAGGTCGAGGGCGGCCTGGACCTGGTGCGCCGGCAGTACGAAGCCATGGGGCCCCTCGGTTTCCAGGAGAAGAAGGCCATCGCGATCTTCGGTCTCGTGCTGTTCCTCTGGATGACCGACATCTTCCACATGCGGTGGTTCGGGGTGGAGATCAGTGCCCCCTTCGCCGCCCTGCTCGGGGCGGTCATCGTGCTCTTCCCGCGCTGGGGCATCCTCTCCTGGGCGGAAGCCGACATTCCCTGGCACCTGCTCATCTTCAGCGCCGGCGCCTACGCCGGCGGATTGGCCCTAGACGACACGGGCGCGGCCGAATGGGGTGTGCGCATGCTTTTCGGGGGCATGAACCTCAAGGGCGTGCCCTTTGGCGTCACGTACACGGTCGTGATCTCCGTGATGATGTACAGCCACCTGCTCACCACGTCGAAGACCGTCCGGACCCTCATCATGATTCCCATCATCATCACCCTGGCCAAGGCGCTGGGCTGGAATCCCCTGTCCCTGGCGCTCCCCGCCGCGCTCTGTATCGATTGGGTGGTGGGTCTGCCCATCAGCGGGAAACCCAACGTGGTGCTCTTCTCCACCAACCAGTTCACCGTTTCGGACAACTTCAAGTACGGAATGATGACCTGCACCATCGGCGTGCTGATCCTGGTGCTGTCCGGGGCCACCTGGTTCCACTGGCTGGGCATCACCCCCTCCTTCTGGGCGGTGGCGCCATGACCTTGATGCGACTGCTCCTGATCATGCTGTTGCCGGCGGCCCTGGCGGCCGCCACCAAGATCGAATCCTACGCCGTCCAGCTTCATGCCACCCAGGAAGGCCAGGGGCAGGGCACCGTTACCCTGTCGCTGTCGGACTGCACGCCCGGCATGCTGGTCGTCCCTCTGGGGTTTTCGGCTCCGGAGGCGCTCAAGATCGAAGAATCGCCTGTCGGGGTGAAGCTGGAGCTCGGTCCCCGGAACGGGATGACCAGCCTCCATTTCCACTTCCCCGAAGGCATGCCCGCCAAGGCCATCCTGAGGTTCTCGTTCGCGGTGAAGCAGGTCTTCCAGGTCCTCCAGCTCGCCCCGGGCGAAAAGAGCACTCTGCCGAAGGGCAGCAGGCTCTTCCGCCACGCGTTCGTGAACACCCAGGAAACGCCCATCGGCACCTACCGCCTAGAGCTCCTTCTTCCTGAGGGCTTCATGGCTCAGGCCGTGCGGGAGCAGCTGCCCAAGCCGAAGAAGCATGAAGTCGGACCGAGGGTGCTCCTGTCCAAGGCTGCGGGACACCAGACTGCCACCCTGCAGTTCACCGACCTGCACCAGGGGGACGACACCTCCATGGTTCTGGAGCTGGTCCCGACGCAGCGTTCCATCGGCTGGCTGCTCGCAGGGCTGCTGCTGGCGGGACTCTACCTGGTCAAGTTCAAGGACCTCATCGCCAAGAGTCGGCCAGTTCCCGCGGCATGACCCCTCCCTCCTCTGCCCTTCCCCGGTCCACCAGGAGGTCCCCTTGCACACGCCCCTGATCACGGAGTTCCTGATCATCGTCGCCAGCTGCGTGGCGGGCGTCCTGATCCTGGCTTTCCTCTTCGCCTTCCTTTGGTCCTGGGTTCAGCGCCTCCTGAAGACCGCCCCCAAGGATCCCGTCTCCACCAACCCGCGCTGACCACTGCCCGCTGGCGCCCGCAAGCCCCCTGCACGCCTTGGAGATCCGTTTGCTTCCACCCCAGGCCACTCCCTTCCTCCTCACCCTCGCCATCAGCACGCTGATCGGCATCGGCCTGCGCGACTACTACGAGCAGGAGGGGAAGCGCGACACCTTCGGCACGGTGCGGACCTTCATCTTCCTGGGCCTGCTGGGGCACATGCTGTACCGGATCCCCGTCATCGGGGCCTATGCCTTCCTGGTGGGCATGGTCGTGGTGGGGCCCTTCCTGCTGGTCTACTACAACAACAAGGTGGCCCAACAGAAGAGTCCGGGACTCATCGGGGTCCTCATCGCCCTGCTGACCTACAGCGTAGGGCCGGTGGTGATCCACGAACCGCACTGGTACCTGGTGGCCTTCGCCATCACCATCCTCCTCGTCCTCCATTCCAAGGGCCGCATCCGGCAGTTCACGGATCGCCTGGAGACTGGCGAGGTCGTCACCGCCTGCAAGTTCCTGGCGATCGCAGGAGTCATCCTGCCCCTCATTCCCGCTGTCCCGCCCACCGACGGCTGGGTGGGGCGGCTCTTCAGCATCCTCCCCGTGGGGCCCCATCAGATCTGGATGGCCGTGGTGGTCACCACCGCCATCTCGTATTTCGGTTATGTGCTGCAGACCTATCTCTACCCGAAAAAGGGTCTGCTGCTGACAGGCCTCATCGGCGGTCTCTACTCCAGCACCATGACGGTCCTGGTGATCTCGAAGAAGACCCGGACCCACGACGATCAGGCCCGGGAGGCGGCGGCGGCGATCATGCTGTCCACCCCCACCATGTATCTCCGGATCCTGTTCCTGGTGGCGGCCTTCATGCCCCTGGGCGCGGTGCGGCTGCTGCCCCCCTTCCTGCTGTTCTCCGCCCTGTCCGGGGGCTATGCCTGGTGGTTGCGCCGGGGGCAGACCAGCGAGGCCGCACCCGAGGCGGCCCCCGAGGTGGAGGTGAAGGAGAAGAATCCCCTGGAGCTGAACGCCGCCCTGCTCTTCGCCCTGATGTTCGTGACCGTGTCCCTGGTCACCAAGTACGTGCTCCTGTTCTACAAGGAGTTGGGCCTGCGGATGCTGTCCTTCCTGGTCGGCGCCTCGGACATCGTGCCCTTCATCGTGTCCGTGCTGCAGGGGAACCTGGGCATCGGTCCCAACCAGATCCTCCAGGCCATCGTCATCGCCACCGCCTCCAACAACGTCATGAAGACCGCCTACGTGTTCACCTTCGGCCACCGCCAGACCGCGCGCCTCACCGCCCTCGGCATGGCAGGCATTGTCCTTCTGTCCTTCCTCTACGCCGGCCTGGCCCTCTAGGCCCTGCGGTCCTTCCCTGCCACTGATTCTCAGGGCAACCCCACCCGGATGGTCTGTCCATCCCATCTCACCAGGAGCACCACCATGGCCGATCCGTTTGCCAAGAACGCCGCCACCACTGCCGAAGACGCCCTCAAGATCATTCCCCGCGCCGAGTTCCGCACCTTCGGCCAGGGCGTCATCGATCTCGTCAAAGAGAAGATGTGGAACGGCAAGACCATCCTCTTCCAGGCCCGCCGCATGCCCATGGAGACCTACTTCCTGAGCGCGAAGACCAACGAGGCCAACGTGAAGGTGCGGGATGGCCTGCTGGACATCAAGACCAAGGTGGGCGAGACCCCCGAGGGCTACGAGATCTTCCAGCCCCGTGGCAAGTTCCAGTTCCCCGTGAAGAAGGAAGACCTGGCCACCATCCTCTCCCATCTCAAGGCCGAGATGAACCTGACCCAGGACATGTACACCATCGATGAATTCATCGCCATGGCCCGCAAGCACGCCGACCTCGTCCCCGTCACCGTCGAGAAGATGCGCTATGGCTTCACCATCGACGGCATCATCTGCGAGTACGCCCAGGTCTGGTTCAACGGTGCCATGGTGGAGACGGCCTGCGCTGAAAGCGAGAACTACGCCGGGATGCGCCAGGTGATCGAGGGCCTGGGCATCGCCGCCATGCCGAACACCAACTATCTGAAGGCCGCCAAGAAGGTCATGGGAATGGAGTAGGAGCCCCAGGGTTCCAGTCCCAGCCTGGGGCGGCTTCGGGGGGAGCCGCCCCAGGATCTTTGGATCCAACCTGTCAGCACTGTCTCGCCACGCCCCTGTCCAGGCCCGCTTCGGAGTCCGTCATGCTTCCTCCCCAAGTTGCGCCCTTCCTCCTGACTCTCGCCATCAGCACGCTGATCGGGATCGGCCTGCGGGACTACTACGAGTCCGAGAAGAAGTTCGACACCTTCGGCACCGTCCGCACCTTCGTCTTCTTCGGCATGCTGGGCTTCATGCTCTACCAGATCCCTGGAGTCGGGCAGTTCGCCTTCCTGCTCGGCATGGCGGCCATCGTCCCCTTCCTGCTGGTCTACTACAGCAACAAGGTGCGCCAGAAGAAGAGTCCGGGCCTCATCGGCGTGCTCATCGCACTCCTCACCTACACGACGGGACCAGTGGCCCTCAACCAGCCCCACTGGTTCCTGGTGCTCTTTGGCGTTTCGATCCTGTTTGTCCTGCACTCCAAGGGCCGAATCCGGCAGTTCACGGATCGTCTTGAGACGGGCGAGGTGGTCACGGCCTGCAAGTTCCTGGCGATCGCCGGCGTGATCCTCCCCTTGATCCCGGCCGTGTCGCCCACCGTCGGGGCCATGGGGCAGATCTTCAGCGTCCTTCCCGTGACGCCCCGTCAGATCTGGACGGCCGTGGTGATCACCATGTCCATCTCCTACCTGGGCTACGTCCTGCAGACCTACCTCTTCCCGCGCAAGGGCCTGATGCTGACCGGTCTCATCGGGGGGGTGTATTCGAGCACCGTGGCCGTCCTGGTCCTCGCCAAGAAATCCAAACGTTACCCCGGGCACGATGACGAGGCCGCGGCTGCCATCCTGCTGGCAGTATCCATGATGTACCTGCGTCTGCTGGTCCTGGTCACGATCTTCCGCTTTGGACTGGCCTTCCAGGTCGGCCCCGCCCTGCTGGTGCTCGCCGGCCTGGCCGCGGGGCACGCCCTCTGGATCCGCCGCAAGCAACCCGCCGTCCTTCCCGCCCTCATCGAAGACATTCAGGCACAAACCAGCGACGAAGCGGCCCCGGGCACCCTGGCCGAGGGCCACGAGCCTGCCCTGCGCAAGAACCCGCTGGAGATCAACTCCGCCCTCTTCTTCGCCTTCATGTTCGTGGCCGTATCCCTGGCGACAAAATATGTGCTGCTCTACTACAAGGGCCTGGGGCTGCGGATGCTGTCCTTCCTGGTGGGGTGCTCGGACATCACCCCCTTCGTCATCTCAGTGCTGCAGGGCAACCTGGGGATCGGCACCCCGCAGATCCTGCAGGCCATCATCATCGCCAGCGCCAGCAACAACCTCCTGAAGGTGGCCTACACCTACATGTTCGGCACCCGGCGCACCGCCAACCAGGCCGCCATGGGAATGGTGCCCCTGGCAGCCATCTCCGTGGTCTACGCGATCCTCGCCCTGCGCTGATCAAGGCGCCACCGCGCAAGGAGCATCCGTGTACCGCACCAGCCTGCTTCTGTTGATCGCGATGACCATGGGGGCCTACCTCCTAGGCGCGGTTCCCACCTTCCGGGTTCTCGAGAAGGGCAAGACACCCTCTTTCTCGAAGACCGGACCCCGTCGGCAGGACCTCAGCGGGGCGGTCTGCGTAGATGGCCGCGCCTACCTCGCCTATGATGGCGGCGCCAATTCGGAGCATCCCGAGATCAGGGTCACGCCCCTGGATCGAATTTCCCAGCCGGGGGCCCTCCTGAGCCGCGTGGTCGGTCAGAAGGACCTGGAGGGCATCACCTTCCATGACGGCCAGTTCTTCGCGCTCTCGGGCCTCTCTCAGGCAGACGAGGATACTGAGTCCTATCGGATGCTCACCTCCTTCACACTCGACCCCACGGGGCGGTTTGTCCGGCATGAACGCTCGGTGGTCATCCGAGACCTCCTCCTGGAGGCGCTGAAGGAGCTCCCTGACGATCGCTGGTATTCCAGGGTTGCCGCCACCTTCGGCGTGAAGGGCGGCCTCAGCGCGGAGGGCATCTCCTGGGTGCCCGACCAGCCGGAAACCCTGGTGATCGGGCTACGCTCTCCCCTCTACGGAGCCATGTTCGGTGATCCCACCTTCGGGAAGACCTTCGCTCTCGATCGAGGCAAGGCCCTGCTGGCCTTCGTGTCGAGGCCCTTCTCTGATCGCCCCAAGGTCCGCCTCCAACCCGTCGACCTGGGTGGCCAGGGGATCCGCGATATCCAATTCATCCCTGAGTTTGGTGCTTACCTGGTGATCGGGGGACCCGTGGACAAGGCCCCGGACTTCTCCCTCTGGCTCTGCCGGGTCACGGGCGAAACCGAGCGAATCCACCTGCCAGAGCTCAAGGGCCTGTGCCGGCCGGAAGCGATCATGCCGGTTCCCGGCCGGAACGAGATCTACCTCTTCAGCGAAGAGGGAGGGGCCTACTGCGAATCGCCGGAGTACACCTACCTTCGACTGGGCTTTTCCGTCCCCGGCCAGCCGTAATCCCCACCCTTCTCTTCCGATCCCGAACGGCGCACCCACCTCCCAGGACCGTACGATCCACCGATGAAGGCAGTCCTCCATGGCATCCATACGGACCTTCCTCACCAGCAGCCTCCAGGGCAAATTCATCACCCTGTTCGGGAGCCAGGCGCTCCTGCTCCTGGTGGTGTTCACGCTCGGATTGACGGGGCTGAGCCGCCTCAAGATGGGGCAGGTGGAACTGGGGTCCAACCTGCCCAAGGCGGCCGTGGCCGCACGGGTTCTGCACGATTCGGATGTGCTCCGGGTGATCCATGTCTCCCTGCTGGGGGGCGGACGGAGTCCTGACTATGTGGACAAGCGGCTGAAGCGGCTCAAAGAGGTTGAAGATGCCCTGGCCCGGTCCCTTGCAGACATGGAGCGCGTGAAGTGGTCTTCCTCCGAACGGGAGAAAGTCGCCATCATCCTCACGGGCATGCGGAAGTACATGGAGGCATTCCCCCCCCTGCTGGTGCGGGCGAGAAGGGCCACCCTCGAGGAGATCCCCGAACTCATCGAGGCCAACACCGGGTTCCGCCGGGAAGGCTACAACCTATTGCTCGTGCTGCTTCAGGACATCCAGGATCAGGGCGCCCGGCAGGTGGCACGGGACCTGGCCTCCAGCCTGGTCAGCGAGCGGTGGATGATCGCCGGGCTGGTCGCCGCGATCCTCGTCGGGCTGGGCATCTCACGCGTCGTCAGCCTGCAGGTCCGCCGGCAGGCGCTGGCCCTCAAGACCTCCATGGCGGCGCTGGGCGGCGGCGATCTGACCCTGCGCTGCCCGGTCCAGAGCCAGGACGAACTTGGAGAAGCCGCGACCAGCCTGAACCAGGTGATCGAGCAGCTGGGACGGGATATCCAGGCCATCACCGAAGCCACAGACCGCACTGCCTCCTCCGCCACGGAGCTCTCGGCCACGGCCTCGGAGGTCAACCAGACTGTGGAAGAGATCAGCCGGTCGGCCGGGGACCAGCAATCCGCCGTTCGCCTCGGCACCGAGCTGCTTCACCAGATGAAGGGTCTCTCGGAAACGGTGAGTACGGGCTCCGAGCGCCTCGCCGCCCTGGCCTCAGCTTCCATGGAAGTCGGCAAGAAGGGACACCTCAGCGCAGGTGAGTCCGACCGGGCCATGGCTGCCATCCAGGAGAGCTCCCATAAGGTCAACCGCATTATCACTGTGATTGCGGACATTGCCCGGCAGACCAACCTCCTCAGCCTGAACGCCGCCATCGAAGCCGCCAAGGCCGGCCAGCAGGGCAAGGGGTTTGCCGTGGTCGCCGAGGAGATCCGCAAGCTCGCGGAGCGCAGCGCCACAGCCGCCAAGGAGATCGGTGCCCTCATTGGCGAGAGCAGCGAGCGGGTGCTGACGGGATCTGCGGCGGCGGCTCAGGTCAGCGCCTCCCTGGACCGCATCCAGGAGCACATCCGCGAAACCGGCGATCGCGTCGGAGCCATCAGTGGGGCCATGGTCCAGCAGGCTTCCTCCGTCGGCCAGCTCCAGCGGCAGCTGGACCTGGTTTCCGGCCTCACGGAACGGAATGCCTCCGCCACCGTGCAGCTGGCCTCCGCCATGCAGGAGACTTCGCGGACCACCGAGGACCTGGCGAGCCTGGCCACGGAGCTCCGGGTCCTGACCCACAGGTTCAGGATCAGCTAGGGTCCAGTCGACACGATCGGATCTGGGCCGCCTGACTACAACCCGTAGTCCTTCCAGCGCCGGCCCACCCGGTCCAGGATTTCCTCGGGGAACACCAGGTCGCGGGGCCACTCGCGGGCATAGCCGTCCCAGGGGCGGTTTTTTCGGGTGGCGTCGATGCCCACCTTGGAGCCGAAGGCGAAGCGGTCGGCGGCGTGGTCCAGGACATCCAGCGGCCCTTCCGTGAAGAGCATGTCGCGCTTGGGGTCCACGTTGCTGGTGAGGCGGAAGAGGACTTCATTCATGTCGTGCGGGTCGATGTCCTCGTCCACCACCACGATGCCCTTGGTGAACATGATCTGACCCGTGCCCCAGATGGCGTTCATGACCTTCTGCGCGTGGCCCGGATACTCCTTCTTCATGGAGAGGATCACCAGGTTGTGGAATGCGCCCGCCGCGGGCAGGTGCATATCGCGGATCTCGGGCAGCACCATGCGCAGCAGGGGCAGGAAGATGCGCTCCGTGGCCAGGCCCAGGTAGGCGTCCTCCTGAGGCGGGCGGCCCACGATGGTGGCGGGGAACACGGGGTTCTTCCGCATGGTGATGGCTTCCACGTGCAGCACCGGGTAGTCGTCCGCCAGGGAGTAGTAGCCCGTGTGATCGCCGAAGGGGCCTTCGCGACGCAGCTCGCCGGGGTTCACGTAGCCTTCGATGACGATCTCTGAATCCGCCGGAACTTCCAGGTCGTTCGTCACGCAGGACACCATCTCGATGCCCTCGCCCCGGAGGAAGCCCGCGAACATCACCTCGCTAAGGAAGGGCGGCAGCGGCGCGGTGGCCGCGTAGGTCAGGGCCGGGTCGCCGCCGAAGCTCACAGCCACGGGCATGCGCTCGCTGCGGTCGTAGCCATGGCGGTTCCTCGCACCGTCGTGGTGCAGCTGGGTGTGGAAGCCCAGCGTCCGGTCGTCGTAGACCTGCAGGCGGTAGAGGCCCATGTTGCGGTGCCCAGTCTGCTTGTTGCGGGTGTGGCTCATGCCCAGGGTGATGAAGGGGCCGCCGTCCTCGGGCCAGGTGGTGAGCACCGGCAGCTCCGAGAGCTTCACCTGGTCGCCCTTGAGCACGATCTCCTGGCAGAGGCCCTTGCGCACAGTCTTCGGCATCCAGTTCGAGACCTCGGCCAGCACCGGCAGCTTGGCCAGCTTTTCGAAGAAGCCCGTGCCGGGCTTGGGCATGGCCTCCTGCACCAGCTTCTCGATGCGATCGGCGATGGCATCGAGGCCGCGGGGCTCCTTGTCCACGCCCAGGGCCATCTCCATGCGCTTGAGGCTGCCGAAGGCGTTCATGGCCACGGGCATGGCCTTGCCGGTGGGCTTTTCGAAGAGGAGGGCCTTGCCGCCGCCGGGCTCCTTGGAGACCCGGTCCGCGATGGCGCCCATCTCCAGGTTGGGATCCACCTCGGGGGCCACGCGGGCCAGTTCACCCACGGCCTCGAGCTGCTTCAGGAAGGTCTGGAAATCACGGCCCATGGCGGTCCCCCGGGATCTTGATCCTACCCGGCCGGATCCCATCGGTGACCAGGATCCACCCGTTCGTCCGCTGGTGCCGGCTGTTGGTACGGGAGGGCCCACCCTGCGTCCCACCCTCCCGTAGCCTCAGATCTCGGGGTGATCACCGGCCTTCCACGGCCCCCAGCCCCTCGGGCCTTCCGGCCCCTTCTCCAACCCATCCACCCACTGGAGGATTCCATGTCCCATGCCCGCACCCTGCTCTGCCTCGCCCTCGGCGCCAGCCTGCAGGCCGCCGCGCCCATCCACTTCGGAGGCGCCATCCACGTGAACGCCCCCCTCGCCGACCTGAAGACCGACCTCAACAACAAGCTCGGCTTCGGGGGGAGCTTCCAGGTGTCCTTCGAGACGGGCGAGCGCGGCCTCCTCCGCACCCGGCTCGACGTGGACCACTTCCCCGTCTCCACCTATGACCGCTCGAACTCGAACTACCGGGAGGAGGTCGGCCTGAACAGCCTTGGAGTGGGTGCCGACTGGCTCTACGCCTTCAGCGGCAACCGCAACCGGGGTGGCTATGGCCTGGCCGGCATCGGTGTCCTGCGGTGGTTCCAGACCTTCTCCGCCACTGACCACAGCGGCAGTAGCAGCTGGTCCTCATCGGACACCAAGAAGAACCGGGTGAGCCCCTGGCTCGCCCTCGGCCTCGGCTACCAGGTCAACCGCACGGTGGGTCTGGAGCTGCGGGGCGTGGCCTCCCGCTACGACGGGCCCAACACCGGCGGCCTCCAGGCCCCCTTCACCGATGTCCCCACGTCGCTTCGCACGGCGGTGGCCACCCAGGCGGTGCTCACCCTGCGCTGGTAGTCCCGCCCTGGCTGGGTCAGGCCCCGGGAGGGCGGGACCTGACCCTTCCGCTGGGGGGAGCCTCCCGGGACAATCATGATCATGCTGTCCTCTCCGGTCCGCCCCTTCCAGGGAGCCCCCTTCCGGTGGCTGCTGAAAGCCATCGCCCTGGGCGCCCTCCCCACTGCCCTGATCGTCTGGATCGTCTGGCCTGGAGGCCTACTTCCCGTGATCATCAACGCGCTCATCGGCGCCTTCTGCGCCGTGATCATCTGGGGTGGATATGAACTGGCCAGCCCCTGGCTGATGGACCACCCCCGCCGGCTCCCCCCGGACCGCGCCGCGCTGCTGTCCCTGGGCAAGTGGATCGTCCTCTATGTGGGCCTCGTGGCCCTCTGCCTCAGCCTGGGGAACCTGGTCTTCCGCATCAACCTGCTCAATCCCTTCACCGTCCTGTTCACCGGACTGATCGGCCTGCTGCTCTCCAGCCTGGTGGTGAGCGTACGCACCACCTCCTCCCTGGTGGCCACCGCCCGGGACCTGGAGCAGGCCCGGGGCCAGGCGAACCTGATCGCCCTGAAGGCCCAGCTGAGCCCCCACACCCTCTTCAACGCCCTGAACACCATCGCCGCGCTGATCCCGGAGGACCCGGCCGGGGCCGAGCGGGCCGTGGAGCATCTCTCGAGCCTGCTGCGCAGGATCCTGCAGGCCCTCGAACTGGAATCCTGGACGCTGCAGGAGGAATTCCAGTTGGTGCGCAACCTGCTGGAGCTTGAGCGCATCCGGTTCGGCGATCGCCTTGAGGTGGACCTGGACCTCTCGCCCGCCCTGGCCAGCCGCCCCATTCCCCCGCTCATGCTCCTGCCCCTGGCGGAGAACGCCCTCAAGCATGGCTTCCGCCCCAAGGTCGGGGCCTGCCACCTCAGCCTGCGGGCCGCGGGCTGCTGCGTGACCGTGGCGGACGATGGCGTGGGGCGGGACCCGGGGGCCCCGGAAGGCGTGGGGCTGCGGACCGTCCGGGAGCGCCTGGAGGCCATGGGCGGCGGCCTGCGCTGGCCCGTCACGGACCGGGGCTGCATTGTGGAGGTAAGCCTGCCATGAGCCTGTGCTACGCCCTGGTGGAGGATGAGCCGCCCGCCCGCCTCCGCCTGAAGCGGATGGTGGCCGAGCTCGCCCCGGATTCGATCTGCGTGGCCGAGGCCGAGGACGGGGAGGGCGGCCTGGCCCTCCTTCGGAACACCACTCCGGACCTGCTCTTCCTGGACATCGAGTTCCCCCCCGAAGGGGCCTTCGGCCTGCTGCGCCGGGCCCGGGAGGCGGGGTTGGCCCTGCCGCCCATCGCCTTCGTGACGGCCTTCGACCAGCACGCCGTGGAGGCCTTCCGCTGGGCCGCCTGCGACTACCTCCTGAAGCCCCTCGACCGGGACCGCCTGCGGGACACGCTGGGCCGGGTGTCCTCCGGGCCGGCGGCTCCGGATCTGAACCAACTCTTCGAGGCCCTCCAGTCCGCCCAGCGGCACCAGGTCCCTGAGCGGTTCACGGTCCAGGTGAAAGGCCGCCTGCGTGTCCTGGCCTGGGCGGAGGTGAGCCACCTGCGCACGGAGAACCGCCTCCTCCTGGTTCACACCCCAGAGGGGCATTTCGTGCTGGACCGCACCCTGGACGAGCTGGAGGCGGCCCTGACCCCGCGGTTCATCCGGGTCCACCGCGGGGCCATGGTGGCCCTGGACCAGATCCGGGAGCTGCTGCCTGAACCGGGGGGGACCGGGGAGCTCCGCCTCGCCGACGGGTCGCGCCTGCCCGTGAGCCGGGACCGCATGCCCGACCTGCGCCGGCGGCTGGCCTGAGGCCTCCGGGTCAGGCGGCGAGGGCCCGTTCCAGGAATATCCCTTGAGGATCCTGGAGATTCCACG
>Ga0268298_10003967_pt1 | contig 14706 bp, 12 predicted proteins | sample WWTPWeurt_MetaG_FD_194462 | JGI IMG/M metagenome (GOLD analysis project Ga0268298, IMG submission 194462) | Activated sludge microbial communities from WWTP in Nijmegen, Gelderland, Netherland - WWTP Weurt | ecosystem: Engineered > WWTP > Aerobic digester > Activated sludge | place... | reverse complement strand
CGAATCACCTGCGCGTGCATCCTCTCGGGAACCGCGCCAAGTTCGGGGATCTGACCCAGGTCGTAGATGGGCTTCGCCATGGCGCCGGGATCTTATGACACGCCGCGCCAAGCAGAAAGCCATCTCACTGGAATGCGCAGTATTTTCGGGGCTTGATGCGCTGCGTGACGCGATGCATGAAAGAGCACCATGGCAGGCGAACGGCGCGAGCACGAGGCAGCGGAGAAGTCCCGACCCCCCCTGACGGAGCGCGGCCACGATCTCGCGCCAGGGGTGGAAGCCATCGCAGAGCTCTATCAGCGCGCCCGAAAGCGCGTGCGCACGCACGTCGTGGAGGGCGGCAAGATCTCCGCGCGACTTCTGGACCGTCACCAGCTCGCGGCGCACGCCCTCGCCTACCTCGCCACCGAGGTCGAGGCCGCACGACAGTTGGTCGCGTGGTCCGAGCGCGTCGGCGGTGAGCTCGAGCGCCGCATCGCGGGTTGCTACGTCGGCGAGCTGTGTCGCTCGCTGGTCGGCGGAGTCGACCTCGGTGCGTGCGAATCCATCGGGCTCGGGCAGCTCTGGCTCGAGCACGACGACGTACGCGACACGCTCTTGGCACCTTCGGTGCTGGCGCTGGCCGAGCGCTACGGCTCCGGCGACGCCGTGTGCGAGCTGGCTCGTCTTGCCCACGAGCAGGGCAATTATGGCGACTACGGGCTAGAGGACGAAACGCTCAGCGCGATCAAAGGGGAGTTTCGACGCTTCGTCGAACGAGAGGTGCTCCCCGTCGCTCAACGCGTCCACCGCAAGGACGAGCTCATTCCCATCGAACTGCTGGGCAAGATGGCAGAGCTCGGCGTGTTCGGGCTCACCATCCCGGAAGAGTACGGCGGGATGGGACTCACCAAGGTCGCCATGTGCCTGGTGACCGAAGAGCTCAGCCGCGGCTACATCGGCGTGGGTTCCCTCGGCACGCGGAGTGAGATCGCCGCAGAGCTCATCCTCGGCGGCGGCACCGAGCAACAAAAGCGTGAGTTTTTGCCGCGTCTCGCCAGCGGAGAGCTTCTCTCCACGGCCGTCTTCACCGAGCCCAACTACGGTTCCGACCTCGCTCACATCAAGACGCGGGCCGAGAAGCAGGCAGACGGCTCGTACCAGGTCTTCGGCGCGAAGACCTGGATCACCCACGCCACGCGCGCCGACTTGATGACGCTGCTCGCTCGCACCAACCCCGAAGACTCGGGATACGGCGGCCTCAGCATGTTCCTCGCACCCAAGACGCGTGGGAGCGAGACCGACATCGAAAGCGGCGGCTTCCCGGACCCCGGCATCACCGGCACCGAGATCAAGGTGCTCGGCTATCGCGGCATGAAGGAGTTCGAGATCGGTTTCGATGGGTTCACGCTACCTGCCGGGTCGCTGCTCGGCGGCGCCGAAGGTCAGGGCTTCAAACAGCTCATGGTCACCTTCGAGAGCGCGCGCATCCAGACCGCCGCTCGTGGCGTCGGCGTCGCACAAGCCGCGCTGGAAGAAGGCATGCGCTACGCCAACGAACGCATCCAGTTCGGAGTTCCGATCTTCACGTTCCCGCGCGTGCAGCGCAAGCTCGGGCGCATGATCGCCCGTATCATGGCCACCCGACAGCTGACGTTCTACGCGGCGCGCGCCAAAGACGGGGGCAAGCGCTGCGACCTCGAGGCCGGGATGGCCAAGCTCCTCGCGACGCGTGCGGCCTGGGAGAGCGCCGACGCCTGCGTGCAGATCCACGGCGGCAACGGCTACGCGGAGGAATACGTGGCCTCGCGGCTGCTGGTGGACGCCCGAGTGCTCAGCATTTTCGAGGGCGCCAACGAGATCCAGGCCCACGTGATCGCCCGACGACTCTTGGAGGAAGACAAATGACGCGCATCGTGAAAGCACAATACGGACGGCGCCTCGATGATTTCCACACGGGGGACGTCTACGCACACCCGTGGGACGTGACCATCGACGAAGGGATGATCGCGCTGTTCGCTGCATCGTTCCAAGACGCGATGCCCACGTTCGCGAGTCGCACCTACGCCGAAGAGTTGGGGTTCAACGCTCGCCCCGTGCACCCGCTCCTGCTCTTGAACCTCGGGCTCAGCTTCAGCGTGCACGACGTGAGCGAGCAGGCCATCGCGCACCTCGCGTACATCGACGTGCGCTTCCCCGAGGCGTGTCACCCCGGCGACACCGTGACCGCGAGCAGCAAGGTCCTCGGCGTGAAGCCGAGCGCCAAGGGTGACCGCGGAGTCGTCGAAGTGAGAACGCTGCTCGTGAACCAGAAGGGCAAGATCGTCTGCCGCTTCGATCGCAGGGCCCTCGTGCGCGCTGGAAGCGTGAGCGAGAGACCCGCGGCGAGCTTCCCCGCACCGAGCCAGCTCGAGCCGGAAGACACCCATCTGCCGCCCGAGCTACGGCAGAAGCTCCGCGCTCCGAGCCGTCGCGCGGGCTTCGCCGGGTTCTTCGAGGACTTCGAGGTCGGCGACGTGTTCTTTCACAGCGTCGGCAAGACCGTGGGCGACTCGGAGCACATGCAAATGACCCAGCTCTGCCGCAACTCACACCCGATCCATTTCGACGAGGTGTACTGCAAAGAGAGCTCGTTCGCGAAGACGCGGGTGGTCTACGGCGGCCTGGTGTTGTCTTGGGTGCTGGCGCTGACGAGCCGGGACGTCGCGGGCAATGCTCTGTGGGACGCGGGTCTCGACGCCGGCGCGCACCCAAACGGGACGCTCGCGCTCGACACGCTGTACGCTGCGAGCCGCGTCGAAGCCAAGGAAGACACTCACGACGGAGCGGGCATCGTGACCCTGCGGGTCGTGGGCACCAAGAACACCCCGCCCGAAGCCCTGTATGCAGGTGGGGCGCTGTTTGCACCGGAGCTCGACAAGAGCGAGGGCAAGATTGCCCAGAAGGTGGTCGAAATCACCAGAAAGCTCTTGATCCGGAAGCGCCCGCGCGGCTGACGGCTCGCGCCCCCTCTGCCGAAATGCGATAAGACTAACCGATGGCCGAATGGCTGGTGCGCCAACCTGGCAGCGAGCCCGTCGGTCCGGTGTCGACGGACCTGGTCATCCGCGGGATCCAGGCCGGACGCGTGGCAGCGACGGCCATGGTCTGCCGCGTCGGCACGCAAGACTGGTTGCCCATCGCCGCGGTCGCCGAGCTCGCGGGCTACTTGTTCGACGACGAGTCCGCCACCAACGTCACCGACTCACCCTGGTTTCTGGCGCAAGAACGCATGCGCAAGGCCCAAGTCATGCCCGCGGTGGCTGGCCCCGCTGGCACGCGGCCGAGCTTGGGACTTCCGCCGCCTCCCAGCCATCGCATGCCGCCGCCAGCTCCGAACCGAGCCGGAGCTCACGCCGTGGGGCAACGAAGCTATGGGGAAGTGGACGACGACGCGGAGACCCGCGTCGCCTCGCCGCCGAGCGAGGCGGCCGGCTTCTCCGTGGACGACGAGACGATGACGCGCGTCGCTTCGCCCAACGTCCAGGCACCCGCGGCGCGTCGGGGCGGAGTGCTGCCCACGCTACCCATGCGCGAGACCGCGGACCCCATGCAAGAGACCCGCGCCGACGTGCCCGCACCCAAGCCGCGCCCTGCCGCAGGGGCACCTGCGCCGCCTTCCGCGCACGGTGACGTGCTCCCGCCGACGCAACCCTTCGTCCAAGTGGGGAGCTTCCCGCCCGTTCCAGGCCCCGGTCAGCCACCGGCCTACGATCCCAACGCGTACTACTCCGCTCCGCCCGGGCAACTGCCCCCGCACCCCTACACTCCCTACCCGCAGGCTCCGCAGGATTCGGGCGATCAGGGGCTACGCGCGTTGGTCGGGCTCATCATCTTCCTCGCCGTCGCGCTCGCCATCGTCCTCATCTTGCTGGTCATCCGTCGCTGATGGCGCAGCAGCGCTGGCAGATCTGGCTCGATCGCGGCGGTACGTTCACCGATTGCGTGGGCCTCGCTCCCGACGGTTCTGTCGGGATCGTGAAGGTCTTGTCGTGCGACGACGCGCCGCTCCAAGCCATTCGCCAGCTGCTCGGCCTCGGGCCCGACGCGCCGATCCCAGCCTGCGACGTCCGCTTCGGTACGACGCTCGCGACCAATGCGCTGCTCGAACGAACGGGCCGAGCAACCGCGCTGGTGATCACGCGCGGCTTTGCCGATCTGCAACGCATCGGCAACCAAACGCGTCCCGATCTGTTCGCCCTCGACATCCGGCGCCCGGAGCCTCTGCCCAGCGAAGTCATCGAGGTCGACGCCCGCAACGACAGCGAAGGACGGGTGCTCACGCGACCCGACGCGGAACAGCTCGAGCAGGCGCTCCGAGCGGCGTCTCGTCGGGGCATCACCTCGCTCGCGGTCGTGGTGCTCCACTCGCCCAAGAACCCGGAGCTCGAGCTCGAGATCGAGCGGGTCGCCCGGCGCGTGGGCTTCGAGCACATCGCGCTTTCCCACCGCGTTTCACCCGAAACGGGCCTTCTCTCCCGCGCCGACACCACGGTGCTCGACGCCTACCTTTCCCCGCTCCTGATCGAGCACGTGAAGAAGCTCGAGACCGCGCTGCCTTCATCGACCCTGCTCGCCATGCAGTCGAGCGGCGGGCTCGTGGCGGCCCAGAAGCTCAGCGGACCAACCGCCATCGTCTCGGGTCCAGCCGGCGGCGTCGTGGCCGTGCAGCGGATCGCCGATGCGCTCGGCCTCGGGCCCGCCATCGGCTTCGACATGGGCGGTACCAGCACCGACGTTTCGCGAAGCGCGGGAGAGCCGAGCTACCTCTACGAGACCGAGGTCTCCGGGGTGCGCGTACGCACTCCCATGCTCGAGATCCACACGGTGGCGGCCGGTGGCGGCTCCATCTGCCGGCTCGACGGTCAGCGACCCGTGGTCGGCCCCGAGAGCGCCGGCGCACGACCCGGTCCTCTCGCGTTCGGTCACCCCGACGCTCGCGAGCTCACCCTGACCGACGTGAACCTGTTGCTCGGCCGACTCCCGGTCGATCACTTCCGGTTTCCGTTGGACCTTTCGCGGGCTCGGCGACACCTGGTGAAGCAAGCGGCGGAGCTCCGCGATCGCGGCGTGGACCTGGACGAAGCGGCGCTCGGCGAGGGCTATCTCGAAGTGGCATCGAGCGCCATGGCCGAAGCGGTCCGGCGAATTTCCATCGCGCGCGGTCATGACGTGCGGACCCACACGCTCGTCGTGTTCGGCGGCGCGGGCGGCCAACACGCTTGCGCCGTGGCGCGCAGGCTCGGAATGAAGCGTCTCGTCGTTCACCCGCTCGCCGGCGTCCAGAGCGCCTTCGGCATCGGTCTCTCGGACCGGACGACCCACGTGGCGGAAGAGGTCAGAAGTCGGCCGCTGGACGACTCCGCGTTGCGAGCGCTCGATGCGCACTTCGACGCGCTCTGTCGACGTGCGGAGCACGAGCTCGGGCCGCTGGCAGAGGGTCGAGAGACGCTCGCGCTCCACCGTCGCGTGGACCTCGCCTACGACGGCAGCGAGACCCGCTTGACCCTGCCGGTCGCGACTTCCGCGCTGCGACTCGCGCAGGAGTTCCACCGGCTGCACGCGCTCCGCCACGGGCATTCGAGACCGAATCACCCCGTCCTCGTCCGCGCGCTCCGGGTCGAGGGGCGTGCGAGCTCGGTCCGGCCTGCGCTGCCGCTGCCCCCGCCCGGGCGACGTTCGCCAGAACCAGAGAGCCTGCGACGCGTGTTCTTCGAAGGTCGCTGGCTCGCGTCCGTGCCCTGCTTCCAGCGCAACGCACTCGGCGTGGGCTCGGAGCTCGCCGGCCCGCTGCTGGTGATCGAAAACACCGCAGCGCTGTTCCTCGAACCCGGGTTCTCGCTCACGGTCTTGCCGGATGGCTCCCTCGACGTCCGGGACACGACTCGACGTGCCCTGCGCACCGAGCAGCGCGCGGCTGCTCCTGAGATCGACCCGGTGGCGCTCGAGATCTTCTCGAATCTCTTCATGTCCATCGCGGAGCAGATGGGCGAAGCGCTCCGGCGGACGGCGTTCAGCACCAACATCCGCGAGCGGCTCGACTATTCGTGCGCCGTGTTCGACTCCGACGGCGGACTCGTCGCCAACGCCCCACACATCCCAGTGCACCTCGGCGCCATGAGCGAGAGCGTGCGCGCTTTGCTGGCGGCGGGGATCGAGCTCTGGCCCGGAGACGTGTTCGCCACCAACGACCCGGCCGCTGGCGGCTCCCACCTGCCGGACATCACGCTCATCAGCCCCATCTTCGACGGCGCCGGCCAGCTCACGCATTTCACCGCCAATCGTGGACATCACGCCGACGTGGGGGGGATCACCCCGGGTTCCATGCCCGCGTTCTCGCGCTCCCTCGCCGAAGAGGGCGTGATCTTCCACAACACCTGCGTCGTGCGCGGAGGGCGCTTCGATCGCGCGCGGGTCGAGGCGATTCTGAGGTCCGGCCCGTACCCGGCCCGTGACCCCGAGGCGAACCTCTTGGACCTCGAAGCGCAGATCGCGGCCAACGCCACGGGGGCGGAGCTCTTGCGTGCGCTCCAGTCGACCCACGGCACGGCCGTGCGCGACTACATGCGCCACGTGCAGACCGACGCCCGACGACACGTGGAGTCGCTGCTCCGCCAGCTCGGGGACGGCGAGCACTCGTTCGCGGACGCTCTCGACGACGGCACCCGGATTGCGCTTCGCCTGCGCATCTTCCAGGGGCGCATGCTCGTGGATTTCACGGGCACCGGCCCCGAGTCGGACGGAAATCTGAACGCTCCTCGTGCGGTGACCTTGGCCGCGGTGCTCTACTGTCTCCGAGCGCTCGTGGGTCGCCCCATTCCCCTCAACAGCGGTTGCCTCGAGCCCATCGAGCTCGTGATCCCGCCGCGCAGCTTGCTCGACCCGGCCCCCGAACGCGCGGTGAGCGGAGGCAACGTGGAGACGAGTCAGCGCATCGTCGACGTGCTTCTCGGCGCGCTGGGCAAGGTCGCGGCGAGCCAGGGCACGATGAACAACCTCACGTTCGGCGGCAGTGGCTTCTCGTACTACGAGACCATCGCCGGCGGCGCGGGCGCTGGACCAGGCTTTCCCGGGGCATCCGCGGTGCACACGCACATGACCAACACGCGCATCACGGATGCCGAAGTGCTCGAAACGCGCTTCCCGGTGCGACTCGAGCGCTTCGCCATTCGACGCGGCTCGGGTGGAGCCGGCGCCTTCCGCGGGGGAGACGGCGTCATCCGGGAGCTCACGTTCCTCGCGCCGGCCGAGGTCTCCATCGTGTCGGAGCGCCGGAGCCGCGCGCCGTTCGGACAAGCCGGCGGCAGCCCCGGCGCCATGGGGAGAAACTCGCTCGACGGGCGCGAGGTGGGCGGGCGAGCCAGTTTCCACGTCGAGCCCGGGGCGCGGCTGTGCATCGAGACGCCCGGCGGCGGTGGTTTCGGCGAGCCCTGAACGCTGGGAATTCCGGCCGATCGCGCTACGATGCGCGCCTCCGACCCGCATGCACATCGCTCTTCGCAACGTCGAGAAGACCTTCACCGGTCGGGACGGCAAGCACACGGCCCTCGCCGGCGTCAGCTTGGAGATCCCGAGCGGCGCCTTCGTGTGTCTGCTCGGCCCGTCGGGTTGCGGCAAGACGACGGTGCTGAACCTGATCGCAGGGTTCGAGCAGCCCGACCGTGGCGTGGTCGAGGTCGGCGGACAACCCGTCACGGAGCCGGGCCCAGACCGCGTGGTGATGTTCCAGGACCCCGCGCTCTTCCCGTGGCTCAGCGTCGAAGAGAACGTGGCCTTCCCGCTCTCGCAGCGCTCACTCTCACGCTCGGAGAGAGACCAGCGGGTGGAAGAGGCGCTCCGCGTCGTCCATCTCTACAAGTTCCGCAAGGCGCAGCCCCACGAGCTCTCGGGAGGCATGCGCGCACGCACCGCCATCGCCCGGGCTCTGGTCATGGAGCCCAAGGTGCTCCTCATGGACGAGCCGTTCGCGGCGCTGGACGCCCAGACGCGAGAGCTCTTGCAGCAAGAGGTCGAACGGGTCTGGCAGCAGACGCGGGCCACCGTGGTCTTCGTCACGCACGACAATCGCGAGGCCGTACGGCTGGCGACCACGGTCGTGGTGATGGGAACCCGACCCGGCAGCGTGAAGCTCGAGCTGCCCGTGGAGGCCGACCTCCCCCGCCCTCGCGACGCTCTCGATCGCAACGTGAACCTCCTGGTCACGCGAGTGCAGCGCGCGCTCTCCGCGGAAGTGGAGAAGATCGCGCGCGAAGAGAGCGACGAGCGGGCGCCCGAGCGGGGCGCGGAGCGCGCCGCTCGCCCGGACTACGGCCGCGACATCTGAATTCGCGAAAATCGCCTGGGCGCCCAGGGCGCGAGGTCAGGTCTCCCGTCCGCGTTCGCTTCGCGTGCGCAGCGTGGCGACGACGGCGCCGGTCGCGCTGATCGGCGAACCTAGTCCGCCGCCTTCGCGTCGCCGGCCGCGCCGTCCGCGCCCACGTGACCGGCGTCGCCGGCTCCTGCTGTGCCGTCTACGCTTGCATCCACCGCTTCGCCGGCTCCGCCGTCGGCCCGATCCGCCCCCGCGTCGGCGTCGTCTGGCGCTTTGGGCGTCAAGGCTTCGCGAACGCCGAGCGCCAGCATGCAGCTATTCACCTGTCGCTGCTGGGCGAACAGGCTCTCCTCGCGCTGGACGGCGTTTTCCCCGACGGGAACGAACTTGGCGTCCGCTCGTTGTCGGAGCCGGACCATGAGCTCTCCGCCGCGAAGGTCCCAGATCCCGATGCGGGCGAAGTGGGCCGTTCGCTGCACGCGCTCGGCCTCGCTCTCCCCGGCGTCGGTCGCCGGCAACCCCTCGGCTGGATCCTCGTCCAACACGGCAACGAAGAAGCGAGCACGCGAGAGGATCTCTGCCGCGACGGGCACGTCCTCCTTCGTGACTCGATCCAGGTCTCGGTCGTAGGCGCTGATGGCGAGCTCGTTCGAGGTCTCGTGCAGCTCGTCGGTCCACGCCGTCGAGAGCACCCGGAGCGTGCGGTACGCGAGCCGCATGTTGAACGGCTCGGGCGGCGGCGCGCAGACGTCCCACTCGTTGCACAGTAGGCCGGGCTGGCAGTCGGCGGGCGACTGGCACTTCGGTCCCTTGGTGGGGTCGGGCGCGCTCGTGCGACGGTAAAAGCACGACGTGAAGCCGTCGTGCAGCGAGCGGAGAGCTGCGCGGCGGATGGTGTTCGAGTCCTTCGCGTCCGCGACGCGAAGCCTCAGGTACACCGCGGGCTGTTTCTCGAGCGCCGCCAACGAAACGTTGGGAGAGATGCGCGCCCCGGCGTATTCACGGCCGAGCTCCGTGACCCAGCCTTCGACGCGATCTCGGAACGGAAGGATCTTCGGGCCCAGGGACTGGGCGACGGCGCGTTGCTTGGCCATCACCGCCCCCTTCTTGCCCTCGACCTTGCCCTGTTCGACCTTGTAGAAGACGACCACGATGGCGGCGATGATCGCCGCCGCCCAGAGCCAGAACTGGGGCGGCAGCGATCGCAATCGCACCTTGCCACCCACCAGGGCGCGCTGGCGTTCGGCACGAGCCTCCGTCAGCGACGGCAACCCGCGAACGTGGTCCTTGTCTCGCTTCTTCGCGGCCATGGAAGAAAACGAGCGTCGGGGCGATTACCCCGACGCTCCTTTCTCGTCGCGCATCCGGGAGTCGACGGCCGAGCGGCTCAGCCGCCGCCTTCCCCGCCGAGCCGACCCACCATGAAGCTGATGTTGGGATAGCCCGCGAACGCAGCGGTCTGGAACACGCTCTTGACGACCAGAGCGGGAACCTTCTTGTCCACCTGGAGCACCGCGACGCCCGGGAACTCCTTGCCCGGGTTGATTTGCTTCCAGAGCTCACGCTTGTTCTTGAGGATGTTGAAGAGCTCGTCGATGCGCTGGAGCCGGTTGGCTTCCTCGATGGCTCGCGTGTTTCCAGCGGGCACGCCGTCGACCATGATCTGCGTCCCGGTGATGGCGATCATCGGGGCCTCGGTCATGTCGAGCACGTTCTCGGCCTTCGGCAGCTGCACGTTCTTGTCGACCGGCAGCTCACCCGTTGCCGAGAAGCTCGCGAGCAAGAAGAGCACGATGCAGAGCAAGAAGTCGATGAACGGGATCAACGGGATCTCGTGGTTCGCTGCGCGCTGACCGCCGCCGGTCACCTTCTTCAGCACGAAGTGCAACGGCACGTGGTGCAGAAGCCGGCGCCCGGGCACGCTGATCGGCTGCGTGAAGCGAGAAAGGGCTTTTTCGCTCATCGGGGTCTCAGTTCACCGCGAAGGTGACGTTGAAGGCAGGGATCTTCTTGACTGCCCCGGCGAAGGTGTAATCGCGCTGGGGCTTGTAGATCGCGTCGATGACCGCGATGACGTCCTGGAACTGCGTCGAGTTGTCGCAGTGCAGAACCGCCTGATCGATCTTGGTGTCGGTGGGGGCACGATGGCTGCCGTTGGCCGTCCACTCGTCGACGATCTTCTTCGCGAGGTCGGGGAACTGGGTGTCTTCACCCACCTTCACCGGCTTGCGCTCGACGTCGATGGTGTTGACGACCGTGCTGCCTTCCTTCCACACCAGTTGGAATTTGCGCTCCCCACGCATCTCGACGTGGAGCTGCTTTTCCTTTTGCTGCTTCTCGATCTCTTCATCCGGCTTGGGCGGGCCCGGGACGCGCGCATCGGCGTTGATGCGGGCCATCTGTGACCAGACCGCCGTCACCAGCAGAAAGGCGACGAGGCACAAGAGGAAGTCGATGAATGGAATCAGCGGGATCTCGTGATTCGTGGCGCGGCCTTTGCCATGTCCGCCACCGGTGTCGATACCAGCCATGTCAGCTCCTCCGACAGAATAGGGGCACGAGAGCTTGGGGGAAGGCAGGGGCCCTTCCCCCAACTCGCACGAGGGGAATCAGGCCGCCTGCTCCAGGCCCTGGAGGCTGACCTTCTGGCGGTTCGCTACGACCAGGTTGAGCACCTGCACGGAGGCTTCGTTGATGTCGTCTTCGAGCGACTGCGTCTTGCCGTTCAGGAAGGCGAAGCCGACGAGGGCGACGATGGCGGAAATCAGACCGAAGGCCGTGCAGTTCATCGCTTCGGAGATACCTTCCGCGAGGATGCGCGCCTTCTGGCTGGGATCCACCGACTCACCACCGACGGCACCGAAGGCCTTGATCAGGCCGACGATGGTGCCGAACAGGCCGGAGAGCATTGCGAGGTTGGCAAACAGGGCCAGATAGCCCGTTCGCCGGTTGATCTTCGGCATCTCGCGCAGGGCCGCCTCGTCCATCGCTGCTTGGACTTCTTCGTCCGGACGGTTGACCTTCACGAGCCCCGCCTGAACGATGCGAGCGAGCGGTGCGTTGGCTGCAGACGCCATCTTCACCGCCTTGGCCACGTCGCCAGCCAAAATGCATTTCTGCATGGTGGCGAGGAAGACCTCCTTGTTGATGGAGGCTCCGTAGAGATAGACGGCGCGCTCGGCGATGACGGTGATGCTGCAGATCAGCCAGAAAAGGATGATCCACATCGCCCATCCGCCCGCTTGGTAGTGATGCCACAAATTCGACATTGCTGGTTTACCTTCCCCTGTGCTCTCGGGATTTGCTGGTCGATTGGTAGCCCGCACCGAATGAACGGACCGGCCTACCGCGCCTTGGGACCGACGGCTTCGGGTACTCCTCCACGTGCCGGCCCGATTTTGGCCTCGCCATCTTGCTGAAGCTGACCCAACACAGTCAAGAGAGTTTGGGTCGTTTGGCATAGTTCGCGCGCCGGTAGAAAGTTCCACGATTGAATGAATTACCGCGCCGCGTTGAAGCGGCCCCGACGCGAGGCGGAACCGATCCCCGTTCGGTGCTCGGCCCTCGGCGACGAGACGCGGCGTGGGACGCCGCCACGCCGCGGCGGAAAACGTCCGGCGGCGCCCCCGGCCCGCGGCGGCGAGATGCTTCTCGACGAACGCTTCGGTCGCGACCGAGCCACGAGTTCGGCCGGCACTTCCGGAAGTGCTTCGGGGTCCACCCAGGGCGCGGGGCAGGGCTGCCACTCTCGGGTCCTCCTGCGGCGCCGGAAGTCGGCGGAAGGCCGGGAAAAACCGCAGAACTTCAGAGGTGATGCCGCTCTTGCACTTGTTCTGACGCGACGGCTATAGTCGCCAGCGCTTCGGCGGGGCAGAGAGCGTCCGTACGAAGACGATTCATCGAGGTCAGGAATGCAACTTTTCGTTCTTGCAGCGCAGTCAGGCGGCTCGAGCCAGTTGGTCGAGGCTTTCAAGCACAACCCGACCTTCATGGTCTTGAACCTCATCACTTCCGCGATCGTGCTCACGATCGTGGTGGAGCGGTTCGCATTCCAGATGACCCGGTATCGGGTGAACTCGAAGGAGTTCTTCGCTCAAGTGAAGAAGCTGGTGACGGCCGGCAACATCGATCGCGCCATCAAGCTGTGCGAGGCGAGCGATTTCCCGATCCTGCAACTGGTGAAGTCGGGTCTCACTCAAGCCAACAAGAGCCCCGACGAGATCGACGCTTCGCTCAGCGAGAAACTGAGTGAGCTCAAGCCGCAGGCAGAGAAGCGGGTCGGCGCGCTCTGGTCGCTGGCGAACATCGCGACGCTCATTGGTCTGCTCGGCACGGTGAGCGGCCTCATCACCACCTTCGCGTCGATCTCGGCGCCGGGTCTGTCGCAGGCGGACAAACAGCGCATGCTCTCCAACGGCATCGCGGAAGCCATGTACAACACCGCGCTCGGCCTCGGCATCGCGGTGTTCTGCATGATCACGCACATCATCCTGCACACGCGGGCCAAGGCCATCCAGCACGATCTCGAGGCGACGATGGAGCGCACGTTCAACCTGCTGACCATCCAGCAGCGACCGGGACAGTTCTGAGCGAGCGCGGCGTCGAGCACGAACATGGAACAGCCGTCTGCTCCCCTCACCGCAGCACAGCGCGGCAAGATCCGCCGCCTGAGTCAGCCGCGGGAGCTCTCGCCCGATGAAGAGGGTGGCGAGCTCAACATCGTTCCGTTCCTCGACATCATCATGAACGTGCTGATCTTCGTGCTCGCCACGATCGCGGTCACGTTCACCGCCACCATCGACACGACGCCGCCCGCTTCGCAGTCGGGCGGCGTGCGCGCCACCGACATGAACAGCACGGCGCTGAACCTCACCATCTTCATCGTCAACGAGGGCTTCTCGCTCAAGGCCTCGGGCGGCAACATCGCTCCTGGCTGCGAGGGCGCGGGCGCGGGCATCACCATCCCGAAGAAGGGCAACCTCTACGATTTCGAGGCGCTCAACACCTGCGCGGTGCGGCTCAAGAAGGCCTCGCCGGATTTCGACGACGAGACCCAGGTGTTCATCACGGCCAACCCGGGCACCGACTACCAGACCATCATCCAGGTGCTCGACGCCGTCCGCACGACGCCTCAGGGTGAGTCGCTGTTCACGGACGCCAACTTCAAGGTGCCGCGATGAGCCAGCCGAACCCACCCAACCAGCCCTATCGCTCCACCGCGCCGAAGGCGAAGCCGTCGGTCGTCCGCTACAAGGCTGAGCTTCGCAAGTCGATTCGGCGCAATGCGGCCGAGCCCGAGGTGAACTTCCTGAACATCACCGCGATGCTCGACATCATGACCATCATCCTGGTGTTCTTGTTGAAGAACCTGGGTGAGTCGAGTGCGAGCATCCCGCAGAGCGATGACCTTCGCATGCCGACCAGCTCCGTGAAGACGCAGCCTTCGGACGAAGGCGTGGTGGTCACGGTCTCGAAGACGCAGATCCTGGTCGGAGACGACCGGGTGCTCACGCTGCCGAACCGGGAGAGCATGGCTCAGACGGGCGTCGGCGCCCGCTACAAGCGCAGCGGCCCCAATGACATGTACATTGTGCCGCTCGGCGAAGCCCTGAAGAGCGCGCGCCGAACCGACAAGCTCGTGCGCCAAGCGAAGGGCCTCGACCCCGCGAGCTCCGAAGCCATCATCGTGGCCGACCGCACGACCCCGTATCGACTCCTCATCGAGGTGCTTTTCACGCTGGGGCAGAGCGAGTTCGGCAAGTACCACCTGATGGTCGTGCAGGGCAGCTCGGCCGGGGGCTGAGCGTCCGCTCCGCCGACCGATCCGAACCCGCGGCCAGGTGGGCTCGTCGCGCCGGGCGCGTTCGGGACGTGGGAATTTGCGGGGTTTTGGCCCCCGTGTGGCTAGCGCCTGCACCGCGCAAACGGCGTTGATCCTGCTCCGGAGCGCGTGGTAGACCCGCCGTCGAGCTTTCGCTCCTTGCGGGGGAGCGTCCCGGCAGCATTCGGCTGGCCCGAAGGCGGTCCCCGCGAAGCCCGGCACCGGATGACCCGGACCGGAACCTCCGCACACGGTGTTGGACACCGCGGCGGCTCACCAAGGCACCTTGACCGAGCTCGGCCTGCTCCTCGCACTTCACACGAGTGGACTCGTGTTCGCCGTCGTTCTGACGCGGTTCTTCGCGGGACCGCCCAGCGTGGGTGCCGAGCTTCAGCGTCTCGGGGGTGCGCTCGCACGAGCGGCGGATGGGTTCCTCTCCCAGGAGTTCCGAGTCGCAGCACTTCTGGTCGGCGGTCTCTGCTCGCTCTCCTTCGCACTCTACTCCACGTTGCTTCGCCCAGGGGGAGGCCTGGGCGGCGTGGAAACCGGGTTCTGG
>Ga0268298_10003966_pt1 | contig 14709 bp, 13 predicted proteins | sample WWTPWeurt_MetaG_FD_194462 | JGI IMG/M metagenome (GOLD analysis project Ga0268298, IMG submission 194462) | Activated sludge microbial communities from WWTP in Nijmegen, Gelderland, Netherland - WWTP Weurt | ecosystem: Engineered > WWTP > Aerobic digester > Activated sludge | place... | reverse complement strand
AGCCATCCACATTGACGATGACACGGGCCGGGAAGGTTTGGTTCTGCGGGAAGGTGCAGGAGAGAATGCCTGTGTTGGAAGACGGAACGCTGCAAGTACTCGGCACGCCGCTGATGGTCACTTCAAAGTCCATGCCGCTGGGGTCGATGGCGTTCGGGTCGATGGTGAAGTTGATGTAGCGGTCGGTGAGGTTGCAGGCTCGCACTTCGCCGCTGAGGTATGGGAGCGGTGTGGCAGTGGGCGCTTTGGTGGGCGTGGTGGTTGCGGTGGCCGTCGGACCGGGTGTGGACGTGACAGTGGATGTGGCAGTGGGGACAGCAAAACCAGGGCAGTACATGGCCTGAATCTCTGAGGTGGTGTGTGAATTTAAGAATTGCGGGGAGGGCACATCATTCATATCCACTTTCTGAGTTGTGTTATCGGGACAGGGAATGTTACAGGTTACTCCTTGTTCCATTCCATTCTCTGACCCGGTGGCGAAATCTGTATAATTGGTGCAGACAAAGGATGTACTTACATCCCCTTCTCTCATGGTCATGGTTTGTGGATCACTACAGCCAATGACCCGGCAAAACATCACTGTGAAGGCTGTAAATATGAGCGAGAGACGCGGATAGCGTTTAAGTTTGTTCATTCCATTTTCCTTGATCATAAAATTAATAACTGACCCGCCTTAGTCCATGGGAGTTTCGATGGGCGCGGGTTCTTCGACGTTGTTGTTGGATGGCGGGGGGACATTGGCAGCGCAGGAACTGCCATCAAAGATGAAGTCGTTGGTGATGAAGCCATCCACATTGACGATGACACGGGCCGGGAAGGTTTGGTTCTGTGGGAAGGTGCAGGAGAGGATACCCGTGTTGGAAGACGGAACGCTGCAAGTACTCGGCACGCCGCTGATGGTCACTTCAAAGTCCATGCCGCTGGGGTCGATGGCGTTGGGGTCGATGGTGAAGTTGATGTAGCGGTCGGTGAGGTTGCAGGCTCTCACTTCGCCGTTGAGGTATGGGAGCGGTGTGGCGGTGGGCGCTTTGGTGGGCGTGGTGGTTGCGGTGGCTGTTGGTCCGGGTGTGGGCGTGGCAGTGGATGTGGCGATGGATGCGGCGGCAGGCTCAGCACAATATAAGTTTTCCATTTCTTCAACGGTGGCTGATTGCAGGTCTTTGAGAGCCCAAGTTAATGACGGCTGATTGGAGAGGGGGGAAGAGGGGCAGGAGCAGCTATAAAAATCATCGTCGGTAAAATAATGGTCAAACCATTTGCCTGCATGTTTATCTTTGCATTCAACTCGTCCGATGGTCATAACTGCTGGATATGCGGCAGTACAGGCAAGGCTGGCAAGGATCAGAACAAAAAGGGCAAGCAGGGGGCGGGTGTATTTGGGGCGCATGGTTCTCTCTTTTGTGTGGAAGATAAAAATAACGACGTAGTATATCGTAATTGTATGGAAAAGGAGGGGAGGAAAGGATAGGAAATTAGTAAGCGGCAAGGCGCAAGGATTCAGGTACAAATATGGATCCTAGAGCGGCAGGGCAGAAGGAATAAAAAATTGGGGCTATAGACGTTACGAGGTTGTAAAGTAACTTTACTTAAGTAAGTGCTATATTGGGGGTGGATGGCGGGATAGGAAGTAAGTTCTCCCCTTTTTTAGAAGATGTTGTTGGCGCGGTTTCCTGCCATGGTGTGCTGCGGTTTTGCGGGCACGGATCTCTTTAGCGCCGGGCGGCGCGGAAAGGCTGGTCATTTGGCAGGGTTGGCTTAATCGAAGGATGAACGAAGGATGAACGAAGGATCATCGAAGGATGACCCTGGGGACGCGCGGTCTCTTTTGACCCATTTTCAGCGTTGACCGACCGCTCATCCGGCTGTGACCGGCGATCTTCGCACGGGGCGGCGGGGTGCGGGCGGTGGACGATCATCAGACCTTTTGTGAAGGGTCTATCTAAAAAAAGGAGTTAACAATGGCTAAGGTTCGTAATAACATCTTTGTGCGCGGTTTGAGCGGTTCGGTGGGCGATCAGTTCGTGGTGAAGCAGTCGCGGGATGGCAAGACCATCATCAGCAACAGCCCCACTTTTAATCAGAACCGCACGTTCAGCGCGGCGCAATTGGACCAGCAGGATAAGTTCCGCGATGCGGTGGCTTATGCCAGAAGCGCGCAATTGCTGCCGATCTATGCGGAACGTTCAAAGGACGCGCAGCGCAGTTCCTACAATCTGGCGATCGCGGATTTCTTCCACGCGCCCGAGGTGAGAGAGGTGGACGCGAGCGGCTGGACGTTGCAGGCGGGGCAGGTGATCCGCGTGAGGGTGTTGGACGATGTGCAGGTGTCGCAGGTGACGCTGATGATCCACGATGGGATGGGCGAGGTCTTTGAGCAGGGCAACGCCACGATGGCAGACGGGGGCTGGTGGGTGTACGCGACGACGGCAGCGGCGGAGGACGGGGCGAAGTTGAAGGTGACGGCGCGCGACCTGCCCGGGAATGTGGTGGTGTTGGATTGGGAAGGATAGAATCCAGGGGTTAAAGAGGTGTTGGGTGGCAGCCGTTTTACGCTGGCTGTGAGGCGGCTGTCACCTTTTTTCGTGCGGTATACTTGAGGAAATTGGTCGGGAATATATTTTGCAGAGGAATAAAAAACACTATGACCAAAAGGGCAACTCAAGATATAGACGGATGTTTAACTGCTATCTTTCGGTTATTTGGTATCAAGCCGAATCAAGAAACAGTTACTTCACTCCCCTATCGCAGGCGGGACAGTTTATTGACACCCGCAGAGCATCATTTTTATTTGAGCCTGTTACAGGCTGTTGATAACAGAGCCGTGATCGTTCCAAAGGTGGGGTTGCAGGATGTTTTTTTCATTACAGATAAAGAGAAATATCAACATTACCGCAATCGCATTTCCACCCGCCATATTGATTTTTTGATCTGCGAGACGGGAACGCTTAGACCTTTGTTCGGCATTGAGCTGGACGACAGCAGTCATAACCGCGCTGAAACCCAAAGGCTTGACCTTTTTAAGAACATGGTCTTTGAAGCGGCGTTATTGCCATTGGTGCGATTCCCGCTTAAGGGAACCTTTTACATTGAAGAAATAAAAGCAAAGTTACAGCCTTATTTTGAGCAAAACGAAAAAACTGAAACCCCTCCTCTTTGCCCGAATTGCAAAGTGCCGATGGTACGCAAAACAGCTAGGCAGGGAGAACACAAGGGACAGGATTTTTGGGCTTGTCCCAATTACCCAACCTGCACCAAGTTATTCAACATACAACCTGCAAAATAAGATAGATAAAACTGAAACGGGTGAAGGTAAAACCTGTCGAGGAATTTTATGAACAAAGAAGCCAGAGCCAGAATAAAAATCAATGAGTTATTGAAGGAAGCCGGCTGGAAGTTTTTTAACGACGCTGAAGGCAGGGCAAATATCATCCTTGAAAATAACGTCAAGATCACAGAAAGCCACATCAACACGCTTGGGGAAAACTTCGAGAAGGTTAAAAACGGTTTCATTGACTTTTTATTGCTCGATAGAACAGGATACCCATTCATCGTCCTTGAAGCGAAGTCGGAAGATAAACATCCTTTAGCAGGGAAAGAACAAGCGAGAAAGTATGCACTGTCCCAACACTGCCGGTTTATCATTCTCTCCAACGGCAACTCTCATTACTTCTGGGATACTCAACGCGGAAACCCGCAAGCGATTACAAAATTCCCTTCGCCTGATTCGCTTGACAGCTATTCAAAATTCAGCCCCAATCCGCAAAGCCTGACGCGCGAGGTGGTTGAAAAAGATTATATAGCTCTCACTCAAAAGCCAGAATATAAGAACGACCCCTCATGGCATTCAGAATTCACACGCGGACAATTCATTCAAAACAATGGACTGCGCTTTCTACGTGACTATCAACTCAAAGCTATCAAAGCCATTCAAGAAAACGTAAAACAAGGCAAAGATCGCTTTTTGTTTGAGATGGCAACCGGAACAGGAAAAACCCTGGTCTCTGCTGCTGTGATCAAGCTATTTCTACGAACAGGCAATGCGAGGCGAGTTTTGTTCTTAGTAGACAGACTGGAGTTGGAAAACCAAGCCAAAAAAGCCTTTGTCAATTACCTGAAAAATGATTATCAAACGACGGTGTACAAAGAAAACCGCGATGATTGGCGCAAGGCTGAAATTGTCGTTTCGACTATTCAGTCTTTCATGTCCAAGAATAAGTACAAACGTATTTTCGCACCGGATGATTTTGATCTGGTCATTTCGGATGAAGCCCACCGCAGTATCGGCGGAAACAGCCGCGCTGTGTTCGAGTATTTCATTGGGTACAAACTTGGCTTGACAGCCACCCCAAGGGATTATCTAAAAAACTATAACCCCGAAAATCAAAACGACCCACGCGAGTGGGAACGTCGTGTTTTGATGGATACCTATAAGACTTTCGGCTGTGAAAACGGAATACCAACTTATCGTTATTCGTTATTAGATGGCGTAAAAGAAAAGCACTTAATCAACCCTGTGGTTGTGGACGCCCGCACAGAAATTACCGCCAAAATGCTCTCCGATGAAGGCTACGCGGTATTGAATACACAAGAGAATGATGAAGGTGAAACGGAAGAAGTAGAAGAGACTTTCATCAAAAAAGATTTTGAAAAGACTTTCTTCTCTGACGAAACCAACCGCGTCTTTTGTGAAACCTTTTTGCAAAACGCACTACGCGACCCGATTAGCGGCGAAGTTGGGAAAAGCATTATCTTTTGTGTCAGTCAGACCCATGCGACAAAGATCACTCAATTGCTGAACGAAACCGCAGATAAGATGTACCCCGGTAAGTATCAATCTGATTTTGCGATGCAGGTAACTTCTTGGATCACGGACGCCCAGCAATTTGCGATTAACTTTGCGAATAATAGCCTTTCAGGTCATGGGACATTCATCGAAAGTTATCGCACAGGCAAGACTCGTGTTTGTGTCACGGTGGGCATGATGACCACCGGCTACGACTGTCCCGATATCCTCAACCTTGCCCTGATGCGACCCGTGTTCTCCCCCACTGACTTTATCCAAATTAAGGGGCGCGGCACACGCAAGCATGAATTCACAGACCAAATTGTTGACCCGGCTTGGAAGAGGAATGTTGGCAAGCAAGAGAAGAACCAATTCAAGCTGTTCGATTTCTTTGCCAACTGTGAATACTTTGAAGAAGACTTCAACTATGACGAAGTTCTAAAACTGCCGCGCATTCGAAGTGGCGGCGAAGCTGGAGTTGGCGGCAATACAGGCGGGAATTTTACGTATGAAACCTTTGAAAGCACCCGCCCGGATGCGCTTAATGCCATTCGAGAATCCGCGATTGGACCGGAAGGAATGCGCATCGACCGCATGTACTTCCAGCGGTTTGAAGAACAGATAAAAAAGGATGATTTTGCCCTTCAAAAAGCCGAAGTTGGCGACTTGGAAGCCATCATCAAACATATTGAAGAGAATATCTTCGATAAACCAGAGGAGTTCTTCAATCTTGAAAAACTGCGCAGGTCATTAAATATTGACCGCCGCGTTTCATTGCGTGAGATCGTGGAAGTCATTTTTGGAATGAAGCCTTTCTTCAAGACCAAAGACGAATTGCTGGATGAAGAGTTTGAGAAATTCGACAGCCGCTATATGCCCGATGAAAAACAATTTACACCTGCGAAGAATTTCTTCAAGACCTATGTGCTCGATTCGGAGTTTCGCCAGAAAGTGGACGAGGGCGATTTTGCCTATATCATTGGCAGCCATGCAGGCGGTGAGTTTTTACGTAATTTGACGATAGAATTGCGTAAAAAGATTATTGAGTATATAAAAGATTACGTGTCGTTCAATCAGTTTGTATAAAACCGTAAGGACGGGGTTTCCCCGTCCAAGTTTCTGATAACACATTATTCAAAGGGCGAGGAGACTTCGCCCTTACAAAAACAATCACAAGGACATTAGATGTTAGATTCCGAAACCAAACGCCGCATAGACTCTGCCCGTGACATCCTCGTGGGCAAAGTGCCCGACCCCAAAAGCCAGGTGGAACAGATCACCATTGCGCTAGTCTATAAGTTCATGGATGACATGGATAAACAGTCTGTGGCGATGGAGGGCAAGGCGAGTTTCTTCAAAGGTGAGTTCAAGAAATACAGTTGGACCAATATCTTCGACCCGCGTTTAGGCGGCGCGGAGATGTTGAATCTGTATGGCGAAGCCATCACAAGCATGAGCCAGAACGCCAACCTGCCTGAACTCTTTCGGAACATTTTCAAGAACGCCTTCCTGCCCTACCGTGACCCCGAAACGCTGAAACTCTTCCTCAAGACTATCAACGAGTTCACCTACGATCACTCTGAAAAGTTGGGCGATGCCTTCGAATACCTGCTCTCCGTGCTTGGGTCGCAGGGCGATGCAGGACAATTTCGGACGCCGCGCCATATCATCGATTTCATGGTGCAGGTCATCGATCCGAAAAAGAACGAGACAGTGCTCGATCCTGCTTGTGGCACGGCAGGCTTCCTCATCTCGGCTTATAAGTACATGGTTCAATCCGCAAAAGAATCAGGCAAGCCGCTCAACGCGCAGGATAAAAAACGCATCTACGAAAACTTCAAGGGCTACGATATCTCGCCCGATATGGTGCGGCTCTCGCTCGTCAACCTGTATTTGCATGGCTTCGTCACGCCGCAGATTTACGAATACGACTCACTCACCAGCGAAGACCGTTGGAACGAATACGCCGATGTGATCCTTGCCAACCCGCCGTTCATGTCGCCGAAGGGCGGCATTCAGCCGCACAAACGCTTCTCGGTGCAGTCGAACCGCAGTGAAGTGCTGTTCGTGGATTACATGGCGGAGCATCTCACGCCGAACGGACGCGCCGCCATCATTGTGCCCGAAGGCATCATCTTTCAATCGGCGGGGGCGTACAAGCAATTACGCAAATATCTCATCGAACATAATTTCCTGTGGGCGGTGGTCTCTCTGCCTGCGGGCGCGTTCAATCCATACTCAGGCGTCAAGACTTCTATTTTGTTTTTGGATAAGTCGCTCGCCAAAAAGACCGATAAAGTTCTGTTCGTCAAAGTCGAAAACGATGGATTTGGTCTAGGCGCACAACGCAACCCGATTGATAAGAATGATTTGCCGCAAACCCTAAAGGTCTTGAACTCCTTTAGGACTTCTATATTGGATGGAAAAACCGCTTCTTTCGCCCCCGAAACTGATTCTGCCTTACTGGTTTCAATCTCTACGCTGGCAGAGAATGACTACAATCTGGGTGCTGACCGTTACCGTGAAGTTATTCGTACTGGAAAACAAAACTGTCCTATCGTTTCTATGGCTGATGTATGTGAAAAAATCTTGGACGGTTCTCACACAATTCCTAAGGGTGTTGAATTTAGCGAATATCTAATGTTAAGTTCCAAGAACATTGTAGATGGGAAAATAACCTTTGACGACCCGCGCTACTTATCAGAAAAAGATTTTTTTAGCGAAAATAGGCGAACAAACCTTACTGCTGGTGATGTCCTCCTGACCATCGTTGGCGCACTTGGTAGAACTGCATTAGTGCCATCTGATTTGAAGAATGTTGTTTTGCAACGAAGTGTTGCTGTTCTCAAAGTAAACAAAAGAGTTATTCTGCCAGAATATTTGAAGGTTGCTCTAGATGGGGAAGAATTACAAAAGATAATTAAAAGCAGAGCGCAGGGTGTTGCTCAAAAAGGACTTTATTTGGGTGATATTGCTAAACTGCCAGTTCCTTTGCCGACGATGGAAGTTCAGCGTCAAATCGTTGATGAAATTGCCGCCCACCAGCGCATCATCGACGGCGCACGTCAGGTTGTCGAGGAGTGGGAGCCTGATATTGAAATTGATGAAGAATGGGACAAGGTAAAACTTGGTGATATTTGCGAGAACTTGGACAGCCAAAGAAAACCTGTAACAAAGTCTGACCGAGTACAAGGTCAATATCCATATTATGGCGCTTCTGGAATTGTCGATTACGTTGAAGACTATATTTTTGATGGCAAGTATCTTCTCGTTTCGGAAGATGGAGCAAATTTATTGGCACGGTCAACGCCGATAGCCTTTTCAATAGAAGGAAAAGTATGGGTAAATAACCATGCACATATTTTGAAATTTGAAGAACCTGCAACTCAGTCGTTTGTCGAAATTTATCTAAACTCGATTGATTTATCAAACTTTGTAACTGGTGCAGCACAACCCAAGTTGTCACAAGGTAATATGAACAAAATCGAAATCCCCCTGCCGCCGCTGGAAGTGCAGCGCGAAATCGTCGCCCGCATCGAGCGCGAGCGGTCCATTGTGGAAGGGAATCGTGAGTTGATTCGGATTTATGAGGAGAAGGTCAAGAAGGTCATTGAGCGGGTGTGGGAGGGGTGATGGCTACAAAAAAACAAGACTTAAAAAAGCCTGAAACAAGAAAGCAATCCGTCGCTAAAGCACAAAAGCCAGTGCAAACAGTAACAACTTCGACTTTAACCAATCAAGAAAGAGCAAGGGTTGACGAAGCAAACAAATTCACATTCGAGGTAGCCAAACATATTACCACGTTAGATTCTGGAATCATATTGGTGTTCACAAGCTTAAATTCCAATTGGATTACGTCCGCAAGCATTAACTCGAACATTGATTTTATTCTGATCGCACTTGGGCTTATCACTGTAGCAACCTTTTTAACATCAACCATTGCGTGCGTCCTAGTCATGTTCCTTATTCCGTATCAATTAAGAGAAGAGCGGATTGGTTTTTGGCAAAACTGGAGCACTCGCGGATTTCTAACATTAGGTCTCGCATCGTTTATTGCAGGTATTTTCTTGATAATCATTATTACATTTATCAATATTGCTTATTAGGAAGGCGCAGATAAAATGTACAATCCCAATGACAATAGGGAAGGTCCAGGTCCTAAATCAGTTTTATTTATCCTTATCTTAGCGACAGTGACTGTTGTTGCTGCACTTTCGGGTACTATTTTTGCCTCATCTCATATAGCAAATTTGCCAACCGCCACAACGACCTTAGTAACTTATCTCGAAATTGACCAGCAAGCAAAGACATCTACGCCAGAAGTCAACTCTGAGTCCATAGCGGCGCACACACTCCAACCCATCTTTCTGCAAGATGACTTCAGCATCAACCGCGGTCTGCTGGTGTGGGATAGTGAAAAATCGTTTGGCGGGGTGATGGATGGTGTGTACCGGATGGGGGTCAAGGGTCCGCACATTGTCACATGGCGGGTGTATGAAGGGCTGAACATCAGCGATTTTGCGCTCAAGGTCAACATCCTGATGCCGCAATCTACAAAGTTATTTTCGTGCGGGGTCGTGTTCCGCAAGAGCGATGGAGGGCGATACCTGTTCGGAGTCAACAACGACCGCAGTTACGAGTTCATCAAGGTCACCGCTTCGGGGGAGGAGATCACCATGATCGATTGGGTGACGCATTACGCAATAAAAGACCACGGGACAAATCAACTGGAGGTCACAGCCATTGGGGATGTGATCGAGTTATCCATCAACGGCGAAAAACTGGATACCCTACTGGACGATACCCACTCCACGGGCGAGGTTGGGTTTTACACTTCCACATATGGCGGCGGGGAGGAGATCATCGTGGAGTTTGACGACCTGCTGGTGGAAGAGCGGTGAGGGGAAAAGACAAGGATGAATTAGGAAGGATAAAGGATGAATGAAAAACTCGAAGCCTTGCTAGAATATGTCAAAGCCGATGGGCGAATTTGCCCCATGCCAGATTATTGGAATCAACTTTGGGAAATGCTGCCCGATAAAAAACGGGTTGGCGTGAGTTGGGAACCATCTTTGCCTCTAATTCTAGCGGCTTGGTGGGATACGCCCTATCTGGCAAAGATTTTGCGATTTCACGAGCATATTCATTACGCGGCAGAGCATGGCGTTTTGGATGATGTAGACACCTACCTGCGCAGTTTAACAAAGGAGCAATGGTTTTATGGAAATTGAAATCATTAGCCGCGATTACTGGTTCAAGGTCGTGGAAATGCTCCAGCAAAACTGGGCTCTTCTTGAGCCTAACAAGGAAAAATCTGGTCTCGTTTTATATTTCATCAGCGATACTTCGGGCATTTTCGACCAGATAGAATTCGACAATTCTGTCGAAGCAGAAAGACAACTGTGGCTCAATGGGTTTGGCAAATACGCCGAAGACAAGCAGGCGCAAGGCTTTATCTCTCCGCCCCCGTCGCCATTCCACAAATCCAACCATCCCAACGGGGCTATTTATTCATCGGGAAGATACTGGAACTCAAGGTGAATCTCCAAATGCTGACGGAACTGCGCGATTGGCTGATGTCCGCTGGTGAGGGGTGGGCAGGTGAGGGTGCGACCTATCCCCCTCCCTTCCCTACGGGGACGATGAAAGAAGGGAGCCTGTCGCGCAAAGGTTTAGCTTCTCTCCTTTAGGGGAGACGGGAGCGGAGCTTATCCACGCTGGATAGATCGTCCTGAAGAAAGGAAAGGTTATGGCTGGAAAGTTAAGAGCGTCCTTTATGCTATACAGACGGTTCATATAGAAATGCCGGAATTCCCAATTAAAATATATAATTGATGAAATTGAAATCCACTTCACCATAGGTGCAATGATGCGAGAACTCTCGAACACCACAGACTCAGCTAAACAAAATCAAGGAGCAAGTAAAGATACAATTGCCGATCACCCAGTCCTTAGGTTCGTTGCCACACTGGTCGCCATTATCGTTGGCTTGACCACGATCTACACTTTCGTTAATGGGAACTTTCTGCGTTCCAAATATTATGATCGCTTTGAGAATAACATGTACGAAGGCTCATTTAATCCCACATTGTGGGAGCGCAGGGGCCTGAGCGGGGTATCCATTGAGCAGCGTAACGGCGCGTTGGTCTTGCAGCCTGTCGAAGTGTTTGAAGGCGACAACATTGCACTTTATCCCCGGAAGTTCCAGGCAACTCCCTTTAAAAATTTTAAAGCTATGGAGGCTAAGCTCAAATTAAGCGGAAAGGTAAGTGGCACCGGTTTTGTCAAAATCCAAGCCTTTACCAGTCACAACGGTCTCCCGTGGTGGCTTGAATGCAACTTGGAGGTCATTACGCCCGGCAAGCTGGAATATTGGTGTAATGTAGAGGAAGGGGCGTATAACGGGAGCACCCCAGTTCCAGCATACAATACCAAGAACATCGAAACAAGCTTCGACCAGTGGCACCTTGCCCGCTTCGAATTGAATGACGATCATAAAGGTGTTCAATTTTATCTGGATGATCGTTTGATCGGTCAATACACCTTTCCATTAGATAACACCTTGAATTTTTCGGTATTAGAAACACAGATCGGCAGCTGGGTTCATCCAACTAATAATTTTGTAGGATATTTTGACGATATTGTCATTGAAACCACCCCATAGATCTGAAAAAACACTGCAGGCGAAACTCTCCCTCTGATGAACGGGCAAATACAAGTACAGACCTGACAGGTTTCCAAGTGACCCGAGTCGAACTGAACCTATGAACGGACAATGATTCGAGTCGGACAAACTTCTCATGAAACCTGTCAGGTCTTGGGTTGACTCAGTTGAAGGATGCAAACAAAAAGTCCCCGCCAGCAGGCAGGGACTTTTGCTATTAGGTAAGCGCTACACCGGAATGGTGAAGAAGAAGGAACTGCCCACGCCGGCTTTGCTCTCGAACCAGGTCTCGCCATCGTGCAGGTTGATGATGTGCTCCACGATCTTCAAGCCGATGCCAAAGCCGAGGCGCGGGTCGCTCTTGTCTTCAAGGATCGTCTCGAAGGGTTCAAAGACCAGTTCCTGATCTTCCTCGGCGATGCCGATGCCGGGGTCGCGCACTTCAAAGAGCACGGCGTTCGGCTCGCGCGAGACGCGCACGGTGATGGTTCCGCGCTCGGTGAACTTGACGGCGTTGTGGATGTAATTGAGCAATGCCTGGGTCAGGCGGGCGGGGTCGGCGTCGATCGGAGGCAGACCGTCATCCAGGTCCGCTTCGACCGTGATGCCGGAACGAGTCTCAGCGAGCTGGTCCGCGATGGTCATGACACTGTCCAGCAGGGCGTACACATCCACATCATCCTGCAGATCGAGCTGCATGCGGTCGGTGACGGTCTCAGCGAAATCCATGAAGTCGTTCACCTGCCCGATGAGGGGCGCGAGCGCCGATTGAATGTACTCAATGGGAGAATCCTTCACACCGATGTAATCTTCCAACTCTTCCACACGATACAGGTCATTGACGTACTTCTGCACATCCACCAGCCCGCCGCGCACACTGGCAGACATCTTGTAAAGGAATTCGTTCTGCTTATCGGTCATGGTTCACTCCTGAAATCCCGTCTTGTATAGTTGGTAATACATGCCCTGTTTGGCGAGCAGGTCTAAATGCCTGCCCTGCTCCACGATCTGCCCGTCGTGAATGACCACAATTCTATCTGCATTGGTGATGGTGGACAAGCGGTGCGCGATGACAAAGGAAGTGCGACCCTTGAGCAGTTTCACCAGCGCGGCTTGAATGATCTGCTCGGTCTGAATATCGACCGATGAAGTGGCTTCGTCGAGAATGAGGATGCGCGGGTCGGCGAGCAGGGCGCGCGCAAAAGAGATCAACTGCCGCTGCCCCACACTGAGGAGCACGCCGCCTTCCTCCACCGAGGTTTCGTAACCGTCCTTCAGGTTCATGATGAACTCATGCGCGCCCACCGCCTGCGCGGCAGCGGTCACTTCTTCATCGCTGGCATTGAGCCGCCCAAAGAGAATGTTCTCCTTCACCGTACCGTTGAACAGGAAGGGGTCTTGCAAGACCATGCCCATTTGCCGCCGCAGAGATTGCTGGGTCACGGTCCGCAGGTCCACGCCATCTACACGCACACAGCCGTCGGTGGGATCGTGGAAGCGGGTGAGCAATTTGACGATGGTGGTCTTGCCGGCGCCGGTCTCGCCTACGAAGGCCACCGTCTGCCCGGCGGTCACATCCAGATCGATCTGATCGAGGACAAGGGTGGGGTCATCGGAATAGTGGAAGGAGACACGCTCGAATCGCACCCCGCCGAGAATGGGTCCCATTTCGAGGGCATCTTCGGCATCCCGCACTTCCACCGGCGTGTTGAGCAGGTCTAGGATGCGCTCCCCGCCCGCCATGGTGGATTGCAGGGTATCGAAGCGGCGGCTGAGGTCGCGGATGGGCTCAAAGAAACGGTCCACATACAAGACGAAAGCGATCAGCACCCCGGGGGTGATGGACTCACCCAGCACAGCGGTGCCGCCGACATAGACGACCAACGCCGTGGCTACCGCGCCGAGCACATCTACCACGGGGGTGAAGACCGATGCGACCTTGGCGGCGTCGAGGCTGGTCTCGTAGAAATAGCGGTTGACGTAATTCTTGAAGTTGAGGTAATTGAATTCCTGTCGCGAGAAAGCCTGCACCACCCGCACGCCGTTGATGTTCTCAGCAAGGGTGGAGTTTGCCCAGGAGACCGCCGCGCGCACCTTGCGATAGTTGCGGCGCGCCGCCTGCCGAAAGAGCACCGTAGCCCAGATCATGATCGGCAGCACGGCGAAGGTCAGCAGGGAGAGTTTGAGGTTGAGGGTGAGCATGGCAATGATGGTGCCGATGATGCCCAGCAGGTTGCGCACGATGGCCAGCACCGCCCAGGTGATGAACTCGCGCAGGGTGCCCACATCGTTGATGACGCGGGTGATGACGCGCCCCACGCTGTAGCGGTTGTAGAAGCCGAGCGAAAGTTTTTGCAGATGATTGAACATGGCAGTGCGCACATCGTACAGAACGTGCTGCCCCACCCGCGACATGATGCGCACCCGCAGGTAGTTCACGAACAGTTGGGCGCAAGCCACCACCAGAAAGATGAGCACTATGCGCTTGAGCGCCGCGGGGTCGTTGGCCCGCACGCCGTCATCGATGGCCAGTTTGACGAAGTACGGCCCGGAGACGGCGGCCGCCGCGACAAAGACCATGAAGAGCAAGGCAATGAGCATCTGCCCGGAGTACGGTTTGACGAACTGCAAAAGTCCGCGCGCCACTTTGGGGTCGTATCCCTTATCGAGGGCTTCCTCGGAATTGGCAATGAATGGAGGTGGAATGATCTTGGGTGTCATAGGGTTCTCTGTCTGCGGTCCATTTCAGGAGTTCGACCTTCTCTGAATCAGGGTGTTCTCATGCGCTTCACGCCCGGGAGCCTGGTCAAGCAGGGTGCCCATCTCTTCTGCGAAGGCGGCATGACCCACCAATTGCAGGTCGTGGATCTCTTTATACAGCCCGCCTTCACGCAGTAACTGCTCGTGCGTGCCGCGCTGAACAATGCGTCCCTTGTCCATCACCAGGATCAAGTCTGCCCGGCGCACGGTGGAAAGGCGGTGCGCGATCACGAAGGTCGTGCGCCCTTCCATGAGCGTATCCAACGCCGACTGGATCAACTTCTCGGTCTGGGTATCCACACTGGAAAGCGAATCATCGAGGATCAGGATGCGCGGGTCCATCAACAGCGCGCGGGCGATGGCCACACGCTGCCGTTGACCGCCCGAGAGGGTGACGCCGCGCTCGCCCACCACGGTCTCGTATCCGTTGGGGAAGCCTTCAATGAACTCATGCGCCTGAGCCGCCTTCGCAGCCGCGATCACTTCTTCCATGCTGGCATCG